>OJAU01000258.1_pt1 | contig 28503 bp, 25 predicted proteins | sample 1589791 | NCBI WGS metagenome assembly OJAU01 (sample SAMN05416849, study PRJEB24817) | seawater metagenome | isolation source: Sea water | place: Canada:Atlantic | collected 2013-07 | reverse complement strand
GAGTAGATCGTCGGCAGCGTCAGATGTGTATAAGAGACAGCCCCGACCCTCTCAACCCCTTGCCTCAGCCCTTCGCGCCGCTCAGAGCCCCGCGTAAATCTCCGCCACGCGCTTGACCGTCTCTTCGGGGGGCAGCTCTTCGCTTTCCCCCGTGCGGCGGGAGGTCAGTTCAACCACGCCGTTCTTCAGACCACGCGGACCGACGGTGATGCGCCACGGGAGGCCGATCATGTCCATATTGGCGAACTTGTTACCGGCGCGCTCGTCCCGGTCGTCATATAGCGGCTCAAGACCAAGGTCCGTGAAGGCGGAATAGAGCGACTCGCAAGCGCCGTCCGCCTCCGCATCGCCCTGCTTGAGGTTGACGATCCCGACGTGGAACGGGGTCACGCCTTCGGGCCAGATGATGCCCTTGTCATCATGGCTCGCCTCGATGATCGCGCCCAGCAGACGCGACACGCCGATCCCGTGCGAGCCCATGTGAAGCGGCACCTTCGCCCCCTCGGAATTCTGCACATAGGCACCCAACTTCTCGGAATATTCGGTGCCGAAATAGAAGATCTGGCCGACCTCGATGCCGCGCGCGACGCGGCGACGCGCCTCGGGAACCTCGTTGAACACCGCCTCTTCGTGGGTCTCGTCGGTGCGGGCGTAGCGCGAGGTGAACTCCTCCAACACCGCCTGACACTGTGCCTTGTCGTCAAAGTCGATCTCGCGGTCGCCGAATTTCAGGTCGGTGATCTCGCTGTCGTAGAAGACCTCGGATTCCCCCGTCTCGGCGAGGACGAGGAATTCATGCGTGTAATCGCCCCCGATCGGACCGGAGTCCGCTCGCATCGGGATCGCCTGTAGCCCCATACGCTCATAAGTGCGCAGATAGCTGACGAGGTGACGGTTGTAGGCGTGCAGCGCGTCCTCTTTGGTGAGGTCAAAGTTGTAGCCGTCCTTCATCAGGAACTCGCGGCCCCGCATCACGCCAAACCGGGGGCGGACCTCATCGCGGAACTTCCACTGGATATGATAGAGCGTCAGCGGCAGCGCCTTGTAGGAGGTGACGTAACTGGCGACGATATCGGTGATCATCTCCTCGTTGGTCGGCCCGTAGAGCATCTCGCGGTCATGACGGTCGGAAATTCGCAGCATCTCGGGTCCATAGGCGTCGTAACGGCCCGATTGACGCCAGAGATCGGCGGATTGCAGCGTCGGCATCAACATGGGGATATGCCCGGCGCGCTGCTGTTCTTCGTGCACGATCTGTTCAATCTTGCGCAGAACCTTGAAGCCAAGCGGCAGCCAGGAATAAATCCCGGCGGAAGCCTGACGGATCATGCCGGCCCGCAGCATGTAACGGTGGCTGACGATCTGGGCGTCGGCCGGGGTTTCCTTGAGCACGGGCAGGAAATAGCGGGACAGTCGCATGGGGACCTCTCTTAAGATGCTTCAAGCGGTTTAAAAGAGGGCGGGAAGCCATACAACCTGTAACGTCAGCCCTGATCGCCGTCAGAGGACCAGATGCGCCCCCAGACGGAATAAACAAAGGTCGCGGACCAGGTCAGCACCATAAACCCACCGAGCGATTGCATCATCGCGATCATGCGGATCGAGCCTTGGGTTTCGATCTGGGTGTAGCCGAGGGTCACGAAATTGATGCCGGAGAAATAGACATAGTCGGTCCAGGTTCGCGGGATATCCGAGGCCAGCATGCCCAACATCTGGACATGCTGCAGCCCGGCATAAAGTGCGGCAAACAGCAGGATCTCGGCGACATGCAGTGTCAAAAGCGAAATGAAAATCCGCACAATCCCGGTGTGGCTGGTCACATCGGCCAGCGGCGTCACCTGGCGGATCGCCATCAGGCCAAAGCAATGCAGGGTGCCCAGTAGGCTGACGGCAACAAATCCGATGAAGAGGGCAAGCATGGGAAAGAGGGTCTCCGGGTCGGGGCAATGCCCAGGGTCAGTGCCGACCAACGCTTGGCTCGGCGTTCAGGTCCGCGAGGTGGCGCGATCGGGCCACGACCTTGCCAATCAGGCAGGCTTGAGGCAAGAGTATAGCCTGTCATAACGGGCCCACCCAAGGGCCTGCAACGCGATTGAGAACAGGGCGGATCATGGCGCTTCCGGTACGGGAACAATTCAAATATTGGGGCGGTGCGACCTTGATCTTCATGCTCGCGCTGTGGTGGCTGGGCGATGTGATCCTGCCGTTTCTCCTGGGCGGCGCGGTGGCCTATTTTCTCGACCCGATCGCCGACCGGCTAGAGGCCGCGGGGACAAGCCGCGCCGTCGCGACCGCCATTATCACGCTGGTCGCGATCCTGATCTTTGTATTGCTGGCGCTGCTGGTCATCCCGACATTGATCAACCAGACGGTCGCGCTGTTCGACGTCGCGCCCAAGATCTTCCAGCGGTTCCAGACCTTCTTGATGTCGCGCTTCCCCGATCTGCTGGATGAGGGATCGACCCTGCGCCAGTCCTTGACCGGCCTTGGCGAAACCATCCAGTCGCGTGGCGGCCAGTTGTTGCAAACCGCGTTGGCGTCGGTCGGTTCGATCCTGAACGTGGTGATGCTGTTCGTGATCGTCCCCGTGGTCGCGTTCTACCTGCTTTACGACTGGGATCGCATGGTGGCAGAAGTCGACAGCCTTTTGCCACGCGAACATGCCCCCACCATCCGCCAGCTTGCGCGCGAGATCGACCAGACGCTCGCCTCCTTCATCCGGGGCATGGGGACGGTTAGTCTGATTCTCGGCACCTATTACGCCGTCGCCTTGATGCTGGTCGGGTTGCAGTTCGGCCTCGTCGTCGGGGCCTTCGCCGGGTTGATCACCTTTATCCCATATGTCGGGGCCGTGGTTGGCGGCGCGCTCGCCATCGGTCTGGCGCTGTTCCAGTTCTGGGGAGAATGGGTGACGATTGGCTTGGTCGCAGGCATCTTTGTGCTGGGTCAGGTGATCGAAGGCAACGTGCTGACACCCAAGCTCGTCGGGTCTTCGGTCGGATTGCACCCGGTCTGGCTGATCTTTGCGCTGTCGGTCTTCGGCTCGCTCTTTGGCTTTGTCGGGATGCTGGTCGCGGTGCCGGTCGCAGCGGCAATCGGCGTTCTGATGCGCTTTGTCACCTCGCGGTACAAGGACAGTCTGCTCTATCGCGGGCGGGATTTCGACCGCATCGACGAGCCCTGAGAAATGAGCGAACCGCTGCCCATGGACCATCCACGGTTGCCGGGGCTGAGCCGCGATGATTTCGTCGTCGCCCCCTCGAACGCCGTGGCGCTGGCGATGCTGGATAGCTGGCGCGATTGGCCGCGGGGCAAACTGGTGCTGACCGGACCCTCCGGGTCAGGCAAAACCCACCTTGCGCATATCTGGGCGGCTGAGGTCGGCGCACGGGTACTGGACGCACATGATTTGACGTCGGAGGACGTGCCAGCGCTCGCCGCCGCGCCACTGGCTCTCGACGATGTCGATGCAGCACTACCGCCCGCCACAGAAGAAGCGCTATTTCATCTGCACAACCTCATACACGCGAATGCGCAACCGCTGCTGTTGACGGGCAAACGCTCTGTCGCCACATGGCCACTGCGCCTTCCCGACCTGCGGAGCCGCGTGCAGGGCGCGCAATCCGCCGTGCTCAAGGCCCCCGACGATGTTCTGCTGAGCGCGCTGCTGGTCAAGCTCTTTGCCGAACGTCAGTTGCAGGTCGCGCCGACGGTAATAAAATACCTCATTAAACGGATGGACCGGTCCTTCGACACTGCGGGCCGGATCGTAGCGGCGCTGGATCGCGCATCGCTTGCGGAACGCCGCACGATCACCGTCCGACTGGCGGGTGAGGTGCTGGACAAGTTTCCGACTGAGGCGTCATAATGCTGTCATACGTACCGGTGTAAACGACCGGAAACAAAAGGCATCTCAAAGCAGATCATGATCAGTGCCGACTTTCTTCATACCGAGGTTCCGCCCGCGCGCGAACTGCCTGACGTGGACCTCGCCGGCCCCGGACGTTTTGTTAATCGTGAGCTGAGCTGGCTAAGCTTTAACTGGCGTGTGCTGGAAGAGGCCGAGAATCCGCGCGTCCCGCTGCTGGAGCGTCTGCGCTTTTTGTCGATCAGTTCGGCCAACCTGGACGAATTTTACACCGTGCGGGTTGCCGGTCTGCGCGAATTGACCCGCGAGGGGCGCACCGCGCCCGCCGCCGACGGGTTAAGCCCGGCCGAACAACTCGTGCTGATCGACGAAGAGGCGCGCCGCCTGATGGCGCGTCAGCAGGACACGCTCTCCGACCTCCAGAATCAGATGCGCGAGGCGGGAATCTTTGTCCTCAAACAAGACGAACTGACGGACCGCGATCAGGAGTTTCTGGCGGATGTATTTCTTTACAAGGTCTTTCCGGTGCTCTCCCCTCTCGCCGTGGACCCGGCGCATCCCTTTCCGTTCATTCCGAACATGGGATTTTCCTTTGCGCTGATGCTGGAGCGGCGGCGCGACAGGCGCGTGTTGCGCGCTTTGCTGCCGATCCCGCAGCAGATCGACCGGTTTATTGCCCTGCCGTCGGAGGACGGGACCAACCGCTTCCTGCCGCTTGAGGAGCTGTTGCTTCTCAACATTCACCAGTTGTTTCCTGGCTATCGCACCACCGGCTCCTGCACCTTTCGCGTGCTGCGCGACAGCGATCTGGAGGTGGAGGAGGAGGCCGAAGATCTGGTCCGCGAATTCGAGACCGCTCTGAAACGGCGTCGCCGGGGCGAGGTCGTGCGCATGAAGATTTCGGCAGATGCCCCGCAATCTCTGAGATCAATCATCATGCACGAGTTGGACGTCAAGCCCGAAGAGGTGATCGAGGTCGACGGGTTGATCGGCATGTCCGACGTCAAGGAGCTGGTGCTGGATTCGCGCCCCGACCTGCTGTGGCCCGCCTTTTCGCCACGGGTGCCCGAGCGGGTGCAGGACCACGATAACGACATGTTCGCTGCGATCCGGCAGAAGGACATGCTGCTGCATCACCCCTACGAGACCTTCGACATGGTGGTGCGATTCCTTCAGCAGGCGGCACAGGACCCGGACGTGGTCGCGATCAAGCAGACGCTTTACCGCACGTCCAAGAACTCCCCAATCGTCGAAGCGCTGTGTGACGCTGCCGAAGAAGGCAAATCCGTCACCGCGCTGGTGGAGTTGAAGGCCCGCTTCGACGAGGCCGCGAACATCCGCCAGTCTCGCCGACTGGAGCGGTCAGGCGCGCATGTGGTCTACGGCTTTGTCGATTGGAAGACCCATGCCAAGATTTCCACGGTTGTGCGTCGCGAAGGTGACCAATTGGTCACCTACACGCATTACGGCACGGGAAACTACCATCCGATCACCGCGCGGATTTATACGGATCTCAGCTTTTTCACCTGCGACGCCGCACTCGGACGAGACGCGACAAAGGTGTTCAATTACCTCTCGGGATATGCACAGCCCGACAGTCTTGAGAACCTTAAGATTTCGCCCCACTGGTTAAAGGATTTCCTGCTGGAGCAGTTCGAGGCCGAGGCGGAGCACGCCAGCGCCGGGCGTCCCGCACAGATCTGGGCCAAGATGAATTCGCTGATTGATCCCGACATCATCGACGGCCTCTATCGCGCCTCGCAGGCCGGAGTGCGTATCGATCTGGTCATCCGGGGCATTTGCGGTCTGCGTCCCGGAGTCGCTGGCCTGTCGGACAACATCCGGATCAAGTCCATCGTCGGGCGATACCTCGAACACAGTCGCATCGTTTGTTTCGGCAACGGTCACGGGCTGCCGTCCAAAAAATCGCGTGTCTTTATCTCATCTGCCGACTGGATGGGCCGCAATCTTAACCGGCGGGTCGAAACGCTGGTGGAGATCACCAACGCCACGGTGCGTGCCCAGATCGTCAGCCAGATCATGGCGGCGAACCTGGCCGATCAGGCGCAAAGCTGGGTGATGCAGCCCGAGGGCCATTTCACGCGCGCCGAGGTAGCGCCCGGCGAATTCGCGTTTAACTGCCACCGGTTCTTCATGGAGAACCCCTCGCTTTCCGGGCGCGGCTCCGCTGGCGCCGGTGATGTTCCGGTTCTGACTCACGATGCGGAGTGAGGGCTGGCCGCGTCCGGCGGCCTCCGGCGGGAGTATTTCTGACGAGATGAAGCGCGCGGCGATGGTTTTCAGCCCTCAGATGGGTCGGTCCTTGGGCATTTGTCTTTGAAGCGGCGCGGACCTCGCCCGAGCGAAGTGGCACGAAAAGTTCACCGAAGGTTGACGGGCCGCCACCACGCTGCAATGAAAGCACGACGACAGACCGCAGGCCGAGGCTGATGAACACGAGATCTGACCCCTCGACAGAGCACGACCCGGAATGGGGACCGTTCGAGCGACCGCTATTCTCTGACCCGTCAGTGCGTCACCTTAGCCGGGTGGGCGTGGTCGATGTCGGATCGAACTCAGTCCGTCTGGTGGTGTTTGACGGCGCCGCGCGCAGTCCCGCATATTTCTACAACGAAAAGATCATGTGCGCCCTTGGGGCTGGCCTCTCAGAGACCGGCCATCTGAACCCCGAGGGGCGCAAGCGCGCGCTGGCCGCGATCCACCGGTTTCAGATTCTCGCACAGGGAATGGATGCCGCACCCTTGACGGCGGTGGCGACGGCGGCGGTGCGGGACGCCTCGGATGGCGGCGATTTCGTCTCGCAGGTGGCGCAGGAGACCGGGTTGACGATCCGCGTCATCTCTGGCGAGGAAGAGGCGCGCCTCTCCGCGCAGGGCGTTATGCTCGGCTGGCCCGGGAGCTACGGGCTGGTATGCGATATCGGCGGGTCGTCTATGGAGCTGGCCGAAATCAAGGGCGGACAGGTCGGGCGTCGCCAGACCTCGGCGCTGGGGCCGTTGAAGCTGCGCGAGATCGGGGGGGGGCGCAAGGGACGTCGGGCCTTTATCAAGGCCGAGGTGGAAAAGTTGGCCAACGAGATGGGATCGCAGCGCGACCGCCTTTTCCTGGTGGGGGGCTCCTGGCGCGCGATCGCACGGATCGACATGGACCGTCAGAACTATCCGCTGCATGTCCTGCACGAGTACCGCATGTCCACCAAGGCGATCCGCGCGACCGCCGAGTACATTCGGACATCCGATCTGAACGAGTTGCGGAACCGCTGCTCCATCTCCAACGCGCGGATGGAACTGGTGCCCTTTGCCTCCGAGGTGCTTTCCGAAGTCGTGCGCGTGTTCCGACCGCATGATATCGCGGTGTCGAGCTACGGGATCCGCGAAGGCATGCTCTACCAGCAGATGCCGCAGGCCCTGCGCGACCGGGACCCGCTGATCGAAGCTTGCCGCTTTGCCGAGGCCAAGGACGCCCGGCTGCCCGGCTTCGGCCGCATCCTCTACAACTTCATCCTGCCGATATTCAAATCCGCCCGCCCTGAGAAAAAGCGCATCATCAAGGCCGCCTGCCTCTTGCACGACGTGACATGGCGGGCGCATCCCGACTACCGCGCAGAAGTTTGTTTCGACAATGCCACCCGAGCGAACCTCGGCGGTTTGAAACATGCGGAACGGGTCTTGCTGGGACTTGCCCTGTTGCACCGCTACCGCAACAAGCGGCAGGGGACATCGTTTGAAGACCTCTATCAGTATCTCACGCCCGAGGAAGTGACCCTTGCCGAGGTTGTCGGCAAAGCGATGCGTTTCGGGGCGATGTTCTGGCTGGAGAAGGAATCGATTCCCGGCGAATTCCGCTGGTACCCCAAGAAGAAGGTGCTGGAGTTGCGCCTGACCTCCGCCGCCTGGCCGTTGCTGGGCGAAGTCGCGATGGCGCGACTGAAGTCCCTGGCCGCCTCTCTCAACGCACAGCTGGATGTCAAAAAGGTCGTCTGAGTGCGCGCGCTCAGAGGTCGATTTCGCCGTCTTCGCCCGTCGCCGGCGCGTCTTCGAGCGGGGATCTGCGCCGCATAATGATATCGCCGTTCGGCAGCATCTCGGGCGGATGATAGTTCGCGAAATCCTCGACCTGATCGAAAAGGTCCACCAGAGCAGGCCCCATTTCTCGCAGGAAACTCTGCATGGCGGGGCCGGCTTCCTCGATCAGATCCTGTAGGCCCTGCAATGCGGGGTCCATTTCATCCATCAGACCGCGGAAAAACAGTTTCGCCCCCCGCTCCATCAGCGACGGACCGTCCTCTCCTGTCGTCTCCTGCGCGGCAAGGGGCAGCGGGAAGGCAAGAGCGAGGATCAGCGCAATCTGTTTCATATGGATGATGTAGGGCCGTAGCAGCGAGATCAAGGGCCTATATATCAATATCCAGCACCACGGGAAAGTGGTCGGAGGCTGCGATCAAGGCAGCGCGCAAGTCTGGACTGGACCAACATTCGGGGTCGTCAAAAGGGTGCCATATTCGCCACCGTGGTGCGTGCTCCATCAGGTCGGGGGACAGCATGATATAATCAAGCAAGGCTTGCAGATAGCGCTGCTCGGGCTGAATGAATAACCGCGCGGAGGTCGGAGCGGCGGACAGTTTCCTGAGCAGAGCCTGACGCGCATGCGGATCATGCAGCGCCAGCGGCGCCTCGCCCATCACGATCTCGACCGAGGAGCGGCCAAACAGGTGTTCGTATTCATCAAGCCCCGGACCGTCGTTCAGATCGCCCATCAGGATCAGGCTTTCGCCGCGTGCCAGATGCGCGTCGATCCGGCGGCGCAGCCAGATCGCCTGCGCCAATTGCTTGCGGCGGTTCGCGATGGACAGGCGCATCACGTCGTCCCGCGTCTCTGCGCCATGTGGCGCCTTGGATTTCAGATGCACGCCGAGCATGCGCAAGGCGGTCCCGCGCGCGGTGCGGACCGACAGCTCCAGCGGCGGTTTGGAAAAGACCACCTCATCCTCGGCAGCATCCACATCCAGGTCGATGTGGAAGACACCGTCGAACCGCGGTGCATCCGGGGTGCCGGTCATGCCCTGCGGGTCGTGCGTGACCTCCATCGTCGCCGGATCGTAGAGAAGGGCAATCTCCTGCTGCGTCTGATTGGGAAAACCGATCACCGCGCGGCTGGTGCGCAGGTCGAACGCCTGTGCAAAGGTTTCCAACGCGCGGATTCCCGAGCGCCGCGCGCTATGATCGGGCGCCTCGATCACCATGATCGCATCCGCGTCGATCGCCCGAAAAACCCGCTCCAGTGCCTCTATTTGCTGGCGTCGCGTCACATCACGGCGCCGCGACCATGCGTCGGTGTCCGCGAGGTCCCCGTCGTCGGTGAAGAGGGCGTCGAACCATTCGACATTGTAGCTCGCGAGGCGCATGTGGGGATCAGACCGCCGACGCCCCCGCGTGGCGTCGACTGGCCGTGATCTCCTCCCACGCACGGTTGAGCGAGACGAGCCGTTTTTCGGCCATGCCGATGGCCTCTTCGGGCAGGCCGCGGGCGGCAAGGCGATCAGGATGACATTCCCGCACCGCTGCCTTCCACGCGCTGCGCGCTTCTTCGTAATTGGCACCCGGGTCGATGCCGAGGATGGCATAGGGGTCGGCGGTCGCGTCCGGCACGAACCGGGCGCGCAGATTGCGAAACCGCGCCTCGTCGATGCCAAAGATTTTTGCGACGTCCAACAGGAATTCGTCCTCCGCCGGGTGATAGCCACCATCGGCCATGGCGATGTGGAACAGCCCCTCCATCAGGTCGCAGAGGGTATCGCTACGCTCACCGAACATCTTCGCGATCCGTCGCGCGTATAGATCATATCCCGCGACATCCTGACGGGCGAGGTCAAAGACCTTGGCGGCCTCGGCCTCGTCGCGGTCAGCAATGCGAAACACCTCGCGAAAGGCGGTGACCTCGTCGCGCGTCACCTGCCCGTCCGCCTTGGCCATCTTCGCGCCGAGGGCGATGACGGCGATGGTAAAGGCCACCGATCGCTCGGGTGGCGTGCGCAACCCGTCAAATACGGTTGCGAGAGAGTCACCTCGTGCGAGCGCGGCGATAGCTTCGGATATGCGGGTCCAGATCGACATGGGGGTATTTTAGCGCGGTGCAGCGAGAATGTCAGAGGATTTTCTGCAAGAGCACAAGGTCGAGCCAGCGACCGAACTTTTGCCCTGCATCGGGCAGGCGTCCGAGTTCGCGGTAGCCCATGGCTGAGTGGAACGCGAGCGCAGCGCCGTTTTCGCCACTGACGCATGCGATCATGACATGCGCCCCACCCCTATGGGCATGCGCCTCGACGGCATGCAGCAAACGACGACCCAGCCCCTGGCCATGCGCTTGGGGTGCGAGGATCACCGTGTGTTCCATTGTGCAGGCGTAGCCATCGCCGGGGCGAAACTGGTCATAGGTGGCGAAACCGACGATCTTTCCGGCATGGTCCGCCACGATCACCTCGCGTCCCCGCTGCCGCCGCGCGTCGACGTAATCCGCGAAGCCCGCGATGTCCTTCTCCTGCGAAGAGAAGGTCACGGCGGTGTCGCGGACCATCGGCATCCAGATCGCGAGGATCGCAGCATAGTCGCCCTCGCGTGCTGGTCTTAAGTCGACTTCACGCATTATCCCTTGCCCGCCCGACCGGGCTCAGACACTGCGCCCTTTTCTTGCTGGCAGATATGCAGGGGGTGGTTTGCACCGCTGGCCCGAGACGGGACAGCGCCCCATTTCCGCCCGCCCGTCGCCCGAGGATCAATCAGAGGCCGAGCCGATCCGAGCGCGGCGTCCCCTTGGAAGGGACGCCGCACTTGCCGCTCTGTCTGGGCCCGCATCAGGTCGGCCACGCATCAGGTCGCGCGTGTGTCGCGGATCAATTGCAGGATGTCCTTGGCCGCGACCGGAATATTCGTGCCCGGCCCAAAGATCGCTTTGACCCCGACCTTCTTGAGGAAATCGTAATCCTGTTGCGGGATGACGCCGCCGCAAATCACGATGATGTCGCCGGCGTCGTTCGCCTTCAGCGCCTCGATCAGCTGCGGGGCAAGGGTCTTGTGTCCCGCCGCCTGCGACGAGATGCCGACGACGTGCACATCGTTATCGACAGCGTCCTGCGCGGCTTCTTCGGGGGTCTGGAACAGCGGGCCGACGTCGACGTCGAACCCGATGTCGGCAAAGGCGGTCGCGATGACCTTGGCGCCGCGATCATGGCCGTCCTGACCCATCTTGACCACCAGCAGACGGGGGCGACGGCCCTCCTCTTCGGCAAAGGCCTCGATGTCTTTCTGAATGGCGGCGAACCCTTCGTCGCCCTCATAGGCGGCCCCGTAGACCCCGGCGAGGGTCTTGACCTCGGCCCGGTGGCGGCCGAATTCCTTTTCCATCGCCATGCTGATCTCCCCCACGGTTGCGCGTGCCCGGGCGGCTTCGACCGCCCCTTCCAGCAGATTGCCGCCTTCCTTGGCGCGGCGGGTCAATTCCTCCAGCGCGGCGGTGCAGGCGGCTTCGTCGCGCTCCGCGCGGATACGTTCGAGGCGCGCGACCTGCGACTTGCGCACCGCGACGTTGTCGACATCGAGAATGTCGATCGGGTCTTCCTTGTCCTTGCGGTATCGATTGACACCAACGATGACCTCTTCGCCCCGGTCGATCATGGCCTGACGCCGTGCGGCGGATTCTTCGATGCGCAGCTTGGGCATGCCGGAGGCGACGGCCTTGGTCATGCCGCCCATCTCGCGCACCTCTTCCATCAGGGTCCAGGCGTTCTGGATCAACTCGTCGGTCAGGCTTTCGATGTAATAGGACCCGGCGAGGGGATCGACGACCTTGGTGACGCCGGTTTCCTCTTGCAGGACCAGCTGCGTGTTACGCGCGATCCGGGCCGAGAAATCGGTCGGCAGGGCGATGGCCTCGTCCAGCGCGTTGGTGTGCAGCGATTGCGTGCCGCCCAGAACCGCGCTCATCGCCTCATAGGCGGTGCGGATGACGTTGTTATAAGGGTCCTGCTCCTGCAAGGAGACCCCCGAGGTCTGGCAATGGGTGCGCAACATCTTGGAGCCTTCCTTTTCGGCCCCGAATTCCGTCATTACGCGATGCCAGAGCGTCCGCGCGGCGCGCAGCTTGGCGATCTCCATGAAGAAATTCATCCCGATGGCAAAGAAGAACGACAGCCGCCCGGCGAACTTGTCGACATCCATCCCGGCGTCGATGGCGGCGCGGACGTATTCGCGCCCGTCGGCCAGCGTATAGGCCAGCTCCTGCACGAGGTTCGCGCCGGCCTCCTGCATGTGATAGCCGGAGATGGAGATGGAGTTGAACTTCGGCATCTCGTTCGAGGTGTACTCGATGATGTCGGAAATGATCCGCATGGAGGGCTGGGGCGGATAGATATAGGTGTTCCGCACCATGAATTCCTTGAGGATATCGTTCTGGATGGTGCCCGAGAGGACCGATTTGTCGTGCCCCTGTTCCTCCCCCGTGACGATGAAGCTGGCCAGCACCGGGATCACCGCGCCGTTCATGGTCATCGACACCGAAACCTTGTCGAGAGGGATACCGTCGAACAGGATCTTCATGTCCTCGACGCTGTCGATGGCGACCCCTGCCTTGCCGACATCCCCGACGACGCGGGGATGATCGCTGTCATAGCCCCGGTGCGTCGCCAGATCAAAGGCGACTGAAACGCCCTGCTGGCCCGCTTCGAGGTTGCGACGGTAAAAGGCGTTAGATTCCTCGGCGGTGGAAAAGCCCGCGTATTGCCGGATCGTCCATGGCCGACCTGCGTACATCGTCGCGCGCGGCCCACGGGTAAAGGGTGCGGAGCCGGGCATAGAGCCCATATGTTCCAGCCCCTCGACATCCTCCTCGGTGTAAAGCGGCTTGACCTCGATCCCTTCCAGCGTCTGCCAGTTGAGGTCCGACAGTGGCTTGCCGCGAAGCTCTTTCTCCGCGAGTGCCGACCATGCGTCTTTTTTCGATGCCATCTGGGTATCCTCTTTCTCAGTGGTCCGGCGACGGGGACATCCCCATGCGAACGGGTGAGTTATCGTGTGTATCTCTGGGGTTTCGGCAGTGGCTCTTCGCCATGCCAAATCGACTAATCCGGTCTAAGCGGATGACGAATGCGCCTGCAATGCCTATATCGGATGCATCCGCAACGGTCCGGCCAAAGGATAACCGCCCCATGCGCAAGCTATTGACCTGCCTGATCGTTCTGGCGACCGCCGCCCCACTGGTGGCGCAGGATGGCGCGCGCGCCGCCGCGCCGGATGTGGAGGTGCAGCGCACGACAGGCGTAGCAGGCAATCCGCAGGCCGCCGCAGGGGCGGACGGCTCGGGGGACGGCTCGGGGGCCACCGCGCCCGATGTCGCGAACGACGCCGCCGCCACACCGCCCGAAGGCGACACGGCGACAGAAGCGACGGATGGCGTTTTTCTCGACATCATGCCGGAGTCGCTGGACGAATTGCGCTGGGTCAAGCGGGTCATCGCGGTCTTTTCCGATAGTCCGGTCGATCCAAACTTCCGCCGCCAAATGGAGGCATTGCGCGCGCGCCCCGATGACCTTGCATATCGTGATGTCGTCGTGGTGACCGATACCGACCCGGCGTCGCAAAGCGCGCTGCGCGAGACGTTTCGCCCGCGCGGTTTCATGATGGTGCTGATCGGCAAGGACGGGCAGATCAAGCTGCGCAAGCCCCTGCCCTGGGATGTGCGCGAGATTTCCCGCGCCATCGACAAGACGCCGCTTCGCCAGCAGGAGCTGCGCGACCAGGGCCAGCGCGGCGGGCCCTGACGTTCCGGCCTTGCTGCCCTCGATGGCGCGAGGCCCGCATGAGCCACAGGACACGGCACCGCGCCCGCCCATCCGATGACGGACAGGGGACGAACCGGTTGCATGTCCTGTGGCAAAATCATCGGATCATTCGAACTCCATGATGACTTCATCGACGGCAAGGCTGTCGCCCTGCCCGGCATTGATCTTGGTGACAACGCCCTTCTTTTCGGCACGCAGGATGTTTTCCATCTTCATCGCCTCGATCGTACAGAGCGCCTGACCTTCCTGCACCTCCTGCCCCTCCTCGACGTCTACTTTGACGACGAGGCCGGGCATCGGGCAAAGCAGCAGCTTGGAGGTGTCGGGGGGCAGTTTTTCCGGCATCAGGCGCGCCAGTTCGGCGTGACGGGGGGATCGGACATGGACCTTCAGGTCCGCGCCGCGCGCACGGATGCGGAACCCGCCCGAGATTTTCCCGACCTTCAAGACCAGCGGCGCGCCATCAACGGTCATGGTCGCCAGTTGATCGCCGGGACGCCAGTCGCCCTCCACCCGCAGTTGGGTGCCGTCGTCGAAGGTGACCGAAGCCCCTTTGGGATCCGCATCAATTGTGACGTTGAAATCCTCGCCTTGCATCGTCACCACCCAATCGTCACCGACGTGGCGTTCGTGATTGTCCATGCGTCCCGAGACACGGGTGCGCCGAATTTCCGCGATCCGGTTCATCGCCGCACTGGCGGCTGCGATCCGCTTGAGGTCATCCTTCGGCAGGGTCACGCCCTCGAACCCCTCGGGGTATTCCTCCGCGATAAAGGCGGTCGTCATCTCTCCGCTGACGAACTTGGGATGGTCCATGACGGCGGCGAGAAACGGCAGGTTATGCCCGATGCCCTCGACCTCGAAACTGTCGAGCGCGACGCGCATCGCCTCGATCGCCTCACCCCGAGTCGGTGCCCAGGTGCAGAGCTTGGCGATCATCGGGTCGTAATACATCGAGATTTCGCCGCCCTCAAAGACGCCGGTATCATTGCGCACGGCCGTCTCGCCAGCCGCCGCATCGCCTTGCCATTTGTCATTCACCAACAGAGGGCCGGCGGCGACCTCGGCCGGCGGCCGGTAGCGGGTCAGTCGCCCGATGGAGGGCAGGAAGCCGCGATAGGGGTCCTCTGCATAAAGCCGGTTTTCGATGGCCCAACCGGTCAGCTCTACATCGTCCTGCGTCATCGTCAGCTTTTCGCCGTTGGCGACGCGGATCATCTGCTCGACGAGGTCGACGCCGGTGATCAGCTCTGTCACCGGGTGCTCGACCTGAAGGCGCGTGTTCATTTCGAGGAAGTAAAAGTTCTTGTCCCCATCGACGATGAATTCCACGGTCCCGGCGCTGGCATAGCCAACCGCCTTGGCCAGCGCGACGGCCTGTTCGCCCATGGCCTTGCGGGTCGCTTCGTCGAGGAAGGGGCTCGGCGCTTCTTCAACCACCTTCTGGTTGCGACGCTGGATCGAACACTCACGCTCACCCAGATAGATGCCATTGCCATGGCTGTCGCAAAGGACCTGAATCTCGATGTGACGGGGCTGCGTGACGAATTTCTCGATAAAGATGCGGTCATCGCCGAAGCTGTTCGCGGCCTCATTCTTGGACGACTGGAAGCCCTCGCGCGCCTCTTGATCGTTCCAGGCGATACGCATGCCCTTGCCGCCACCGCCTGCGGAGGCCTTGATCATGACCGGATAGCCGACCTCGTTAGAGATCTTGACCGCGTCATCCGCGTCCTCAATCAGGCCCATGTAGCCGGGCACCGTGCTGACGCCAGCCTCCTGCGCGATCTTCTTGGAGGTGATCTTGTCGCCCATCTTCTCGATCGCGCCGACCGGCGGGCCGACAAAGGCGACACCGGCGGCGTCCAGTGCCTCTGCGAATTTGGAGTTCTCCGACAGGAAGCCGTAGCCTGGATGCACGGCCTGCGCGCCCGACGTCTTGACCGCCTCCATCACCTTTTCGATGACGATATAGGATTGGTTGGCCGGGGGCGGGCCGATGTGGATGGCTTCGTCGGCCATTTCCACATGCAGCGCGTTCCTGTCGGCATCCGAATAAATCGCAACGGTCTGGATCCCCATTTTACGCGCGGTCTTGATGACGCGGCAGGCGATCTCGCCCCGGTTGGCGATCAGGATTTTATCGAACATATCAGTGTATTCCCGGTTCCTGGCCCCGGCTCAACCGGGGCGATTGGAGATGCAAAAACCCCGCGGCAGCAAGGCTGCAACGGGGCAATGCGTTGATGTGGCCCGCACGGATCAACCGGCGAGCGTTATATACGGAGTTACCGGATCGAACGGCAGGCGCCCGGGTTGCTTTGGCAATAGGCGACGTTGGCTGCTGCACCAATGACGGCACCGGTGCCCAGGTTGCCATTGGTGACGGCTGCGGTGCCGACGCCCGCGGCGCCACCGGCCAGCGCTTGCTCACCCACGGTATCACCGCAGGCTGCCAGACCCGCGAAACCGACCAGGGCCACGGCGATGAATTTTGCTTTGCGCATTGTTCTGATACTCCTCGAATGCTGCATATCAACCAACTAACATGCCGCGCGCAGGAATGTTCCCAAGATTTTTTCGTCTTGGCAAAAATTTGCTTAAGCGCTGCGAGCACAAAGCCCGGCGCAGCCAGAACGCCAAAAGAGCTGGGCGATCTGACCTTGGGGACATCAGATCGCCCATGCAGGAAAGGGTAACAGTTATTAGTCGCCCGCAGAACCGAACCCGGTGGCAAAGCGACAAGCGGGATGCTGGCTGGGTTCGCCTGTGGTGAAAAGCCTATATGGCTTGACGGCTCGGCATGGGCCAAAACCTGCTCAATTCCAGCGGATGTCGGCAGGCCGCCGCTCAAAGCCTGCGCAGAGATGGGTGTCAGGTTCATTCCTCACCCTCCCCGTCATCAAGACCATCATCCGATGCATAGGCCTCGTCACTCGTGAAAGCGCTGGGGTAACTGCTTCGGGCCACGGATTCATCAACGCGAAGCAGTGACTCGTAGCTTGCGGGATCGAAGGGATCATCGACGGCGACGACTTCGCGACCAAAGAGCCATGACAGGCGGCCAGCGTCGAGATTGCCTCGCTCAAAGGGCTCGGCACCGAAGTGAGACCAAAGCGCGGCCAGAAATGCCTCATCGGCCCGGCGGTCCACGGCCTTGCGATCGCGATACCGCTCGCGTCGGGTGATCGGCGTGATCCCCTTGTGATTAGCGCGCCGGATTGTGAACTGGAAATCGGATCCGGACAGGCGTCCAGGGAACCCGCGATGCTTCAACATGCTCCAGACCCTCCGTTGAAAGCGGCAGGGCAGGTCATGGGCGGGAAAGCCGGGGCGGGCCAATCGGCCACGCCCCGAATGGTATTACTTGTACTTACCGGTGTAGACCGGCTCAGCAGAAATCGGAGCAGGCTGAACCTGCACATATTCCGGCTCGGGTTGCGCACAAGCGGCACCCAGGGCAACGAGACCCAGGGCGAAAACGACTTTGATGCTCTTGGACATCTACTTCTCCTGTTTGTTCTGCCAACCGAAAAGACCCCGGTTTTCACCGCGATCCGTCGGGTTGCCGGCGTGTCTTGGGAAACGCCTAAGCGTAATGTAGCCCATGTTTTCACGATTTCATACGACCTGTGCACAGCATGCGTCCCCTGTGACGGGAAAGTCGCAACCTGCTGCTGAAATCGGCGGCTATCCGCTAGATATTGTGGGAACATCAAAATATCTCCCATATGCAGGTGCCGTTTTCCAGCCGGAAGGCCTCAAAAAATTGCGTAATATCCGGTGCGCTCGCACCAAAATCGACCTCTGCCGAAGCGATGGAGATGACCGCCTGCGACGCGGGTCGCCCTTGCTCAGGGGTATAGGCCAAGGCTTGGGAATCACATAGCGCGGCAAAGTCATCCACCATGCGCTGATGTTGATCCACCGTCAGACCCGGCGCGACATAGCGCAAACGCAGCCAAAGCGCGCCGTCGGGCTGCACATCCTCAAGAACTTCGTGCAGGCTAAGCACAATGCCCGAAGGCACAGTCGGCGCCCTGTCCTGACTGATAGCAGGCGCAACCACCGCCAAGGCAGCCCCGACGACTGCGAGGCCCACGATACGCACGAGGCCTGTTCTGCCACAAACCACTGTCACGATCCCTGCCCCGACCGGCTTGCGTGTGCCAGCCAGCGGCGCCGGTTTGCCGGATCATCCAGAACGCCGCGCAATAAGGCCGTCGCACCGCCCGCGCCTCGGATCGCCGCGAGTTGACCACCGGCTTCGATCAGCACGGCCTCATCGGGCGGCGCCGTCTGGCTGATCCGCACGATGGGCGAATAGCCCCGGATGTGCTGAAGGGCCCGCCAGATATCCTGACGCACCTGATGCGCCAGGCGCGAACGTGACACCCCCGGAGCAGCGGAGAGGCAAGCGCGCTCACACAGATCGAATCGTACCGGCAGGCGCCGCGCCAATGTCAGCGCGGTCGCGTCGCGAATGATATGCCAACCGGTCCGGGCCATACAGCTCAGAGCGGAATATTGTCGTGTTTTTTCCACGGGTTCGTAAGCTTCTTGTTGCGAAGCGACGCGAACGCACGCGCCACCCGTTTCCGGGTCGACCGGGGCAGGATCACCTCGTCGATGAAACCTTTTTCCGCCGCGACAAAGGGATTGGCAAAGCGATCCTCGTAGTTCTTTGTGCGATCCGCGATCTTGGCCTCGTCGCCAAGCTCGGACCGATACAGGATCTCGACCGCGCCCTTGGCGCCCATCACAGCGATCTCTGCCGTTGGCCAGGCGTAGTTGAAATCGCCGCGCAGATGCTTGGAGGCCATGACGTCATAGGCGCCGCCATAGGCCTTGCGGGTGATCACAGTCACCTTGGGCACCGTCGCCTCGCCGTAGGCGAACAAGAGCTTCGCCCCATGCTTGATGACACCGCCATATTCCTGCGTCGTTCCGGGCAGGAAGCCGGGGACATCCACAAACGTCAGGATCGGAATTTCGAAGGCGTCACAGAACCGCACGAAACGCGCGGCCTTGCGGCTGGAATCGATATCGAGACATCCGGCCAGAACCATCGGCTGGTTGGCCACGACGCCGACCGTCTGCCCCTCCAGCCGAATGAACCCGGTGATCATGTTCTTGGCAAAGTTTTCCTGAATTTCGTAAAAATCGCCCTCATCCGCAACCTTGTAGATCAGCTCTTTCATGTCGTAGGGCGAATTCGCGTTTTCCGGGATCAGCGTGTCGAGGCTGTTCTCGATCCGGCCAGGTTCGTCGAAGAAGGGTCGAACCGGCGGCTTTTCGCGATTATTAAGGGGAAGGAAGTCGACCAGGCGACGCACTTCGGCCAGGGCCTCAACGTCATTTTCAAACGCGCCGTCCGCGACAGAGGATTTCTTCGTGTGGGTCGAGGCACCGCCCAGCTCTTCGGCGGTCACAACTTCGTTCGTGACCGTTTTAACCACGTCTGGGCCGGTGACGAACATGTAGGAGGTGTCTTTCACCATGAAGATAAAATCGGTCATCGCGGGCGAATAGACCGCGCCTCCGGCGCATGGCCCCATGATGACGCTGATCTGCGGGACCACGCCGCTGGCCATGATGTTGCGCTGAAAGACGTCCGCGTATCCGGCAAGCGATGCAACACCTTCCTGGATGCGCGCGCCGCCGGAATCGTTCAACCCGATGACCGGAGAGCCGTTCTGCACCGCCATGTCCATGATCTTGCAGATCTTCTGGGCATGGGTCTCGGACAGCGAACCGCCGAAGACGGTGAAATCCTGCGAGAAGACATAGACCATGCGACCGTTGATCGTGCCCCAGCCAGTGACGACCCCATCGCCATAGGGCCGCTGCTCTTCCATGTCGAAATCGGTGCAGCGATGCGCGACGAACATGTCGAACTCTTCAAAACTGTCGGCGTCCAGCAGCACCTCGATCCGCTCGCGGGCGGTCAATTTGCCCTTGGCGTGTTGTGCGTCGATCCGCTTTTGTCCGCCCCCGAGGCGGGCGGTGTCGCGGCGGTCCTGAAGTTCCTCCAGAATGTCCTTCATGGCCTGATCTCCTTGTTGCGACCCGCAGTCCGGGCAATACGTTCGCGACCATAGGTACAACCGCCCGCCGACGAAAGCGTATTTCGGCAAATTTGCAAAGTCTTGTCTCGGCGCGATGTGCTAAATGCAAAGATGCTAATATTTCCGTAGATACGTGCTGAACGCATGGACTTGGCGGCCAAGCGGGCATAACGCAGGCTGATGACAATTTCCGCCCCCCCTCGGTATCTGAGCAATCGCAGCGCGCCCCACCTGACCACGCTGATCCTTTTGGCGGGCATGACGGCGATGACGATGAATATCTTTCTTCCGTCGCTGCCGAATATGGCGGAACACTTCGACGCGCCCTACCGGATCGTCCAGCTTTCCGTCGCGGTCTTCCTGGCGGTCAACGGTGTGCTGCAGATCTTCATCGGACCGCTGGCCGACAAATTCGGGCGTCGACCGGTGATATTGGCCGGAATGGGAATTTTCTGTTTCGCGACATTGGGGTGTCTGTTTGCACCGAATGTTGCGACGTTCCTTGTGTTCCGCATGCTTCAGGCCACAGTTGCCGTGGCGATGGTTTTATCCCGTGCCGTCGTGCGCGACATGAACACGCCCGACAAGGCAGCCTCAATGATGGGCTATGTCACCATGGGGATGTCGATCGTGCCGATGATCGCGCCGGCCATCGGCGGCATGCTGGATCAGGCCTTCGGATGGCAATCGACCTTCTGGGTGCTGCTGTTTTTCGGGGTCCTGGTGTTCGGGCTGGTCTGGTTCGATCTAGGCGAAACCGGCACCCCTTCCGGCCTGACCCTCATCGCGCAATTCGGGGAATACCCCGAGCTTTTGACCTCCCCCCGCTTCTGGGGCTACTGCCTTGCCTCAGCGCTGTCGTCCGGAGCGTTCTTTGCCTTTATGGGCGGCGCGCCCTTCATCGCAAGCGAAGTCTACGGCATGAGCCCGGTCACCTTTGGCTATTTCACCGCCGGCCCCGCGGTCGGATACTTCATGGGGAACTGGTTGACCGGGATGGCCGCGGCGCGGATCGGCGTGAACCGCATGATTCTGGCCGGGACACTTGTGCTGGTTCTCGGAATGGCCGCCTCGATCAGCCTGAGCGCTGCTGGCCTGAGCAACCGCTTTGTGTTCTTTGGGTTCATGGCGTTCGTCGGGCTCGGCAACGGGATGATCATTCCCTCGGCCACCACCGGCATGCTCTCTGTGCGACCGCATTTGGCGGGCACCGCCTCTGGCCTGGGCGGGGCGATCCAGATCGGCTTTGGCGCGCTGCTTGCCGCCACTGCCGGCGCGATCCTGGGACCCGGCAGCACCGAAATGCCCTTGCTGATCCTGATGTTCCTGACGGGATGTGCCGGCCTCGCCGCGATCCTGCTGGTCGCACTGCGGGAACGTCAACTTCGCCGCATGGGTCGCCCTACCTCTTGAACTGAGGACTTTGCAAAGTTAGCGTGCAAAGCGAGCAAAGTGCAAAGCGGTCAAAGCATGGCGACAAGAAAACTCTACGCCGGGGCGAAGCTGCGGGAAACACGGCAAAAACTGTCCCTGACGCAGAAAGAATTCGCCGCCAAACTCGGTGTCTCTCTGCCCTACCTGAACCAGATGGAGAACAATAATCGCCCGGTCTCCACGACGGTGGTGTTATCGCTGGCGCAGGAATTCGGCTTTGACGTCACAGAATTGACGACGGGCGACAGCGAAAGGCTGGTTTCGGACATGCGCGAGGCGATGGCCGATCCGATCCTGGCCGATGTCGCCCCGCCGCTGGCGGACCTGCGGCTGACCGGTTCGAATGCACCGGCGCTGGCGCGGGCGTTTTTGCACCTGCATCGGGCATATCGTCAGACCCATGAACGCCTCGCCTCGCTGGACGAGGCTTTGGGGCGCGAGGATGCGCGAACCCTGCCGTCGCCTTGGGACGAGGTGCGCGACTTCTTTCATTATTGCGACAACTACATCGATGCCGTCGACCGAGCCGCCGAGCATTTTTCCCACCGGACCACCGGCGATTCGAACATTCGCACCCGAGCAATCGAGAACCTTGCGCAACAGGGCATCACGGTCGAATTCACCGACACGCCGGCCTTGCGGACATATGCGCCGGACAGGCGCTGCCTGCAGATTTCGCGCCGCGCCGCGCCGGAAACCCAGACCTTTCAAATCCTTTTGCAACTGGCGCTATTGCAGCATGACGCCTTGCTGGAGGCGACGCTGGATTTCGCCCGTTTTCAGTCCGACGCCGCGCGCGCCATCGCCAAGATTGGACTGGCGAACTATTTTGCCGGCGCCGCGCTGATGCCCTACGGCGCGTTTCTCGACGCCGCGCGCGAGGTGCGCCACGATGTCGAGATTCTCGCCCTGCGGTTCGGCGCCTCCATCGAACAGGTGGCGCATCGTCTATCGACCCTGCAAAGGCCGGGGGCCAAGGGGGTGCCCTTCTTCTTTGTCCGCGTCGATCAGGCTGGAACGATCACCAAACGCCACTCTGCCACGCGGTTGCAGTTCGCGCGGTTCGGCGGGGCCTGCCCGTTGTGGAACGTGCATCGCGCCTTTGAGACGCCGGGCCGTTTCCTGCGCCAACTGGCCGAGACGCCGGATGGGGTGCGCTACATCTCCATCGCGCGGGATGTGAGCAAGCCGGGCGGCTCCTGGGGCGCGCCGGACCGGCGCTTTGCTATCGCGCTGGGCTGCGAGGTCTCGCATGCCGAAGGTCTGGTCTACGCCGACGATCTGGACCTGACGCGCCCCGAAACCTTTGAACCGATTGGTATTTCTTGCCGGATTTGCGAGAGGAAGCATTGCCATCAACGCTCTGTCCCGCCTCTCGAACGCCGGTTGACCATCGACGTCAACGCGCGCGGAACCCTACCTTATGAAGTCGGCTGAGCGCGCCCCTAACAAGCGGCGTATCACCGATGGACGCTTTGCCAATTCGGGGCAATTTTCGGTATCAACCGCCCATGGACGGAGAACCCTGTGAGCGCGACCGCCCCTCCGATCGACACGCGCCCCAAAGGGGCAGACTCCGACGTTCCTTTCGATATCTTTATCATCGGCGGCGGGATCAACGGCTGCGGCGTCGCACGGGATGCGGCGGGGCGCGGGCTATCGGTCGCCCTGGCCGAGATGGGCGATCTGGCGCAGGCGACCTCGTCATCCTCGACCAAGCTGTTTCACGGCGGGTTGCGCTATCTCGAATATTTCCAACTGCGGCTGGTGCGCGAAGCGCTGCAAGAGCGCGAAATCCTCCTCTCTGCCATGCCGCATATCAGCTGGCCGATGCGCTTCGTGCTCCCCTACCATCCCGACATGAGGTTCGAGAGCCAGACGCCATTGTCGCGCATCCTTTCAACCGTCATGCCGTGGACCAAGGGGCGACGACCGGCCTGGTTAATCCGGCTCGGCCTGTTTATTTACGACCGGCTGGGCGGACAATCCTCCTTGCCGGGGACGCGAACCGTCGACCTCACCCGCGACCCCGCCGGCGCGGCGTTGCAGGACAAATACACCCTCGCTTACGAATATTCCGACTGCTGGGTGCAGGACGCGCGGCTGGTCGTCCTGAACGCTCGCGACGCGGCAGCACGCGGCGCGACGATCATGGTCCGCACTAAAGTCGTCAGTGCGCAGCGGGACGGCCCGTTGTGGCGCATCACGGTCGAGGGGCCTCAGGGCCGCGCGACCTACCGTGCGCGCACCCTGGTTAACGCGGCAGGGCCTTGGGTCGATCAGGTGCTGCAAGGCACGCTCGGGTTGTCGGATAAACCCCTTGTGCGGCTGGTGCGCGGCAGTCACATCGTGACCCGGCGGCTGTTCGGTCATGACCGCGCCTATTTCTTCCAGGGCACCGATGGCCGCATTATCTTTGCCATTCCATATGAGCAGGATTTCACCCTGATCGGCACCACCGATCAGGACCACGAGGGCCAGCCCGGCGAGGCGGAATGCAGCGAGGCCGAACAGCGATACCTCTGCGATTTCGTCTCCGCCTACTTCAAGACCCCGGTGCAGCCGCGCGATGTGATCTGGAGTTATTCCGGGATCCGCCCGCTTTATAATGACGGATCGCGGTCGGCCTCGGCCCTGACGCGCGATTACGTGCTGAAGGTTGAGGATGTCGAAGGCTCCGCACCTATTCTCAACATCTTTGGCGGTAAAATTACGACGTATCGGCGCCTATCCGAATCTGCAATGGCGCGGCTCTCGCCTTATTTCACGTCCCTTGCGTCGGACTGGACGGCGGGTGTTTTCCTGCCCGGCGGCGACTTCGAACCGGGCGACTTGGCGCAGGTCATCGCCGAACTTGAGCAGGATTATCCTTTTCTAGGTCCCACTTGGGCCGCGCGCCTCATCCGGCACTACGGGACAGAAGCGAGGAAGATCCTGGGCGACGCCACATGCACGGGCGATCTCGGGCGCGATTTTGGCGCGACACTGACAGAGGCCGAGGTCGACTGGTTGATAGACCGGGAGTGGGCGCGATCAATCGAGGATATAATCTGGCGACGTACGAAACTGGGCCTGCGTCTGAACAAGGCGCAGATGGCGAGCCTCTCCGCCTACATGCGTGCCCGGCAGGATGAAGATGGCTCCGAAATCTCGTGATTTCACCGCCCTGCGCGCCGTACCTCGCGCATCCGCGAACCGTTGACTTCGCCCCGGACCGCAGCGAGACTCCGCTTGGGAGGAGACCGACGTGAGCTACATTCTGGCCATCGATCAAGGCACCACCTCCAGCCGCGCGATCCTCTTCAACCCGAGCCTCGCGCCCGTGGCCTCTGCGCAGCAAGAGTTTCGCCAGATCTTTCCCCGTTCCGGCTGGGTGGAGCACGATCCCACCGACATCTGGTCGAGTGTCGCCGCAACCTCCCGCGCCGCCATCGAGCGCGCCGGGATCAGCGCCTCCGAAATCGCCGCCATCGGCATCACCAATCAGCGCGAGACCACGCTGGTCTGGGATCGCCACACCGGACGCGCCATTGGCAATGCGATTGTCTGGCAGGACCGCCGCACGGCGGATGACTGCGCCCGGATGAAGGCCGAAGGGGCCGAAGACCAGGTGACAGCGCGCACCGGCCTGCTGCTGGACCCCTATTTCTCTGCCACGAAACTGCGCTGGATGCTCGATGAGACCGAAGGCGCACGGGCACGGGCCAAGGCCGGTGATCTGCTGTTCGGGACGGTGGATTGCTACCTGATCTGGAAGCTGACGGGCGGGCGCGTGCATGCGACCGATGCCACCAACGCTGCCCGGACGATGCTATACGACATCACGAAAGGCGCGTGGTGCGAGACGCTTTGCGACCTCTTTGACGTCCCTATGTCGATGCTGCCCGAGGTGCGCGACACCAACGGTGATTTCGGCGTGACCCGTGCGGACCTGTTCGGGCGCGAGGTCCCGATCATGGGCGTGGCGGGCGATCAACAGGCCGCGATCATGGGGCAGGCCTGCTTTCGCCCCGGCATGATGAAATCGACCTATGGCACCGGATGTTTTGCGCTGCTGAACACCGGGGATCAGCGGGTGCAATCAGAGACGAGGATGCTGACCACCCTCGCCTATCAGTTCGACGGCACGCCGACCTATGCGCTGGAGGGCGCGATCTTTGTCGCCGGGGCGGTGGTGCAATGGCTGCGCGACGGGCTGAAGATCATCCGCAACGCAGAAGAGACGCAGCCATTGGCCGAAACGGCGGATCACGCGCAGGATGTCATACTCGTCCCGGCCTTCACCGGGCTTGGCGCCCCCTATTGGAACGCCGAATGCCGGGGTGCGATCTACGGGCTGACCCGAGCGACAGGACCCGCCGAACTGGCCCGCGCAGCGCTGGAGAGCGTCGGTTTCCAGACCCGCGATCTGTTGTCCGCGATGCAATCCGACTGGGCCGCAACGCGTGGCGATACGGTCTTGCGGGTCGACGGCGGGATGACCGCATCGGATTATGCAATGCAGTTTCTGGCGGATATTCTCGGCGCGCCGGTAGATCGTCCCGAGGTGCTGGAAACCACCGCCAAGGGCGTGGCCTGGGTCGCTGGATGGCGCGCTGGCGTCTGTGCGGGGCCTGAGAGCTTCGCAGAGAGCTGGGCGCTGGAGCGTCAATTTACTCCCCAGATCGGTGATGAGACGCGAGATCGGCGCTATGCGCGCTGGCAAAAGGCGGTGCAGGCAACGATGAGTGTGCATTAGCGGCAAGCGCGCCTCGACCTTTCCGCCGCGACGTTACTTCGATAGGCACATGGCGGTTGCGCACGCCAACGCGGTTTCGACTTGACCCTCAGATCGTCGCGTGCGGAATATAGTTCCGCATAACGGGAAAGAAATCATGGATATCAGCACACTCTTCTCGCTGGAGGGCAAGGTGGCCGTCATCACCGGTGGCTCTCGCGGCATCGGCAAACATTTTGCCCAGGCGTTCATCCAGGCCGGTTGCTGCCGGGTTTACATCACGGCCCGCAAGGCACAGGCCTGCTTTGAAACCGCAGAAGAACTGGGCGATAGATGCGTCGCGCTGCCGCACGATCTGTCGACGCTGGACGGGATCGGGGCATTTGTCGCCGACCTAAAAAGCCACGAAGACCACATCGACATCCTCATCAACAACGCAGGTGCGGCCTGGGGTGAGGACTATCTGGATTTCTCGGAATCCGGCTGGGACAAGACGATGGACCTGAACCTCAAATCGCCGTTTTTCCTGACACAGCGGATGCATGATCTGCTGAGCAAGGAGGCGACCGCAGAAGACCCCTCCAAGGTGATCAACATCGCCTCTGTCGACGGCATGCGGCTGAACCCGTGGGAAACCTACGCCTATCAGGCCTCGAAATCGGGTCTGATCTATCTGACACGGCGGGTCGCGGGGCGGCTGTTGAAGGACAATATCGTGGTCAATTGCATCGCGCCGGGCGCCTTTGCCTCGGACATGAACCGCGCTGCACGCGATCATGGCGACGACGTCGGCAAACGGATTCCAGCCGGGCGGATCGGCAATCCCGAAGATATCGCGGCGGCGGCGCTCTATCTCGCGGCGCGCTCGGGCAACTACGTGGCCGGTCAAACGATCGCGGTGGATGGCGGTCTGGTCTGGGCCAGCATCGGAACCTCGATTGACGTCTGAGCCAAGGAGGGGGCCTCGACCCGGCCTGCCGAACCCGCTACCCAAGTCTGACCAGAAGGAGGAACTCCGATGTCCGAAGACTTTACCGCCTACGTGATCGAGCGCGACGAAACCACGAAAGAGCAGAGCGCTAGCTGGAAGTCAGTATCCACCGACGATCTGCCCGAGGGGGACGTCACCATCCGGGTTCGCCACACCACGATGAACTACAAGGATGCGCTGGCGATCACCAACAAGAGCCCTGTCGTGCGTAGCTTTCCCATGGTTCCGGGCATCGACATCGCGGGCGAAGTGGTCGCATCGGACAGCCCCGACTATGCGGTCGGTGATGAGGTCATCATGAACGGCTGGGGCGTCGGCGAGGTGCATTGGGGGGGCTACGCGCAATACGCCCGGATGAAGGCCGACTGGCTGCTGAAGAAGCCCGCCGGGCTGAGCGGCGCGGACTGCATGGCCATTGGGACCGCCGGCTACACCGCTGCGCTCTGCGTCCTGCGGCTGCAACAGGCTGGGGTCGAACCCGGCGATGGTACGATCCTTGTGACGGGTGCGTCAGGCGGCGTCGGGTCGTTCGCGATCTCCCTGCTGTCCTCGCTCGGCTACACCGTGGCCGCTTCGACCGGCCGGGTGGAGGAAGAACCCTACCTCAAATCCCTCGGTGCGACCGAAATCGTCGATCGCAACACGCTGTCCGAAAAGGGGCGCCCGCTGGACAAGGAACTCTACGCGGGGGCCGTCGACTCCGTTGGCAGCACCACCCTGGCAAATGTGATCGCAAGGATGAAATACGACGGGGTAATCGCGGCCTGCGGTCTGGCTCAGGGGTTCGACCTGCCGACAACCGTGATGCCGTTCATTCTGCGCGGCGTGACGCTGGCGGGTGTCGATTCCGTCATGGCCCCAAAAGCCCGGCGCGAGGCCGCCTGGTCCTTGCTGGAGGAGCATATGGACCGCGCAGCACTGGCGGAGATCACCCAAGAGGCCGACATCAAGGACGTCGCGGAGATCGCCCCCAAATTGATCGCCGGTCAGATCCGTGGGCGGCTGGTCTTTACCGTCGACTAACCGCCTCGCTGCCTGCTGATGCGGCGTGCGTCCCCTGCGGCCTCAGCGGGTTTTCGCGGTCTGGGCCATGGCAACGGTGTCCGTATATTGGGTGCCGTCGCGGCCCTGCCCTGCGCGCCTGGCCTCTGTGCGGCAGGGCGCCGCAATGGCTGTCGCCGGTGCGGCGCTGATGCCCGGAACAACCTCGACCTCGATCCCGTCAGTTGATCCAGTGGGGCGCCCCTGCGGGAGGCTGCCTGCACCCGCGGGGTCCCCCGATAACAGGCGCACTACCCGCCGGCCCCGCTTCGCTTCGGCGAGGATCAGACGGTCAATGCGATCCTGCGACCCGGCGATCTTACCCTGTTCCAGCCCTATGAAACGACGCTCCGCGTCCCTTCTGGCCAGTTCGAGGACCTCGGGGTCAATGGTACGGTCGTAAAAGATCGTATCCGCCTCTTGCAGCCGACGTACCGCCCGCATCGTCAGAAGGTCACGCGCCCCCGGTCCCGCGCCGACCAAGGCGATATGCCCCAGAGCCTGTCTCTTATACACATCTGACGCTGCCGA
>OJAU01000252.1_pt1 | contig 29064 bp, 26 predicted proteins | sample 1589791 | NCBI WGS metagenome assembly OJAU01 (sample SAMN05416849, study PRJEB24817) | seawater metagenome | isolation source: Sea water | place: Canada:Atlantic | collected 2013-07 | reverse complement strand
ATCTACACAGAGTAGATCGTCGGCAGCGTCAGATGTGTATAAGAGACAGATCACTTCCTGCTCGATCGTGGACAAGTCGGCCAACGGTGAATTTCGGTTCTACACCTGCTTGCCCGGCTTGCTGGACAGTTGTCCACTCCCCATATCAAGACCGTGAATGCAACAGTCACAGTCTGGTATGATGGGGCCTGCCCGCTATGCCTGCGGGAGAAAGCGGTGATGCGGCGACTGGACCGGCGCGGAGCCATCGATTTTGTCGATGTGTCGGCAGGCCAGGCCGTCAGTTGCCCGATTGATCGACGCATTCTCCTAGCCCGCTTCCATGCTTTGGAAAACGGCATTGTCCTGTCGGGTGCAGCGGCATTCGCAGCGATGTGGCGGGCAATACCGATATTGCGGCCACTAGGGTTGATAGCACGCAATTCCGCAGTTTTGAGCGTTCTTGAGTGGATGTATCTGCGGTTTCTGACTGTCCGTCCACGGCTGCAAAAGATGCTGTCGGACTAGGCTTCTTCGCCAATCGAAACCCGATGTGGAACTGTTCTGTTGTTCCCGGATTACTCATTAAGTTTTCCGATTGTCTCAATCGGTCAAATCCGCTTTTGTGCGGCGCACAAACCCCTAGATGAGATGCACGAATTTTCTGTTCAACACATATAATCAAGGATTGAAACAATGGGTATTATCGGCACGACCATCAAACCATTCACTGCCACCGCTTTTCAGAAGGGCCAGGATTTCTTCGACGTCACCGACGAAGACGTGAAGGGCAAGTGGGCCGTATTCTTCTTCTATCCCGCAGACTTTACATTCGTTTGCCCAACCGAGCTGGAAAACCTGGGTGAGCAGTATGCGATGCTGCAGAAGATGGATGTCGAAGTGTATGGTGTATCGACTGACACCCATTTCAGCCACAAGGCATGGCACGACACCAGTGAGCGTATCGGCAAGCTGGAATTCCCGTTCCTTGGTGACCAGAACCACACTCTCGCACGCAACTTCGATGTGCTGCGTGAAGGTGTAGGCTTGGCAGACCGCGCTACTTTCGTGGTCGATCCGGACGGCGTGATCCAGATCATGGAGCAGACCTGCGAAGGTGTAGGCCGGAACGCCAACGAACTGGCCCGCAAGATCAAGGCTGCACAATATGTCCGCGCCAATCCCGGTGAAGTCTGCCCTGCGGCATGGGAAGAAGGCAGCGAAACGCTGGCCCCCTCGCTCGATCTCGTCGGCAAAATCTAACCTTTTCGACGAATACTTACGGGGGCGGCGCAGCGCGCGTCGCCCCCTTTATATTGCCCGAACTAACGCATCCTACGAGGACACATCATGCTCGACCAGTCGATGACCCAGCAGCTGAAAACCTATCTCGACAATCTGCGCGAGCCGGTGACGCTGATCGCCACACTCGGCGATGACGACAAATCGCGGCAGACCCGCGAATTGCTGGAGGAGATCGCTGCGCTGCATAATCTGGTGGATGCGAAGTTCGATGGCGACGATGCCCGTGTGCCGAGCTTTCTTATCCGGCGCGGGCAGAACGAGGCGCGGCAAGTACGTTTTGCCGGTCTCCCGATGGGTCATGAATTTACCTCGCTCGTCCTCGCCCTTCTATGGGCAGGTTGCCACCCGCCCAAGGTGGATGCCGATCTGATCGATCAGGCACGCGCGCTGACCGGGACGTTCGATTTCGAAATGTATTTCTCGCTCAGCTGCCACAACTGCCCCGATGTTGTTCAGGCGCTGACGTTGATGGCGTTCGAAAACCCGAACGTCACCGCCACGTTGATCGAAGGTGGCACGTTTCAGGACGAGGTCGACAGCCGCGATGTAATGGCTGTCCCCGCAACATATCTGAACGGCGAGACCTTCTACAACGGCAAGATGACTCTGGCCGAAATTCTGGCGAAAGTGGATACAGGCGCTGCCGAGAAGGCGGCGGCCAAGATGGACGGGCTGGACCCGTACGAAGTGCTGATTATCGGCGGCGGTCCGGCAGGGGTCGCGGCATCTGTCTATACTGCCCGCAAGGGTTTTCGCACCGGCATCGCAGCAGAACGCTTCGGCGGACAGTTGAACGACACGCTGGGGATCGAAAACCTGCCCGGCACGCAATATACCGAAGGTCCGAAACTGGCGGATGAACTGCGCCGCCAGGTCAGCGACAATGCTATCGAACTGCTCGAAATGGCAGATGCGACCGCGCTTGTCCCCTCAGCAGAAGAAGGCGGATATCACAGTGTTGAACTGGCCAACGGCGCATCGCTCAGTGCGCGCTCCGTAATTCTGGCCACCGGCGCGCGCTGGCGGCCCCTGGGCGTCCCTGGTGAAGACGAGTATCGTAACAAGGGTGTGGCGTATTGCCCGCACTGTGACGGCCCCCTGTTCAAGGGCAAGGATATCGCCGTGGTCGGCGGCGGCAATTCCGGCGTCGAAGCGGCCATCGATCTGGCCAATATCGTCGGCAGCGTGACGTTAATCGAATATGACAGCGAGCTGCGCGCCGATGAGGTGTTGCAACGCAAATTGCGCGGGTTCGATAATGTTACGATCCTGACGTCCGCCCGCACGACCGAGATTACCGGCGATGGATCGCGTATGACAGGTCTGACATACGAGAACCGGGAAACCGGCGAGATCCATAGTCTCGAATTAGCCGGTGCCTTCATCCAGATCGGTCTGGTGCCGAATACCGAATGGCTCAAAAACAGCCCGCTGGACCTCTCGCAGCATGGCGAGATCGAAGTTGACAGCCGAGGGGGAACAAATGTGCCCGGCGTATTTGCATCGGGCGATTGCACTACCGTACCGTACAAGCAAATCGTGGTGGCAATGGGTGACGGATCCAAAGCGGCTCTGTCTGCATTTGATTATCTTATCCGCACCGAACCTGCCGAAGATATCGCTCAGGCCGCCTGACCGACGCCAGCGCTAATATCAGTGGGTCGATAATAAACACCAGTTTAATCGATTGGACTAATCAAAGCTGGCCCTCCATATCCGTGCTTACGAATAATAGAAGCACCGATATGGAGATCGATCATGGATGCGAAGACAGGCGAAATCAGCGGCGGATGCCCGTTCACCGGCCATAATGAAACGCGCGCCCTTCTGGGGCGTCAAAACCGCGATTGGTGGCCTGACTCTCTTGATCTCGAAATTCTGACCCAGGGCGGAAAACGTGCCGACCCGATGGATGCAGATTTCGATTATGCGGAAGCATTCAATGCGATCGACTACACCGCACTGAAGGCGGACATCACCGCGCTGATGACAGACGATCAGGAGTGGTGGCCAGCCGATTACGGCCATTACGGTCCGTTCTTTATCCGGATGGCATGGCACTCAGCTGGCACCTACCGCACCGGAGACGGCCGCGGCGGTGCAGGCGGCGGGCAGCAACGCTTCGCCCCGCTCAACAGCTGGCCCGATAACGGCAACCTCGACAAGGCACGCCGGCTGCTATGGCCGATCAAGCAGAAATACGGCAAGCATATCAGCTGGGCCGATCTGTTCATCCTGACAGGCACCGTCGCTATTGAAAGCATGGGCGGCCCGGTGTTCGGATTTGCCGGTGGGCGCGCGGATGTGTTCGAGCCAGAAACAGTATATTGGGGCACGGAGGAAGAGTGGGTCGACGAGGGCGTAGAAACCCGCATCATTCCCGACGAAGGCAAAGCACTCGAAAACCCGCTTGCGGCGATTCAGATGGGCCTGATCTACGTCAATCCCGAAGGACCGGGTGGCAACCCCGATCCGCTGCAATCGGCTCGTGACATGCGCGAAACCTTTGCTCGCATGGCGATGAACGACGAAGAAACCGTCGCCCTGACCGCCGGCGGCCACGCCTTCGGCAAGGCTCACGGCGCAAAACCTGCCGACACCTTTGGCGGCGCGCCCGAAAGCGAAGTCTTGGCCCTGCAGGGCTTTGGCTGGCTGAATGACCAGGAAGAGATTGCCAAGGGCAACATCACCACTTCCGGCATCGAGGGTGCATGGTCGAATAACCCCACCTCGTGGAGCCACGACTATTTCCGCCTGCTGTTCAAATATGAATTCGAACTGGTGGAAAGCCCCGCCGGCGCGAAGCAGTGGCAGCCGGTCGACCAGTCCGAAGAAGATAAAGCACCCGATGCACGCGATCCTTCGAAGAAGGTCCCGACCATGATGACCACCGCCGATATGGCGCTCAAAATGGACCCGGAATATCGCAAAATCTCGGAGCGTTTCCATGAAAATCCGAAACAACTGGACGATGCCTTTGCCCGCGCCTGGTTCAAACTGTGCCACCGCGATATGGGCCCCAAGGTCCGCTATATGGGACCTGAAGTACCGGAAGAAGATTTGATCTGGATGGATCCAATTCCCGCTGGCTCCACCCCTTCCGCCAGCAGCGTGTCGGATTTCAAAGCGAAGGTTCTGGATAGCGGCCTGACCGTTTCGCAGCTTGTGAAGGCAGCATGGGCTTCGGCCTCCACCTATCGCAATTCGGACCATCGTGGCGGTGCCAATGGCGCACATATCCGGTTTGACGAAATCAAAAACTGGGCCGTCAATGACCCGGCCGAACTCGATACCGTCCTGAACAAGCTCGACGAAATCCGCGGTGACCTGTCGATGGCCGATGCCATCGTGCTAGGCGGTGCGGCAGCGATCGAGAAAGCAGCCAAGGATGGTGGCCATTCGGTCAGCGTCGATGTCACGACCGGGCGCGGTGATGCCACCCGCGAGCAGTTCGATGCCGAAAGCTGGGAACCGATGGAGCCCTTCGCCGACGGTTTCCGCAACTATTTGAAGACCAAGGCGTCTGTGAAGACAGAAGACATGATGGTCGACAAAGCGCACCTGCTGGGCCTGTCCATCCCCGAAATGACCGCGTTGGTCGGCGGGATGCGTGTATTGGGCGCGGTCTCGGAGCACGCGGACCACGGCTCCGATGTCGGCGTACTGACCGACAGGCCCGGTACGCTAACGAACGATTTCTTCGTCAATCTTCTCGATATGGGCACCAAATGGACCGTAGTCGACGAAAGCGGCGATGAGGAATTTATAGGTAGTGACCGCAAGTCGGGTGAAGAAAAGTACCGTGCAACACGCACGGATCTTGTCTTCGGCTCGAACTCGCAACTGCGTGCTATTGCTGAAACCTATGCAGAAAACGGCGGTGAAGAGCGCTTCATCGGTGACTTTGTATCTGCTTGGACCAAAGTAATGGATGCGGACCGGTTTGACATTTCCTGCGCCAAGTATCACTCTTAACGAATAATCAGTCCTGAAGGGGAATTCCCTAGGGTCGCAAAAGAGCCCCCGGCGGAAACGTCGGGGGCTTTTTCGTAGGTGTATTGCCTAGTTGGTGGCTGAATATCTCAGACACCGCGCAGCCTGCACGCATGCTGCCGCGCTGATTTTCCTGAAGCGGTTGCTGGAGCCGCGTTTCAGCCGCTTCTCCTGAGGACAATATACAGCGCACCCTCGCCCCCGTGGCGGCGGTGCGCCTTGCGGATCGCGGCAATGTTGTCGCCATGCTCGCTCGCGGCCAGCCAGTCGAGGATTTTGGCCCGGATTGCCCCCCGGCTGGTTCCCCGATCCGCCGCATCGACCGGACGTTCCTTGCCCGTGACAACCAGTATCACTCGCGCACCGGTGGCGCTCGCCTGCATCATACCACGCATCAGGCGGGTATAGGCGGCGTCGAGGCCGTGGCCGTGCAGGTCAAGACTGAATTCCGGCGCAATCTCGCCCGCTTTCAATCGCCGGTCCCAGTGCGAATCGAGATTGCCGCGCGGATTGCGGCCTGTTCGGGAAGGGGTGGCAACCGGCAGGGGCGGAACAGCGGCGGCCGGGGCCGTACGGCGGGGTTTGACGAATTTGGATGGCTGGCGTTTCACGCTGCGCGCCGGAGCGGCAGATTTGCCGGCAGGGACCGCTGGCACAGCATGGAGGGGTTCGACTGTTGCCGAGAGGGTTTCCCAAGCATCCGCCTCATCCAAGGTCAGTCCGCGCGGATGGCTCATCGGTTCAGCAGGCGCTCGACCGTTCCCTTCGGCAGCAGGATCAGCGCCTTGCCCCCAATCGACAATTCACCCGCTATGCGCCGTGCATCGGGACCATTGCCCCAGAACGTGTCGAACCTGTTCGCGCCCTTGATCGCGCCGCCGGTATCCTGCGCCACCCAAAGCCCGTCGGCCTCATCCTCGTCCATATCGAGAAACACCGGCGCGCCGTAAGGTACAAAACGCGGATCTACGGCAACGGAATCGCGCGCGCGGACCGGAACGCCCAGTGACCCGAGCGGGCCGTCACTCGCCAGTTCGCGGAAGAAAATCCAGCTCTGGTTTTCACGCATCACAGCGTTCGCCTCATCCGGATTGGCGCGCAGCCAGTCGACGATACCCTGCATGGATGTGGCATAAGGCGTGCCCTCGCCGATCTCGCCGCGATCCTTCAGCGTGCGGCCGATGGCCGTATAGCCTCGTCCGTTCTGGCCGGCATAGCCAATCCGCATCAATGTATTGTCCGGAAGGCGAAGCAGACCGGAACCCTGGATTTGCAGGAAGAAAAACTCGATAGCATCCGCCGCCCAGGCAATTTCAAGTCCGCGCCCTGCCAAAGCGCCCAACTCTATCGCCTCGCGGTCCCAATAGGGTACGAAAGCGCCTGACTGATCATACCGGCCCAGCGGCGGACGTCCCGTGCGCTCGCTCTCGGCCATATTGTCAGGCCATGCACGAACCAGATCATCGGGCATGGAGTAAACCGGAACGTCATATCCGGGCAGACGAATACGACTACCGCGCAATTCAGGCTCGAAATAGCCAGTAATAAACGCTTCGCCGTTGCCGATGCGGACAGTCTCGAAATATTCCGCGAAGAAATCAGCCCCGCCATCATGGCGCGCGTTGTGCGCTGCATCGCAGGCGGCCGGCCAGTCGCCGGGGCGCGTCAGGCCGCTCTTGTCGTCTTTAAGGGTGGCCCAACTACAGCTTCCGACAAAAGCGGCGAGTGCAGCATTGGCGTCCGCTGCCGATATCGGCAGAGAGCCAACCGGCGGGCCGCGTTCCAGGCTACTGAAAGCGGCACTCTGCACTTCGGGGACGGGCGGCGGGCTTACTATCGGACTGGGCGGCTTTACGGGTTCTGGCGTGCTCGCACAGCCTGCAAGAGCCGCCAAAGCGGCTATCGCAATCCCGTTCAACGCATTACGCATCGCCATTCCATTCTCCCCCCCGAAAGCGCGCGGAGCGCGTCGTATACTCCCCCGTGAGAGCCTCAGCCCTCGTCGGTTTCTACCAGTTGCCAGTCAGGCCCGGCGGCATGGACATTGCGCGCAAAGGTCCAGATGTCGCGGCTTTCTACCGCATCGTCCAGCGAACCGGCGATGACTGTGCCGTCCTTGTCGCGCGTGAGAGCGGATATGTCCGAGACGAACCGCATTGTCACGCGGGCCGTGCGGCCATCCAGCTCGGCGTCGCGCACCACTGCGTCTTCGATCCTGATAAGCTTGTTGGCTACTATCTCGCCAGCAGCTTCGCGAGCTTCGATTGCCGCGGCAAACCCGGCATACACATCCGCATCGCACAATTCGCGCAGCGTATCCTTATCGCCGCTCCAGAACGCGTCCAGAACCATAGCATAGGCGCTCTTGGCACCTTCCACGAAGCCGGTAATGTCGAAACTGCGGTCTGCAGCGGCAATGGCGCGCACGCCCTGCTCCACCACCGGCTGAAGATTGGTCCGCTGCTGCGCGTCCTCGCCCTTCACCAGAGCGACCTGCGGGGCCGGAGCCTCGCGCTGGACACTGTCATTCGCCCGGTCCTGCGCTTTGTCGCCGGAATCGAAACGCGGCGTGATCGTCTCCTCCTCGTGTTCCGCACGGTTTCCCAGCACGGAATACAACCGCAATCCGAGGAATGCGGCAATCATGGCTAGGATAACAATCTCGTAAATCACAGGCGTACCTTGTCTTTTATCACCCCGTACTGGCCGGGTGCGTGGCCGTTTGGGCGCGTTCACCCAATAGCCTCATACATAAGTAGTAATGACATTTCCACAACGTGCACCATTGGCAGAGGCACAGGGCGCAGCGATCCGGCCCGCAATCAGGGCTGCCTGCCGTATGCCGGGCGGTTCCAGGCACTGCGCCTTTTGTTGCCGCCAGAGCCGCGCAGTGCTAGGCGCGCGGCGCAAATTCCGATTTTTACCCGATCCAGAAATGAAGGCGTAATTTCATGGCCGATGAAGGCGACATTCTCACCGATCTCGATCTCGATCCTGCAGCAGGCGCAAATGGCGCGGACAACCAGCCATCGGTTGGTTTCCTGACGCAATATATAAAAGACCTCTCGGTCGAGAATCCCAATGCTCCCGCCTCGTTCCAATGGAACGAAGCCCCGCAAGTGGACCTGCAACTGAACATCGGCGCCACCGAAGCCGGCGACGGCGTTCACGAAGTCGAAGTGCGTGTAAACGCCAGTGCCAAGGCCGAAAGCGGCGTATTGTACGCCGTAGAGCTGGTGTATGCCGGGCTGGTGGCGGTGCGAAACTTCCCCGAGGATCAGGCCCACGCATTTCTGTATGCAGAAGCCCCGCGTATCCTGTTCCCGTTTGCTCGCGCCATCGTGGCTGATGCCACGCGCGACGCGGGTTTCCAGCCCTTGCTGCTCGACCCCATTGATTTCAATGCGCTGTATATGCAGCGTTTGCAGCAGAAGGCCCAGGAAGAAGCCCAGTCTGGCGGAGCGGCGGGCGATGGTACGCCCCCTGCAGATCCTTCTTCCGACCAGTCCTGAGCGAAGCACGGCATGACAGATGCCGGTCAATTCGCCGGTAAAGGCGCGGCCGCATGAGCCTGCTTAAAAATGTCGGGACGATTGGCGGGCTGACAGCGGTCAGCCGCGTTTTCGGCTTCGTACGCGATGTCATGCTTGCCCGCGTGCTGGGCGCGGGCGGCGTGGCGGATGCGTGGCAACTGGCGTTCCAGCTGCCCAATATTTTCCGCCGCCTGTTTGCCGAAGGGGCTTTCGCCTCTGCCTTCATCCCGCTTTTCAACCGGCACATGAAAGCTGGCGAGGACTGGTCCGATGCGGAGCGGTTCTCGTCGCAAATCTTGGCAGTATTGCTGCCGATACTGGTGGCCTTCGGCGCGCTGATGATGATTGCGATGCCCTGGGTGTTGCAGGCATTTGCCAGTGACGAATTGCGGGCCGATGCAGACAATTGGGCGCTGGCCGTGACGATGGGGCGGATCGCCTTTCCCTACCTCCTGTTTATGAGCCTGGCGACGCTGGTGGCCGCAACGCTCAATTCGCTGTCGCGTTTCGGAGCGGCGGCGGCAGCGCCGATCCTGCTTAACATCTGCCTGATTTCCGCCCTGACATGGGGTGCAGTGCAGGCCGACAATGAAGCAACCCGGCAATCGACCGGATTGTTGCTCGCGATTGCGGTATCTGTATCGGGTCTGCTGCAACTGGCCTGGCTGGGATACTGGATGCGCCGCGCCGGCTTCAAAATTCCGTTTGCGCGCCCGAAAATTACCAAAGATGTGAAAGAGCTGGGTGTTCTGATCCTGCCGGCGGTATTCGGCGCAGGCGTGTATCAGATCAGCCGGTTCATCGATCTGTTCTTCCTTGGACAGTTACCCGAAGGGTCGATCACCTATCTGGCGATGGGCGACCGTTGGAACCAGCTGCCTCTGGGCATCATCGGCATTGCACTGGGCACGGCTATTCTGCCCGCGCTGAGCCGGTTCGTCGCCAGCGAGGACCGCGATGGCGCGTTCCGTCTGCAGTCCAATGCAGTGGAACTGGCCATGCTGCTGACCTTGCCAAGCGCGGTTGCGCTGTTCATCACCGGAAGCGCTTTTACCCGGGTGTTTTTTGTGGGCGGGGCATTCACGTTCGAGGATGCGATGATGACCGGAACGGTGGTATCGGGCCTTGTCATCGGCCTGCCCGCCTATGTGCTGGTCAAGGTGCTGACACCGAATTTCTTCGCCCGCAAGGACACCCGCACGCCGGTTTACACCGCTGCTGTATCGCTGGTGGTGACCGTCGCCCTCAACATCTATCTCGTGCCGCGTCTGGGCGTGCTGGCCTTGGCGATTGCCGGGTCCATCGGTGCATGGGTCAATGTCACGCTGCTCTATGCGATTCTGGCGCGGCGCGGCTTCTTTCATCTTACTCCTATGATTGTCGGGCGTCTGGCGCGCATCATGCTGGCTGCGCTAGTCATGGGCGCAGCACTTTGGTTCGCGATGCCTTATGGCGAGGGGCTGTTCACCGGCAACGGGTGGGAACGCTCAGGGGCGATCATCGGAGTGATCGGACTGGGCGCCGTTACCTTCCTGGCGGCGGCGGTTGCCCTGCGCATTCTCGACAAGGCCACGGTTCAGCGCCTAATGCGCCGTACAGGCTGACCCTTCAGCATCCGTTTTAATACAGGATATATCCCATGCGAGTCGTTTCGGGCATCCAGCCCACCGGTAATCTCCATCTCGGCAATTATCTGGGCGCGATCCGCAATTGGGTACGGATGCAGGATGCGATGAAGGAAGGGCAGGAATGCTACTTCTTCCTCGCCGATCTGCACGCCATCAGCATGCCGCACGATCCGGCCGAGCTTAAAAGCGGCACATTGGAAATGGCCGCCGCGCTATTGGCTTGCGGGATTGATCCGGCGCGCTCCACTCTGTTCAATCAGGCGCAGGTCCCCGCCCATGTGGAACTGCAATGGCTGCTGAATGGCACGGCCCGCATGGGCTGGCTGAACCGTATGACGCAGTTCAAGGACAAGAGCGGCAAGAACCGCGAAGGAGCCAGCGCAGCGCTGTTCACCTACCCCGTACTGCAGGCGGCAGACGTCCTGCTGTATCAGGCGACGCATGTCCCGGTGGGGGAGGATCAAAAACAGCATCTCGAGCTTGCGCGGGATATCGCGACCAAGTTCAACCACGACTACGCTCCAAAAAACGAGATTGGCGAGGAAGCGCCTGTCTTCACGCTTCCCGAGCCGATCAATCCGCCGCAAGCCGCGCGCATCATGAGCCTGCGCGACGGGTCGAAGAAGATGAGCAAGTCGGACGTTTCGGAGATGAGCCGGATCGAGTTGGTCGACAATGCCGACACGATCATGAAGAAAATCAAAAAGGCCAAAACCGATCCAGAACCTCTACCATCGGAGGAAGCAGGTCTGGCTGGACGACCCGAAGCACTGAACCTCGTCACGATTTACGCCGCGCTATCCGATAGCAGTATTGATGCGGTTCTGGCCGATTTTGGCGGCGAAGGTTTCGGCAAGTTCAAGCCCGCGCTGGGCGAACTGATGATCGAAACCCTGTCCCCGATCTCGCAACGTTTGCGCGATCTGCTGGACGACCCGGAAGAAATCGATGCAATTCTGGCCCGCGGTGCAGCCAAGGCACGTGAAAGCGCGGCCCCGACCTTGGCCGATGCCTATCGCGCTCTGGGTCTGCTGCGTCACTGATTTCGTTGAACAAACACATCATTCGATAGGTCATGAGTTCAAACCCGGTTCACAACCGGCATGGCATACAGCATTCTAATGATGACAGAACCGGCTCCCGATCTGGGGTGGATCGCGACAAGCCGCTGTCTCTTCTTTGAGGGCCGATATCATGACCAGATTTTCCACCAAACGTTTGATGCGCTTCGCCGCCGCGCCGCTCCTGCTGGCCGGCCTGTCTGCCTGCGCAACCGGTTTTAACGCCGACGTATCGCGCTTTGCTACGCAATTGCCTGCGCCGCAGGGCCAGAGCTTTGCCGTGGTGGCCGATGATCCTGCGCTGGCGGGGGGATTGGAGTTTTCGCAGTACGCCACGCTTGTCGGGTCGGAATTGAGGGAACTGGGCTATGCTCAAGCTGCCTCTCCGGAAACTGCCAGCCTGCTGGTTCGGTTCGATTACGGTGTCGATCAGGGGCGTGAACGCGTTCGCAGCACCGGACTTTCACGTGATCCTTTCTACAGCCCGTGGATCGGATACAGCCCCTATTACCACAACCGTTTCTATCGCCATCGCGGGTTTTATCGACCCAGCGCGGCGTGGGGTTACGGGTATTATGATCCGTGGTTCGGCGGCAACGACGTGCGCAGTTACACGGTGTACACCAGTGGCATCGATATGAAGATCGATGACACCGCCAGTGGCCAGCGCCTGTTCGAAGGCAAGGCGCAGGCCCTGTCGACCAGCAACAGGCTGCAGCATCTGGTGCCAAATCTGGTCGAAGCGATGTTCACCGACTTCCCCGGCCAGTCAGGAGAAACCCTGCGGATTTCGATCAAGCCGGAACAAACTACAGTTCGCCGGATTGATTAGTATATGTGAAAATAGGAGCGCTTCGGGTCGCATCGACAGCGCTTTTAGGAGGCGGGTTTGTTCAGGCAAATCCGCCTTTTCTAACGCTACCTGATGCCGAATAAGTTTTTAGAGAGCTGCCGAGCCGCCGGTCGAGCCGAAACCACCTGCCCCGCGTGTGGTTTCATCCAGCGTATCAACCTCGTTCCATATTCCCTGGATAACCGGTGCAACCACCAACTGCGCCACACGGTCTCCCCGCGCAATCACGAATACGGTCTTACCGTGGTTAATCAGAATAATCTTTAGCTCGCCGCGATAGTCAGAATCGATGGTTCCCGGAGTATTGGGTACGGTGATGCCATGTTTCAGCGCCAGCCCCGAGCGCGGGCGAACCTGTATTTCGAACCCCTGCGGGATCGCGACGCACAGCCCTGTGGCGACGGCTTGGCGCCCGCCGGGTTCAATGGACGTATCCTCTGCCGACACTACGTCCATGCCGGCCGCGCCATCGGTTGCGTAGGCGGGCAGATCCAGCCCCTGGCCGTGAGGCAGGCGTTTCAGATGGATGGGAATCCGATCAGTCATTAAACGCCCCCGCTTCCAGCGCTTCGACTATCCGCTCCACCAGAGCGCGGGCGACTTCATCTTTGGCCATTTCCGGCAAATCTTCCACCGTCTTGCTCCGCACGATATGCACGGTGTTGCGGTTACCGCCCATTACACTGTCGCCCACTTCGCCCGAAACATCGTTGGCCACGATCCAGTCTACGGATTTGCGCTTGCGCTTGGCAATCGCGTTTTCCACCACGTCATTCGTTTCCGCAGCGAACCCGATCAGCAATTCCGGACGGCGTTTGTCGGCCGCCAGATTGGCCAAGATATCGGGGTTTTCCTCCAGCAACAGAGCGGGCGGCGCGCTGCCGCGTTTCTTCATCTTCTGATCCGCCACATCGCGTGTGCGCCAGTCGGACACAGCAGCGACCATCACAGCGACCTCGGCCGGCAAGGCTGCACGGACGGCATCGTTCATCTCTCGCGCCGATTCCACATCGATCCGGTCCACCCCCGGCGGTGTTTCCAGATGCACAGGGCCAGCCACCAGAGTAACCCGCGCGCCAGCAGCCGCAGCGGCCGTGGCAATGGCAAAGCCCTGTTTCCCGCTCGACCGGTTGGCAATATAGCGCACTGGATCAATGGCCTCGCGCGTCGGTCCGGCAGTGATCAGAACGTGTTTTCCATACAGGGGGCGGTGCTCTGGGTCTGTCTCGAAATCAGGCTGTCCGGCAAGCGGATCGGCTTCCAGCGGAGTCTCTTCCACCAGCGGTTCGGGTTTCTGATTACCGGCGCCCGTCTCGACTTTATGGTTGATAGCATCCCTGTCGGTAGGCGGCGCAGACATTGCGCTACCCTTGCTCGCCAGCAGCGGGGCCGCAGGTGCAGGATTACCAGCTTCTGGCGCGAGTTCCTGTTCCGGCGCTGCGTCTTCGGCCTGCTCAATTTCTTCTTCCCATTGCGCCTCCAGCTCCTCGGCCGAGCGCCTGAGAGTGGTCCGCGGAATGAGTGATGACAGCAGGCCCCCCAGCCCTCCACGCGCTGGAATTTCGACGTCCGGCTCTGCGTCCTCCTCGAGCGTCTCTGGTGGCGGTTGGATCAACGGCGCGTTCTCGCCTGCATCGATATCCAGCTGACGGGCAATCTCGTGCCAGACATCTATCGGCTCCGGCAACCGGCCCGGGCCGAATTCGCCGCATGCCATAGCGCCGGTATCGGGCTGCATCACGGCAACGCCCGCCTCACGAAGCCAGCCGATATTGCGCTGCGTCGCTTCGTGCTCGAACATCCGGACATTCATCGCAGGCACGGCCAGCACAGGCTTGTCTGTCGCCAGTATCAGCGTTGTCGCCAGATCATCGGCGATACCGGCGCTCATCTTAGCCAGCATATTGGCCGTGGCGGGGCAAACTACCACCAGATCGGCCTCGCGGCTCAGCTGGATATGGCCCATCTCTACTTCGTTCTTCAGGTCCCACAGAGTGGTGTGAACCTCATTCTCGCTCAGCGCAGCCAGGGCCATCGGGGTAACGAATTGCGCGCCGCCACGGGTCAGCACACAGGTTACGTCGCCGCCGTGTTTGCGGATCAGGCGCACCAGTTCGCACGATTTGTACGCAGCAATACCGCCGCCCACGACCAGCAGGATGCGCGGACCATTCCTCGTCACCACGACGTTCCTGCTGTAATGTCCGCACTATTCGCCAACGCCCCGTTCCCCCTGATACTGTCTCTGCCTCAGCCTAGCCGCAGGGCGAGGCCCATGAAAGTCCTGCCCCAGATATGGTTACGATTTACCTAGCTTGGATGCACACCGGTATGTATCAATGCTATAGCAAAAATGGGGTTTGCAATGCGTTTGTTTCTGGCGGCACTGTTGTTTGTAATGGGGCTGTTTTATCTTTTCGTCGGGGCGGGTTTTCTGGTCAACCCGGCTGCGGCAGGAAATGATCTCGGCCTGGTCGGCAACGGCGCTCGCGGTCTTTCCAGCCTTCGGGCCGATATGACCGCCTTCTTCTACGTTGGAGGTGGCGCAATGATTTGGGGGGCATGGCGGCGGCGGGGCGATATGCTCCTGGTCTCAGCTACTCTGTTCGGCATTGCCTTTTTCGGCCGCTTGATCAGCTTGTTCACGGACGGCGCCTACCCGGATTGGACCGGCCCCGCGCTGGTGGAACTGGTAACCGCGATCGTGTGCCTGATCGGCTGGTGGGTCTTGCCTGTGCGTATTCCGGCAAGCGAAGCGGTGCGTGAAGCAGAAATCTAACCGGCTCAGCCGAGCCAGCCGAAGGCCAAAGCCCCGGCGACCGCGCCTGCTCCGATAGCAGCGGACAGCACATAGCCCGGCCAGTTTCTACCTGCGGATTTGGCGCGTGCGCGACGCTCCCACATCAATTCGACTTCTGGCAATGGCGCATGCTCGGGGGCACCGCCCTTGGCCGGGAACCTGTCCTCCACACGGCGCACCAGGTCGGGCAAGCGCAGCAAGGTGGATAGGTTTTCCCTCACTGCGTCGGCCATCGCCGCTTCCGGCCCCAGCTCATCACGGATCCAACTGCGCACATAAGGCGCGCTGACATCCCACATATTTATCTGCGGATTGAGCTGGGTGGCAATACCTTCGACCATCACCATAGTTTTCTGCAGCAGCAGAAGATGCGGCTGGGTCTGCATGTCGAAATCGCGGGTGATGGCGAACAGGCCGTCAAGCATCTGGCCAACTGACAATTCACTCACCGGCTTGCCGCGCATCGGTTCGCCCACTGCGCGCAAGGCGGTGGCAAATTCGCCCACATCATGGTGGCTCGGCACATAGCCCGCTTCAAAATGAATTTCTGCCACTCGGCGGTAATTTCCGGTGGTCAGACCATACAGGATTTCTGCCAGCCATTGCCGCGCTCGCCGGTCGATCCGCCCCATAATGCCAAAATCGATCGCCACGATAGTTCCATCGGTCTGCACGAACAGATTGCCCTGATGCATATCGGCATGAAAGAAACCGCCGCTGATCGCCTGCGTCAGAAACGCCAGTACCAGCCGCTGTGCCAGTTCGGCGGGATCATGCCCCGCCGCGATCAGTTCATCGCGCTTGGAAATCTTGATGCCGTCGATCCACTCGATGGTCAGCACCTTGCCATTCGTGCGGTCCCAGTCGATCGCGGGCACACGAAACCCCTCGAACCCGTGCATCGCTTCGGCCAGTTCGCTGGCAGAGGCCGCCTCGCGCCGCAGGTCCAGCTCGGAATTGGACCAACGCTTGAAATTGGCGATGGTTAATGCGGGGCGCAGGCGTGCGGCTTCTCCGCCCATAGCCTCGACATGGGCAGCGGCCCATTCATAGGTAGCAATATCGCGCGCAAATTTCTCGCGGATGCCGGGCCGCAAAACCTTCAAGGCAACATCGCGTCCGTCGCTGGTCACCGCCCGGTGGACCTGCGCAATGGAAGCGGCTCCTACGGGGACGGGATCAATGGCGCTGAACAGCGAATCGAGCGGTTGTTCGAACGTCGCGGAGACAGCCCGCTCTATTTGCTCATACGCAACGGGCGGAAGATCATCCTGCAGCGATAGCAGGTTCTGCGCTGCCTCGTCACCGACAAGGTCCGGGCGGGTGGCCAGCGACTGGCCGAGTTTGATCGCGGCCGGGCCGATATCGCGAAAGGCTCCTGCGTAATCGGGTGTTTTAGGCTGGAACGTGCCCAGCCGCGCCAGCCGCGTCAGGCGGCGCACAGGATCGGGAGTATTGGGATCACGTTCGATGCCGCGCAGGGCACCATGTCTGGCCGCCGTGCGGCCCCATTTCAGGAGCCGCCATATATGGGTTGCCGGACGAGTCATTGATTTAGATCTTCCACCCGGAATGGATCGCCACTGCCCCGCCCAATATCGGCTCAACCTTGGTCTGCGAGAAGCCAGCCTCACGGATCATACCTTCGAATTTCTCCGCCGAGGGAAAACGGCGGATAGATTCTGCGAGGTAGCGATAGCTGTCTTCGTCATCGGCAATCAGTCCGCCGATCTTGGGCATCAATTTGTGCGAATAGGCATCGTAGGCTTCCTTGAAGCCGGGCCACTGCGTGGTTCCGAACTCCATGCAATAGAAGCGTCCGCCATGTTTCAGAACGCGATGCGCCTCGGCAAGGGCGCGGTCGATATGGGTGACATTCCTGATACCGAAGACGATGGTATAAGCATCGAACTGCCGATCGATATAGTCCAGCTTCTCGGCATTCTGGCGACTCCAGACGAGCCCGCTGATCCCGCGGTCCATCGCCCGCTCCACACCAACATCCAGCATTTCCTGATTGATATCGGCTACGGTGATCTGTGCACCGCTGCCGGCCATGCGAAAGGCGATGTCGCCCGTGCCGCCCGCCATATCCAAAATGGTTTCGCCAGTCTGCGGTTTGACCCGGCGCACGAAGCGGTCCTTCCACAAACGGTGCATGCCGCCTGACATGGCATCGTTCATGATATCGTATTTCGCAGCGACCTGGGAAAACAGCGCCCCGACGCGCTCGGTTTTCTCTTCGGTCGCAATGTCTTCATAGCCAAAGGAGGCTGTGCTTTTTGCAGGTTGGTTCATGGCCTGGGCCTTACGATGAATTGGCGGGGCGGCATAGTGGTCTTGGGCTGAGAGTGTTAGGGGGAGACCCATGCCAGAACTGCCAGAAGTAGAAACAACGGTGCGCGGCCTTGCGCGGTTCCTTGAAGGGGAACGTATCCTACGAGTGCAGGTGAACCGCCCCGATATGCGCCGCCGTTTCCCGCCGGATATTGTGCAGGCACTGACGGGCGCGCGGGTACAGTCCCTATCGCGGCGCGCGAAATACGGTTTGCTGCACACAGACCGTGACCGCACTATGATTTTCCATCTGGGAATGAGCGGGCGCTGGCGGATCGACCCGGAGGAGCCGGACAAACATGACCATCTGGTGCTGGAAACAGCCGATCACAGCTTTGCCCTGTGCGATCCGCGCCGGTTCGGCTGGGTCGATCTTGTAGACACGTCCGCGTTGGAGGCATGGCCCGCCTTTGCTGCAATGGGGCCGGAGCCATTGGGCGACGCGCTGACCGCGCGGCATCTGCACCTCGCATTCGCGGGCCGCAAACAATCGGTAAAGCTGATGCTGCTGGACCAGCGTATCGTTGCGGGGCTCGGAAATATATATGTGTGCGAGGCATTGTGGCGGGCCGGCATAAACCCGCGCAAAGCCGCCGGACGCGTGTCCTTAAAGGCGCTGAACCGATTGGTCCCGGAAATCCGCAGTGTGCTGGAGCAATCGATTCGTGACGGGGGATCGTCCCTGCGCGATTATGCACGGCCCGACGGAGAACTGGGCTACTTTGCCACGCGGTTCGATGTTTATGGCCGCGAGGAGGAAGACTGCCACCGCGAGGATGGCGGGGTGATCCGCCGGTTTGCCCAAGGCGGGCGGAGCACATGGTATTGCCCCAGATGCCAGAGGTAAGGTCGGAGAAGAATGGGCGGGCAGTACTGACGCCGGACGAATGTACTACCCGCACAAACAAACATTGACGATTCGGCGTATGCGACTTATGTGCCCCGCTTCACGGCGTTTCTGCGCCGCTTTTTCGTATTCGCGAACCAGTTTCATCGGGCCGAACACATATCGGCCAGAGATCAAGGACGACCATGGCCAACACGCCGCAAGCCCGCAAACGTATCCGCCGCAACGATCGCCGCGCCGAAATCAATGGCGCGCGCATGAGCCGCATCCGCTCTTACCTCAAGCAGGTCGAGACGGCACTGGAAAGCGGCGATGCCAAGGCCGCAGCAGCAGCTCTCCATACAGCGCAGCCGGAATTGGCCCGCGGTGTTGCCCGCGGTGTGATGCACAAGAATACCGCAGCACGCAAAATGAGCCGTCTCTCCAAACGAGTCGCTGCTCTCTGATCCTATAGCCTGAAGTCAGGTAACAGTTGGATCGATAGGGGTCGCAAGCGCTTCGCTTGCGGCCCCTTCGCGTTTGTGACGCTGATGTGACATCGCACTTGCACGCAACCCTAGGGATTCCCACGATTCGCGCGCATGTTTTGGCTAAATCCTAAAGTAAACAGCCTGTTAAACGGACGCCTGCGGGCTACGTCAGTGTCAATTTCTTTATTTCAGATTTTTTACGGGCATAGACTTGCGACTCGTCTCAACACTCTCTTTAAAGGTCTCAGCGCTGGCACTGGACAGGCCGGCAGTTAACGGACTTCTTGACGGGGGGAGCCTGGAAACATCGTTTCTGGGTCGAGGCGAAGCTTTGCCTGTCGCGATTAGAATAACCGACCGGACCAAGCAGGATTCCGGCGACAGTAGGGATGTATATAATGGCGAGTGGCAATGGCACCGGATCAACCAAACGCAAAGGGGCGGAGCCGGAAGATCAGGATGCGGTAAACCTTGCCGCTGACTGGTCCGATATCAGTGCCGGCCTGCGCAAGGATCTGGGCCACCAGTTGTTCAGCCAGTGGATCAAGCCGATCCAGCTGGGTGGTATCGATGCGGAAACCGGCCGGCTCGACCTTTATATGCCGACGGAATTCAGCGCGAACTGGGTTAATGACCGTTTTGCCGACCGGCTGACGCTGGCATGGAAGATTGCCCGCAGCGAAATCCGCACCGTGAAGATTCAGGTCCATCCCGGCCGCCGCAAGCTTGCTGACCTGCCGCTGGGCGATGGCCGCCGGCCTGCCAATGACGGAATGGATATCGGGTCCATGCTGGCAGGCGCCGGCACAACCATCGGCGATTCAGGTTTTACCAGCTCGGTCGGTCTCGACCCATCGCTGACGCTGGCTGCGTTTATCACTGGCGAGACCAATATTCTTGGCTTCAACGCGGCGCAGCGCATGGCCGCAACGGAAACCCCGCAGTTCAGCCCGCTGTATCTGAAAGCCGCGACCGGTCAGGGCAAAACCCATCTCCTGCACGCCATTGGTCACCAATATCTGGCCACCCACCCCCGTGCGCGGATTTTCTACTGCAGCGCAGAGCGGTTTATGGTCGAATTCGTTCAGGCGCTGAAATCGAACCAGACGATCGAATTCAAAGCACGGCTGCGCAGTTTCGACCTGCTGCTGGTCGACGACATTCAATTCATCATCGGCAAGGCCAGCGCTCAGGAAGAGCTGCTGTACACGATCGACGCGCTGCTGGCCGAGGGTAAGCGCATCGTCTTTGCCGCCGACCGCGCGCCGCAAGCACTGGACGGCGTGGAACCGCGCCTCCTCAGCCGCCTTTCGATGGGGCTGGTGGCGGATATTTCGCCCGCCGATATCGAATTGCGCAAGAAAATCCTCGAATCAAAACTGACCCGTTTTGCTCCGCTCAGCGTGCCCGAAGATGTCATCGATTTTCTTGCCCGCACCATTACCCGCAATGTGCGCGAGCTGGTTGGCGGCCTGAACAAGCTGATCGCCTACGCTCAGCTGACTGGCCAGATCGTTTCGCTGCAACTGGCCGAGGAACAGCTGACCGACATCCTGTCGGCAAACCGCCGCCGGATCACCATCGATGAAATCCAGCGCACTGTCTGCCAGTTCTACCGCATCGACCGGTCGGAAATGAGCAGCAAACGCCGTGCCCGCGCCGTGGTCCGCCCGCGTCAGGTGGCGATGTATCTTTCCAAGTGCCTGACCCCGCGCAGCTACCCCGAAATCGGGCGGAAGTTCGGCGGACGCGATCACAGCACTGTGATTCATGCGGTGCGCCTGATCGAAGACCTGCGCCAGCGTGATGCCGATATGGACGGGGATGTGCGGAGCTTGCTGCGCCAGCTTGAGAGTTAGGGGGATTGTTTGTCTCATGAACCCGCATTCGCGGGTTCGTCCTCGGGGCTGTTCCTTCGCTTCGCTACGGGCCCCTGCGGGCGGGCGGTCGCCCTTTGTCGGTCATTGTAGCTGGCTTAGAATAGTTCGGAACCGAGAGGTTCCGCAAGGCCACGCGGCCGCCCCGCAGGTGCTCGACCTGAAAGGTCGAAACGGCACCGAGGACGAGCCGGTGGATGCCGGCTCGAAACACAAAGAATAGACACCCTGCCCACAGGCTCTAAACAGCTTACCCGTGACTTTATCCTCAACCAGAGCCGAACGCTTTGCTCGCCATATCGTCCTGCCGGAAATCGGCGGGGCGGGTCAGGCGGCGTTGGCGGATGCGCATGTCGTGTTGGCGGGCCTTGGCGGGATTGGCGCGCCAGTGCTGCAATATCTGGCGGGCGCAGGCGTAGGACATCTAACCCTGCTGGATGATGGCGATGTCGAAGCAAGCAATCTCCAGCGTCAGACGATCTATACCGAACGCGATATTGGCCACGGCAAAGCGGTCAGCGCACGGCGCTGGGTGGCCAATTTCGACCGCGAGTTGCAAGTACGAATCGAAGACGCGCGGATCGATGCTGGCAATGCGGAGGGGTTGGTCGAGGGTTCGGACCTTGTGATCGACGGCACCGACAATTTCGCCACGCGGCTGGCAATTTCGGATGCCTGCGTGGCGGCCAGTGTCCCATTATTATCGGCGGCGGTCGGCCGCTTTCAAGGCCAAGTCGGAGCGTTCGCAGGCCACCTGCCCGATCAGCCCTGCTACCGCTGCTTCGTCGGCGATGCCTTCGACGCCGAAGACTGCGACACCTGTGCCGAGGACGGCATCCTAGGCGCCATGGTCGGCTGGACCGGCAGCTTCGCCGCCATGCAAGCGGTGCGCGTGTTGCTCGATGGCAAGGCCGCGTTCGGGGACCCGCAATGGGGCAAGCTTCACCTGATGGATGGGCTGAAGCCGGGAATGCGGACGCTTATTATTGGCAGAGACCCTGCTTGTAGCGGTTGCGGTGGCAACGACAGCTGACGACCCCATTGCGGACGATCGTATTGCGTGCGCTTTACGGCCCGGCGCCGCTCACCGCGAATGTTCGTCCATAAGATCATAAAACCAGTCCGGTGTAGGCTCGTCCCGCACGCCCGGCACACTAAAGCAAAGTCTGTCCGCAAAATTTCGGTCATCAGCGAACCGTAGGTGCTCGGCTCTCTTGTATTCAGGCAAAATTGATGGACGCTCAGACCGATAGAAGACAGCTTCTTTCGCATAAATTTGCACAACCCCGTTAAGCTCATCCGCTTCTTGCCGGTTGACCACCAAGGTGCAGAGTTTTGGATCGCCCATGTATGATCCAGGCTTTTGAATGAGGATCGCTAGGCTAGGGGTTAGTGGAACGATGGCTCGTGGTCGAAGCAAATGCTGTGCCGGAGGCGTGACATTGGAGAAAAACCCATCACCAAATACTAGCTCGCGCTCGGGAGAAAAAATAGCAACGGCCTTCCCCGATCCAGCGAATGCTCTGGTCAAATTTTCTAGGCCATTCCGCATATTGCCCATCATGACCCGCCTGATATTTCTTTCATGTCCCGGCATACCGTGATGAATGGAATAAGCTCCGGCAATCTGTCGAAACTGAGGGCTTCGAACGATCAGAGAGAAGGCACAAACCAGCAACTCGTCAAAGTCTGGTTGTGAAACCGGTGTGGCGACAAACCGTTTGGTGAGCGAAGTCTCAAAAGGGGGGCCGCACCGGTTAAGCTCGTTGAGCCACCTCAAGACCCGATGGAAGCTACCGTCTGCTTGATCGAAGTCTTTCTCAAAAGAGTTGTCCCAGACTGATTCGTCGCCCGGCACGTTGCTCATGCGGACAGTATGTCCATCTTTAATGGCTCCGAATTTTTTTGGAGCTGACTTGATTGATGTTCCGTTGGGGCGAAGCCAAGTTACACCTCCTTCGTCATCGGCCCAGTAGCTTGATAGCGTCTCGGGCCACCAGTGATGTTTCGCAGATTTAATGCTCATCGGATTTGACATAACCAGCCATTGCCATCGGAGCTAGTGATCTAAGTGGATGCGCCGGTTTCAAGAGGAAGGCGGAGGTCTGCTTCTCCAGCAATGTAAAGAGAACGTCGACATTCCGTAAGCGTCCCAAATCACGCCTTTGACTTGCTCGCGCACATTGTCCGCTTTCTACCCCAATTCCCGACCTTCATTCGCTCAACATCTCCTCCACCCACTCCGGCACCAGCTCCCCTGCCTTGCTGTGGCGCGACACATCAAACCAGTGTGAGCCCTCGCTTGGTTCCAGATTGAGCTCCAGCGTCTGCGCCCCATGCCGCTTGGCCTCCTGCACGAAGCCTGCTGCGGGATAGACCGCGCCTGAGGTGCCGATGCTGACGAACAGGTCGCAGTTCGCCAGCGCGCGGTAGATGCGGTCCATCTGGTACGGCATCTCGCCGAACCACACGACATCGGGGCGCAGGGCCTCTGCTTGGCAGGTCGGACATGGCGGCCCGTCGATCAGCGTGCCGGACCACGGATGCCGCGTCTCGCAGATCGCACACAATGCGCTCAGCAATTCCCCGTGCATATGCAGCGGGTTGGCCCCTGCCCGCTCGTGCAGATCATCAACGTTTTGGGTGACCAGCAGCAACTCGCCAGTGAATTCGCGCTCAAGCCGCGCCAGCGCATGGTGGGCCGGATTGGGCTCGACCTCCTGCATTACCGCCCGGCGCAGATCGTAAAACCGCTGCACCAGCATTGGATCGCGGGCGAAGCCTTCGGGCGTGGCGACATCCTCTACCCGGTGCTGTTCCCACAGGCCGCCTGCATCACGAAACGTGTCGATGCCGCTTTCGGCGGATATCCCGGCCCCTGTCAGGATGACGATGCGCTTAATCTCTGCCATGACAGCACCAGACAGAATTCACGCAAGGGACGCAATGGCACGTATCGGCATCATCGGCAGCGACGGACGCATGGGGCAGGCGATTGCTGCCGTTCTGGACGCTTCGTCAGAGCACACGCATGCAGGCGGGGTCGATAGCGGCGGCGATGTCGCAGGCCTTGCCGGGCGCTGCGATACGCTGGTGGATTTCTCCGCGCCCGGGGCTTTGGAGAGCAATCTGTACGCCGCCACCGGTGCAGGCATCCCCATTCTGATCGGCACGACAGGACTGGAAGAACCGCACTTCGCCGCCATTGCGAACGCAGCGCAGGCCGTGCCGGTACTCCAGACGGGCAACACCTCGCTGGGCGTTACGCTGCTGGCGCATCTGGTGCAGGAGGCTGCCGCTCGGCTAGGCTCGGACTGGGATATCGAAATTGTCGAGATGCACCACCGGATGAAGGTGGACGCTCCGTCAGGCACGGCAAAACTGCTTGGCGAAGCGGCCGCGGCGGGGCGCGGCATCGATCTCGCAACCCATATGGAAAGCGGGCGGGATGGGCACACTGGGGCGCGCGAAAATGGTGCGATCGGCTTTGCTGCCCTGCGCGGCGGGACGGTGGCGGGCGAGCATTCCGTCATTCTGGCGGGCGAGCAGGAGCGGCTGACCTTGTCGCATCAGGCCGAAGACCGCAGCATTTTCGCACGCGGTGCGGTTCGTGGATGCACGTGGCTGATCGGGCGGGAACCGGGCCGGTATACCATGCCGCAGGTGCTTGGCATTAGTTGATTTCCCAGCCGAAGGTGTAACTACATGGCAGTAACATTCGATCCCCGGGCCGCGACCGACGCCTATATCGACGGGCTGGGCGCAGAGGCGCTGGCCAAGGCGCAAGATTACACCGCAGGCAATCACTGGTTGCTGCTGTGGGGCATCGCGGTGTCTGCGATTGTCGCCTGGCTGGTGATCCGCAGCGGCGTGTTGGATAAAGTTTACGCCAGACTGGAAAGCCGCAGTCGCTGGCTGCGGACATTGGGGGTCGCGGCCACGTATCTGCTGGTCAGCACTCTGATATCGCTGCCCTGGTCGATTTACATCGAATGGTACCGCGAGGCGCACTATGGCCGGACCAGCCAGCCACTGGCGGACTATCTTTCGCAGGGCGGCATCGGCCTGGTTATTTCCATCATCACCGGGGCGCTGTTCCTGTTGGGACTGTATGCCCTCATTCGCCGCACTGCGCGGCTGTGGTGGGCATGGGGCGGCGCGCTGGTGGTGGCGTCCCTTGCTTTCATGCTGCTCCTTTCCCCCATTGTGATAGAGCCGCTGTTCAACGATTTCGAACCCATTCCCGATGGCGAGGTGCGCGATGCCGTGCTGGCTATGGCGGATGAGGCAGATATTCCTGCCGACCGTGTTTTTGTATTCGACGGGTCGCGCCAGTCGAACAATTTCACCGCGAATGTTTCCGGCATCGGCGGGAGCGCGCGGATCGCGATTTCCGATGTTGCTCTGGGTGAAGCTTCGCTGGACGAAGTGAAGGCCGTTACCGGGCATGAGATTGGCCATTACGTGCTGGACCATGTCTGGCGCAGCATTCTGGTGCTGAGCATTACAGCCATTCTGGTGCTGTTCCTGACCGCCAGGCTATACCCCGTCGCCGCGCGCCTGTTGGGCAGCAAGGCACCGATCAGCGATATTCGCGGGCTTCCGGTGCTGGTGTTTGTCGCGGGCACGCTGGCCACGCTGGCCAGCCCGATTCTCAACACGCTGACCCGGGTGGGAGAAGCCGAGGCCGATGCCTATTCGCTGCAAACGGCCCGCTTGCCCGATGCGCTGGCGGGTGCGCTCTTGAAGACGGCCGAATATCGCTACCCCCGTCCCGGACCGCTGGAGGAAATGATTTTCTACACCCACCCGTCCGTCGAAAATCGTATCCTGCGCGCGATGGAATGGAAGGCGGCGAACACCGGCTCTGCCGAATGACAAAAGATCAGATCTTCGAATTTTTCCGGCGGCTGGCGGAGGACAATCCCGAGCCGGAGACAGAGCTGGAATACGGCAATGCCTATCAGCTGGTGGTGGCCGTCGCGCTGTCGGCACAGGCCACCGATGTCGGCGTGAACAAGGCCACCCGCGCCCTGTTTGCCAAGGTCGAAACGCCGCAGCAGATGCTTGATTTGGGCGAGGCCGGACTGAAGGATCACATCAAGACGATCGGCCTGTTCAATTCCAAGGCCAAGAACGTCATCCTCCTCAGCCAGTTGCTGGTGGACGAATATGGCGGCGAGGTTCCGGATACGCGCGAGGATCTGGTCCGCCTGCCCGGTGTGGGCCGCAAGACGGCCAATGTGGTTCTGAACTGCTGGTTCCGGCAGGAAACCTTTGCCGTGGATACGCACATCCTGCGCGTGGGAAATCGCACGGGGCTGGCCAAGGGCAAGACACCCGAAGCAGTCGAGGCGAAGCTGGAAAAACGCGTGCCCCAGCCTTTCCGCCTGCACGCCCATCACTGGCTGATTTTGCATGGCCGCTATGTGTGCAAGGCCCGCACACCGGAATGCTGGCGCTGCCCATTGGTGGACCTGTGCAGTTACCGGAAAAAGGTGATGGAACCACCCGCCCGCGCAAAGAGTTTATCTAGGGCCAAGCCATGAAACGGCCTCGCACCCGTTTATAGGAGCACCCGCTCAAAGGAGCCTGCCATGTTGAAAGCCGTATTGCCCCTCGCCGCATTGACCGCCGCTGTGGCCTGTGCGCCGATAGAGGAAGATGCCGATTTCATCAGCGACGCCCCCGCCGCAAGGGTTACGGGGGAGGCGGAAAGCTGCATCGATGCCAGCCGTATCCGCACCACCCGCGTCCATGATGACCGCACCATCGATTTCGAGATGATCGGCAACACCACCTATCGCAGCACCTTGCCCTATAAATGCCCGCGATTGGGGTTCGAGGAAGCGATTTCGTACGATGTGCGCGGCGGACAGCTATGCAGTACGGACATCGTCTATGTGCTCAACACCATAGGCGGCGGTGCCCAGCGAGGCGCTGCCTGCGGACTGGGCGAGTTTGTGCCGGTTGAACTGATCGAGGATGAAGACGGCTGATCGCCGCCTAAATATCATCCGCGCTGACCATTTCGACTTTATCGATTTCGCCCACCATCACCGCCACCGTCGTCGCAATCGCGGCGTCTCCGCTGACATTGGTGGTGGTGCGCATCATGTCCATGATCCGGTCCACCCCTGCGACAAAGGCGATGGTTTCCAGCGGCACGCCAACCGCGCCGAACACCAGCGCCATCATGATCAGGCCCGCGCCGGGAATGCCCGCCGCGCCGATGGCGGCCAGTGTGGCCAGTATCGAGATCAGGAAATAATCGCCCCAGCTTAAATCCACCCCGAAAATCTGCGCGCCGAACAGCGTGGCGAGACCCAGATACATCGCCGTGCCGTTCATGTTGATCGTCGCGCCCAGAGCCACCACGAAGCTGGATACAGACGGGCTGACACCCAGATTGCGCTGGCAGCAGCGCAGCGTCACGGGCAGCGTGGCGTTGGAACTGGCGGTGGAATAGCTGACGGCCATCGCATCCACGATCCCGCGGAAGAAATCGCGCACCGGCAGTTTGGCGAGGAATTTGATCATCGCGGAATACATCACGAAGATAATCAGCAGACAGCCGAGATAATTGAGGCCCACCAGCTTCGCCAGACTGACCAGAGCATCCAGCCCCAGCGTGCCCGCCACCCACGCCATCAGCGCGAATACGCCGAACGGGGTCAGCTCCATCACGATCAGCGTTACATTCTGCATGATGACAGCGCCGCTATCGAAGATTTTCTTGACCGGCTCGCCGTCCTTTTCCGCCATCAGGATGCCGATCCCGATCAGCAGGGCGAACACGATCAGCGGCAGAACCTGCGCATCGGCCATCACCTGCACCGGGCTTTCGGGAATGATCGACAGGATCATGTCCACTGCGGTGGTTTCATTGGGCTGCGGCGTCACGCCCTTGCTGATGGCGCTGACATCCACGCCTGCACCGGGCGCGAAGAACGTGCCCATGCCCAGACCCATCCACACGGCAATCTGGCCGGTAACGACGAACAGCAGCATGGCCCGCCCGCCAACCGCGCCCAGTTTGCGTAAATCGCCAATCGCGGCGACGCCGGCAACCAGACTGAAGAAGATGAGCGGCACGACCAGCATCTTGATCGATTTGATAAAGAAGTCGCCGATCCACTTGATGCTTTCGGCTTCCGGGCCCCAGACCCAGCCTGTCAGCACACCGAGGATGAGCGCGGTAACAACCCGCTGCCACAGCGGAATTTCAAACCATGTGCGTAGCAAGTCGGAACTCCCCCAAAAACATCGTCACTGCGAGGAACCGCAGGCGGATGCAACGCAGGCCACCGGCCTCCCGGCAATCCATAGCGCGAGGTCCGTGGATTGCCCCGCTACGCTCGCAATGACAGGTGGTCAGGTCAAGCGTTCAGTGCAGCCAATGCCACCCTGCGGTAAATCCTGGCAAGCGTATCGAGGTCAGCCACGGCTACAGCTTCGTCGGTCTTGTGCATGGTGGCGTTGACCAGGCCGAATTCGATCACCGGGCACACGCTGCGCAGGAACCGCGCATCGGATGTTCCGCCCGTAGTGGAAGGTTCGGGATCGACGCCCGTTTCCGCCTTCACCGCCGCTGCGATGATGCCGGAAAATTCGCCCGGCGGGGTCAGGAACGGCTCGCCCGAGATGATCGGTTTGGCCACGCCGCCATGTTTTTCGGCAATGGCCGCGACTTTTTCCGACAGCGAAGCGCCCGAATGCTGATCGTTGAAGCGAATGGACAGGCGCGCCTCTGCCTTCGCAGGGATTACATTATGGGCCATATTGCCCACTTCCAGATCGGTGACTTCCAGATTGGACGGCTGGAACCAGTCGGTCCCTTCATCCAGCACCAGGGCGTCCAGTTCCGCCAGCATCGCCACCAGTTTGGGAATGGGATTATCGGCCAGATGCGGATAGGCGACATGGCCCTGCGTGCCCTCCACCTCCAGCCAGATATTGACAGAGCCGCGCCGCCCGATTTTCATCATGTCTCCCAGCCGGTTAACACTGGTCGGTTCGCCCACAAGGCACAGGTCCGGCTGCTCGCCGACCTCGCGCATATAATCGATCAGGGCGCGGGTGCCGTGCAGCGCCGGGCCTTCCTCGTCGCCCGTAATGATGAAACTGATCGTTCCGGCATCGGCAGGCACATGGGCGACCGCGTCGATCATGCAGGCGATGGAGCCCTTCATGTCCACCGCGCCCCGGCCATACAGCAGATCGCCCCTGATTTCGGGCTCGAATGCTTCGGACGTCCAGCCCGCCCCCGGGGGAACCACATCGAGATGGCCGGCAAAGGAAAAATGTTTCGACCCTTCCGGCCCGCGGCGGATGGCGAACAGGCTGTCTCTTATACACATCTCCGAGCCCACGAGACGGAC
>OJAU01000242.1_pt1 | contig 29601 bp, 25 predicted proteins | sample 1589791 | NCBI WGS metagenome assembly OJAU01 (sample SAMN05416849, study PRJEB24817) | seawater metagenome | isolation source: Sea water | place: Canada:Atlantic | collected 2013-07 | reverse complement strand
GTGACTGTGGTAAGAATGACCGACCCAGATAATGCCGGATCAATACGTAATTTATCGAGTACCACAGGAATAATTACCCCTGATAATGCTGCGGCAACAATATTCAGTAAGATCGCTACACCAATCACAAGACCGATGGCGTTGTCACTGAACCAAAGCGACGCGACAATACCAACAACCGTCGCCCATATCACGCCGTTTAACAAACCCACGCTCAGTTCTTTTTTCAGTAATACATTACGGTTCGCTGACGACACTTGGCGTAATGCCAAACCTCGAATCATTAGGGTTAAAGTTTGGCTGCCTGAAATGCCGCCCATACTGGCAACTACGGGCATTAACACCGCCAACGCCACCACTTGCTGCAAGGTCGCTTCAAACAAACCAATAAACCATGAGGCTGCAAATGCCGTCAGTAAATTTATGCCTAACCATACAGCACGCCCTTGAGCGCTCTTTCTGACTGGCCCGAATAAATCTTCGTTTTCATCCATACCCGCGCTGGCCATTAACTTTGCTTCGTGAAACTCATTCACGAGTTCACAAGCCGTGGTAATGTCCAAGCACCCAATAAGCTTGTCTTGAGCATCGACCATAGGTAACGACGCAATTTTTGCCGTTTGTACTTTTAACGCTGATTCCAGTGCAGCATCTTGCGCCTGCAACACAGGCACGCTGTCTTCTACCAATTCAGCCAACGATATATGTTCTGGCTGTGCCCACAATTCAGATAACAACACACAGCCTGCCAGCTTGCCCACACGGTCGGTCAGAAAGATGGTGTCTCTGTGCTCTGGATGTCGACGTCGTAACAAGCGCAGCGCATCTCGAACACGCGCATTTTGTGGCAAGGCTAAAGTATCGTGACGAGCCCAGTGCCCACCTTGGGATTCATTATACTGTTGAGCACTCAAATACCACTGTTGCTGCTGTTCATCCATGCGATTTAGCGCACGTTCGATCAAGCGTGGGGATAATGAATCGGCTAGTTCTAGAAGCTCGCTGGCATCTAACCCAGTTAACAAATCATCAAGTTCTTCTTTGCTAAAGTCGTCAAGAATTCGCTCACGCGGATCAGCACGCATTTGCAGTAATACGGCAAAACGCTCTTCGCTATCAAGGCTGCGCCAAGTTGCCAGTCGTTGCTCGATGGGCAACGACTCCAGCAACAAAGCCACCTCTTCGGTATCTTGTTGCTTAAGGGCAATGACTGTTTCTAAGTCACTGGTGGCGTTATCGCCATCCTCAACTAGATTGCCGACTAACTCTTTCCATTCAGTGCTCAACTTTCGCTCCGGACACTAAGTGTTTATTCATCGTACTCAGCTTGTTTTGGCGTATTACGGTGGTGATATGATCAACATATTCCGTGCCTAACTCTGAGTAATTTTCTAAGCCTACCGCCATCGCTACACCGGGCGTTTTCGTCTCTAGTTTACCGTTACGAATTTTATTACGAACTTGGCGCAATTCAGAGTACGTCGGATGGCGATTCAGGTTTTCGAAATAAGAGCGCACAGCAGCATTCACGGTTTTAAACTGTGCCACTTCGTGAGTTGCACCGGCATTACGTTGTGCTGGCACAATTCCACAGCCTTTACTAAAACACCACTGACCAAATAAATTATTACCTTGCTGAGCAAAACGTGAGCGCCCCCAGGCACTCTCCATTGCCGCCTGTGACATCGCTAACGATGCAGGAACTACATCAACACGGCGTAACAAGTCGGCAAACGGAGGATGCCCGTGGCTGCCTGCTTCTATACGGTAACGACCACCAACATCTTCAAGCCACTCCAGCTCACTCTCTGTTAAGTCACGCTTTCCAGACTCTTCTTGCAAAGCAATGATGGCTTTACGAATCATAAGCACACGCTCATTCTCAGCATCAATCACAGGGCGCAATTGCTCAAAGAAGGTTTTTTTACGGATTTTGACATCCGTTTGATTCGTTTGGGGGTCTATCTTTTTTAGCTGCGGCTCTGTCGCTCGGTCCAAATCAGGTAACGAGCTGCTGTCTGAACATGCGGCTAATATCGCCAGTAAAAAAACAACTAATATAGGACGGGGGCTCATCATAATCTCTCTCCAAATGGAATATAAATGTAGCGAATGTGAAAGATAGACGGAGGAGCCACGCTAAAAGTCACAATCCGACAAAATTTTTTTCGTGAGTAGTCAAACAATATAGGTCACGAATGAGCAAACAATAGCAATGAACAAAGATAAACGAGACTTAACAGGCTAAGGGCTTCCCCTTGATAGGACACCAGCCCCCCTGTACAGAATGAGATCCTGACTTGCCAGAAATAGCTCCACCTTAACTATGAAGCCGCCGAATATGCAAAATAAATGACCTTAAACCTCAGACAAACTTCTAAAAAGTAGATTGATCTAAACCAGAGTCGGCTTTTTCACCAGCATTACCGTCTATATCAGCTGCATATCCATTGAGGTATTATCACCCTATTGTTGCGAAATTTATCTACCAAGCTTATTTACGAGGGTCAGCTATGTTTTTACCATCGATCAATACATTGACACGACTGATTATCGCACTCTCACTTTCGAGCACACTGCTCACCAGCTGCGTCACAGTAGAAGCTACTGCCAAATCGAAACGCTCGGAAGCGAGCCAACATATAGGCTGGATGGTTAAAGGCTGTATGGCCATTCACAACCATGACCTGAGAGCCGGTGACCCAGTTGTCATACATGCAAGAAACAATGAATTTCGAGACCTGAAAGGCACCATATCCAGCCGCGCGACTGATGCCAAAGGCTGCGACCCACTCCTTGAAGACAGGAAATCAGTCAATCTATTAACCGGTGCCGCTTTTTACCACGTTGCCGTGCCTGCTTTGCCCAATCAGCCAGCACCTGAACTCGCCATCGTAACTTTAGATAAAGGCTTCTCCACCCGAGGGCTTGATTACCATTATTGCTTTACTAGCAAGGGGGTGAACTTCTCTGTGGTGAAAGGCAGTGACGCCATCTGGCAAGGGTACTACTTTGTCGCCACGAAAATACCGGCGACTTGTAAACTGCTTTAAGAGAGGTACTTTGACTGGGGGAATTGAAAAATAGAATAAGAAAATATTGGCCCGGTATCGGCATCTTATAAACTAACACCGAATGTTAAGATGACTAAAAATTAAAAAATGGATTTTCACATGACTACGATTTACCACCGCGCTAAATATCTAGCCGCTATTCTAATGACCTCTGCTTTATTAACTGGCTGTGGGGCTGAAGATGACGGTATATTCAACGAGGCCAGTGCTGACCTTGAAGCCTGCGTTATTGGCACCTGGAAGATGATTCAAGAGCCAGAAGACACACGCACTGAAGAAACTTATCAGTTCAACGCCGACCATACTTATGAAAGAATATACGAAGAGAATGTAATCTATTTTATGGTCTGGATAGCCGGTCGCCTAGGACAGATTATGGAAGGTGGTGATCAAGACCCAAGTGAAATAGAGGCGTACTCACGTTCTTCAACGGTATATGGTAGATACTGGGATGTTCGGGATGGCATGCTATTGCAAACTAAGGTACTTGCCTCAGCAGGTACGGAGGGTTTGTATAAAACAGCAGTGCTAAACCAATCGAAAAATGAAGTGGAAGAAATGAAACCTTGGGCAACTTCTGACGTTGATTATTCCGCACACAATATTCACTGTGATGATCAATACCTAACACCTCTACCATCTCTAACACCTCTGTTTGGGACCTATAAGCTCATCAGTGACTCACCACTAACTTACGAATTGATATATAGTCAATTACAAGGTAAAGACAGTGTTATTAATACACAAAGAACTACGCTGATACTTAACAACGACGGAACAGGCACATACTTGTACAGTAAACTATTCACAGACGCTCCAAGCTCCAATATTTCAGAGGAGTATGAGTTAACTTACGGATATGAAAATAATGTAATAACCATCAACCTTTTATGCCCAACATGTGAAACAAGACCACGAACCTTAACCCTATTTGATCGTGGCACTGCACTAACAAGCTCTTTGAGCTACAGCTCTTCGAGCTACCTTGTTCGTCAATAACTTGTACTAGATATTTCAAAAGCCTCCGCCACCCGGCGTATGCACGCAAAATGTATCGCCGGGTTGCATCTCGACATCTGCACAGCTATCTAACCAATCGATATTACCTTTGTGTCTTAATACAAAATTCACCCCGGTTTTCCCTTCGCCTGCGTCATTTAAAGCAAAGGTCGGCACACGTCGATGACCGCTAATAATATTGGCCTGCATGGCTTCTCTAAAACGTATATGACGCTCGACGCCGTTCCCGCCATTAAAGCCATCAGCCCCGGCCGAGGCTTTGCCACCACTTAATTGGCGAATATGAAAAAGATCCAAAACCACCGGAAAGCGCTGCTCCAGTATCTCTGGGTCGGTCAAACGCGAGTTGGTCATGTGTGTATGCACCCCCGACGCACCCGGCCCAAATTTGCTCGCACCCGCACCACCGCACAGCGTTTCGTAATATTGGTGAGTATCATTACCAAAGGTAAAATTATTATTGGTGCCTTGCCCACCCGCCATTAAATTAAGTGCGCCCATAAGGCAATCCACTAAGTACTGGGCTGTCTCTACATTACCTGACACGACTGCCGCCGGATATTCAGGCGCAATCATTGATTTCTCGGGCACTCGAATATCTAACGCGCGGAAAAACCCGGCGTTCAATGGCATAGGTTTATTAACCAAGACTCTAAAACTGTACAAGACAGCCGCACGTACCACCGACGTAGGCGCATTAAAATTTCCTGGATGCATGGGCTGATCTTTGCGATAGCCTGTGCCTTTAAAATCGACGATGGCTTTTTTATTAGCTTGATCCACGGTAATGGCGACGTTAAATACCGAGCCGTCATCCATGTCGTAACGAAAGCTGCCCGACGGTAAATCAGCCAAACAGTCGCGCAAGGTTTGTTCAGCGTTGTCTTGCACATGCCCCATATAGGCGTGCAGCATGTCTAATCCGTAGGTATCAGCCAGTCGTTGTAACTCACTCGCGCCTTTTTCACAGGCCGCTAACTGTGCCATTAAATCAGCAATATTTTGTTCTGGATTACGTGCAGGGTATTTTGCTGACTTGAGTGCATTAAGCATACTTTCTTGCTGAAATTCGCCAGCGCGCATTAATACGAGGTTATCCAGCATTACACCTTCTTCTTCAATGTGTTGACTATAAGCAGGCATAGATCCCGGTGTAATACCGCCTATGTCTGCATGATGTCCGCGTGCTGCCACATAAAAATCAGCTGAATCATTTTCATGCCTAATAAACACCGGCTTAACGACCGTAATATCAGGAAGGTGCGTACCACCGTTATAAGGCGTATTTAATACAAACGCATCGCCGGGTTTCATATCTTGATGGTCACGCATCACCACATGAATGCTTTCACTCATGGAGCCTAAGTGCACTGGAATATGCGGTGCATTCGCCACCAGCTCGCCATGGCGGTCAAACAAGGCGCATGAGAAATCTAAGCGTTCTTTAATGTTGACGCTACTCGCTGTTTTTTCCAACACAAAGCCCATTTGCTCTGCCACAGACATAAACAAATTGTTAAATATTTCTAACGTGATTGGATCCGGTCCAGTATTCAAACAGTCAGGTTGAACGCTGTTCACTTGTGGCGCGAGAACAGAGGTTTTTTCTTTAACTAGCAATAACGCACCACTGCTTAATACCTGACAGCACCAACCCGGCTCAACAATATGAGTGGAGTTTTTATCTGTTAATAACAAAGGACCTTGCATCTCTGCTCCACACGGCAATGTGGCACGGTCATATACGTTGACGCTCACCTTTTGATGGTTAAACCACAGGTCGGCAGTATCTTGAGGCGTATTCGATTCTGAGTTTCTTGAAGCTGTTTTTCTTGAAGCTGTTTTTCTTGAAGCTGTAGATAATTCAGGTGCGGCTAAGGTTGGAAGGTGCGCTCCACCGGCTACCACTTCTAACTGCAAGGCATCCACAACAATGTTTTTATTCGGATAAATAAATCCAAATAATTGTTTGTGCTGTTTTTCAAAGGCGGTTTTAACGATTTGAACGGCTACTTGAATATTTTTTTGAGCATTATCCCAATTCACCAGTAAAGGCGTATCCGCACCTTCATAACGACAATACACACGAAGGCTTTCTTCACCGCTAATATTGGCTTGAGTACGAAGTTCGTCAAGACCATGATCTATTGAGGAGGCAGCATCATTTAAATGCACATCAATCGCTTTCTCGCCAACCCAGCGCTGTTCTGCGATGCCAATTCCGTATGCGGATAACACCCCAGCCATCGGATGCAAATACACCTTGCTCACACCTAACGCCGAGGCCACCGCACAGGCATGTTGCCCGCCCGCGCCACCAAACGCGCTGAGGACATAACCTTGAATATCGTATCCCCGTTGAACGGATATTTTTTTCACTGCGGCGGCCATATTTTCCACCGCTATGGCTAAAAACCCTTCCGCTAGCTCTTCGGCGCTCCATTGCTTACTAGTGTGTGCAGAAATCTGAGTAGCCAATACCGTGAATTGATTTCGCACCGTCTCTAAATCTAATGATTGATTTTGTTCAGGCCCAAACACCAAAGGAAAATGCGCTGGCTGAATTCGGCCTAATAATAAATTACAGTCGGTGACGGTTAATGGCCCACCATTGCGATAACACGCAGGCCCCGGAAACGCCCCTGCCGATTCAGGCCCAACCTGTAAACGACCATCAGCAAATCGAACAATGGAGCCGCCACCAGCCGCTACTGTATGAATATTCATCATAGGTACACGTAAGCGTACACCATTCACTAAGGTTTCGGTTTCACGCTCTAACTCGCCAGCGTAGTGGCTAACATCGGTGGAGGTACCTCCCATATCAAACCCGACTATACGATCAAAACCATCTGCCTCTGCAGTACGCGCCATACCGACAACGCCACCGGCTGGGCCTGATAAAATGGCATCTCGCCCCTGAAAGTTTTTCGCTTGGGTCAACCCACCGTTCGATTGCATAAATTCAAGGGATATAGGGCTAGCACCCTCTTGAGCATGTTGAATAAGTTGATGTTTCACTTGCTCAACATACTTCCGTAATACGGGCGATAAATACGCATCCGCAATCGTAGTTTGGCCTCGTGGCACCAGCTTAATTAACGGGCTCACTTCATGGCTTAAAGAAATCTGCGTGTAGCCAATATGTCGTGCTATTTGGCCTATGCGCTTTTCGTGCTCAGGGAAACGGTAAGCATGCATTAAGGTCACGGCTACACAACGAAGACCTTGATCAAACGCTTCTTTTAATTGAACAAAAACCGATTCTTCATCCAACGGATAATCAATCGTGCCATCGGCTAATACTCGCTCAGGGGCTTCGTATACGCGTTCATAAAGCGGCGCTGGGATATCAATATGCAGGGCAAAAATATCAGGACGAGTTTGATAACCAATCTCTAGCTGGTCGCGTAATCCTTTGCTAATCAATAAAACTGTTGGCTCACCTTTACGTTCAAGCAAAGCGTTGGTGGCGACGGTCGTACCCATTTTTACAGCAGAAATGGTTTTCGATAAGGTAGGAAAACGAGTTTGCAGTTGGCGAATGCCTTCTACTGCCGCATCCGGATAATGATCCGGGTTTTCAGATAACAGCTTATGAGTAACGATCTCACCGTTCGGCGTTTGCGCCACTATATCGGTAAACGTACCGCCACGATCCACCCAGAACTGCCAAGCTTGCAACCCAGGTGATTGTCCGCGTTTCTGCTCAAGAGACCGGCCGTGTTTTTGCTCATGTAGCTGCTGAGAAGATGAAGGCATGTAACGTGCTCTGCTGTATTTTCCTGAGGCGAAATAATACCAGCAAAGCGAGTGAGTTTAGCACTCAGTTCACACAGGAGTGCTAAAAGGGACCATTTAAAACCGAAAATCAAAACTACATTGGCGAGAAGAGTGTCGCTGTAGTCTCAATACATTCACCATTCGAGAAGCAAAGCTCCATTGGTAATGTATCTTCTAGAGGAAGTTGTAATTTAAACAACATTAAATGCAGACCACCCGGTTCAAGCACAACACTTTCTCCCCCTGGGATCTCTAAGCTATTTATCTGCCGCATTTTCATCACACCATCTTCGTGCAGGTGCGTATGTATTTCAATTAAACCTGCCCACTCAGCAGAAACCGACACTAACTTACGTGTGTGTTTAGCCGTATTTTTAAGGGTAAGAAAGGCAGCGCTCATCATACGACCCGGAATGGGCTCTCGCACTCGTGCATTTGATATCTGTATTTGAGAGCTGGCTGACGGCTCCGTTGCAAAAACCGCAGGAGCAGCGAACTGCAATGACACCGTACAAATAGCAGCGAGTGATAATTTAGCAAAAGAAAACATAGGACAACTCCGGGGGAAACTGTTGCAAGTTTACTCCGATTCCTAAGAAAGTGTGACTATATATACCAACGCTCTACCGTTTAAGGCATCCAATTAACAGCTTCATTGATATCAGTCAGTGGACGAGTAAAGTAATAGCCTCCTAAACCATCAATGCCGGTTTGTTTGACCGCAGTGACATCCAGCTCGTCCTCAAGGCCTTCAGCCAAGACCAACAGATCCAAGTTGTGCGCAATTTGCACCATGCTCTGGATGTAAAAACGATGATCTTGCGCCTGATGCACACCCCGGTTAAAGCTGCCATCGATACGAACATAGGCCAGCGGTAAGCGCTGTAAATAAGCAAAGGCCATGGTGCCTGTGCCTACTTGGTCGATCCCCATTCCCACACCATATGGCTGTAATAAAAGGGCCAACCGCGCAATCGCATGTTCGGCGGAATACAGTGCAAACTCAGGCACTTCCAGCGCCACATGTTTGGCTTGATCTCGATGCTCACGGAAGAGTGCTAACAATGACTGATGAAACTCCTCATCAATCACAGAAGCCGGAGATAAGTTGATGCAAAATCGAATATCATCATCCAAATCCAACAAACGCATACGTTTTAACACGCTACTAATGACCTGAAGATCAAATCGTGACGCCAAGCGGTGCTGCTCAACCATTGGCCAAAAACGGGCGGCAGATAACGCCTGACCTTGCCACTCAATTCGGCTAAATACCTCCACCTGTAGCACACGTTTATCGCGATTCGACATCACCGGTAAAAACTGCAAACTAATGGCTTCTTCTTCCAGAACTTTTATCAGCAAGTCATGCCACTCACCTGCGGTCCACTCGGTGTTATCACCCGCACTATCTTGGTACAGCACATACTTAGCTTTTGGCTGGCGTTGCGCCTGCCGTAACGCCGCATCTGCACGACTAAAGGCATCAACCAAATCATCTTGCTGGGCTTGTAAAAAGACGCCGCCCATATGAAACGATAATTCATTACGCTGGGATAACGCCGAGACACTTAATAAACTGAACGACTGCTGCATAATTTCGTCTGCCTGGGCACGATCAGCGCAAGGAACAAACAACGCAAAATCGGCACCAGCCCGACGACCCAAAATACTGTGAGGAAAATCGTTACGCCACTGCTCCAGAGACTTACTCAGCAAGGACAACAAGTCATCCCCCGCCTGACGCCCAGCACTTAAATTATATTCCGAGAAGTTTTGGATCTGCATTATAAGAAGCACACCACTGTGCTCATCATCGCGAGCCAGCACATGTTCAAACTGCTGATCAAAACCTCGACGATTCAACAATCCAGTGGCCGCATCAAGGTAGGATTCTTCACGAAGGCGTTCCGTCACTTCCGCTTGCTCAGCAAAAATAGCTTGCAGCTTTAACACCATTTTATTCATCGCCAAAACAACACGGCGCAACTCACGAGCGCGAGGAATCTTAGTTTGTACTTGTAAATCACGTTCAGAAATCGCCAACGCTTGCTTCTCTAAACGCACCAAAGGGCGGAATAATAAACGCAACAACAACTGCAACAGCACTAAAGCAATAAACAACACCCAAGCAAACCAAATCAGTTCAGCACTAATCATGTTCCAGAGATCGCGATAGGCGAAATCACTGTGGCTGATGACGGTAATAGTACCCACACGCTGCCAGCCTTTTGTGACATCCGCTTCTGCTGGTATCAACTCAAGCGACACGATTGAACGAAACCACTCAGGGGATGCACTGTTATCAAACGCCTGACGAGAGCGGCGGTGTAAGTCTTCACCGTCGGTACGCAAAAAAGTGATATCGGCAAAAAAACCACGATCAAATAACACATCCATTAACCGAGTTTGCTGCACGATGTCATCCGCATCTATTTGCGACATAGATAACGCCAGTGACGTAGCGGCATCGTACGCTCGAGAATTAAGCTGCTGCTCAAAATAATCACGCCCATTCATTACCGTGACAACAAGATTGCCAGCAAGCAGAACGACCACCAAAAAACTGGTCAAAAATGAAAACTGTTGTCGAAGTGTCATGTTGCTGCTTCCTTATAAATCCATACCGAGATTATTCATGCGAATACGAAGATCCGTCCATAAATCGAGTTTGTTCGGGTTCCCCATCAATATGCCTTTGCCCTTCATCCGCTCTAGCCACATACCATCACCATTGAAACTATAAACTGGATCAAGATCGGGCCGATCACTGGCAGAGCGTATCTGAGGAATCAAATTATCCAGCACATACGGCACCGCATCTGGCGTCGGGAAATAGGTCAACACCATATGAGCTTGATTGAGGCGCACCGCCTTAACATATGTGATGCGCAACTTAGACACATCCACCCCCAGTTTAAGCAGGCTGTAATACTTGGCAATCACATAATCTTCACAATCACCGCCATTCGTGCCTAACGCCTCGTAGGGGGTGGCCCAGTAATCATCCTTCCCCCAATGGCTTTGATCCGATCGAAATGGCACCCGTTTGTTAAAAAAATGATTCACTTCCTCAAGCTGACGTCTCCCCGTATATCCCGAAGCCCGCTTAAGCATATCGCGCCACTCATCCACCCGACGAGCCGCGCCGGAGTCATAATCTAGTTTCGCTTTTGCCGTCAATGCCTCAGGAACCCAATCATAAATGTCGGCCACCAACATCAGCGATACACTCAAAGTACCGGCCAATATCATGCTCGAAAGTTTCATTGTTGGATTTCTGCGCTTCATGCAACCGCTGTTATCAGATGACCAATACTTGTAAAAATTATAGTCGCTGATCACGATTTCGCCTGTTTCCGCCCGTTTAGAAAGCCACACGCTGGACGCTGAAAGGCTTTTTCGGCAAACTCGCAGCAGAATTGTCCGTTTCCGGAATCACATCATGGCACGCATACTGGTACTTCAAGGTCCAAACCTAAATCTTCTAGGTACACGAGAGCCTCATATTTACGGCTCAACGACCCTCGACGATATTGAGCGCACACTCAACGACCAAGCCCAGGCGGCAGGGTTAGAATTCGAACAAGTGCAAAGCAACGCAGAGCACGTGCTTATAGATCGTATTCACGCGGCACGTAAAGATGGCACCGCATTTATATTGATCAATCCCGGTGCTTTTACACACACCAGCGTTGCAATTCGTGACGCTCTCGCTGGGGTCGCGATCCCATTTATTGAAGTGCATATTTCCAATGTGCATGCACGCGAAGCATTCCGCGCCCACTCATACCTATCAGACATCGCCGTTGGCGTAATTTGTGGGTTGGGTGTGCAAGGCTACGAACTGGCCCTACAGGCCGCCGTAAACCAAATTAAAGGTTGATCATGTCCTGGATCCAAATCCGTATACACGCACACCGCGACCAAGCCGAAGCCGCTGAAGACGCATTGATGGAATGTGGCTCACTGTCAGTGACCCTTGAGGATGACGCCGATCAACCTATCTTAGAACCGGAATTGGGCACGACTCCTATCTGGGACAACACCCAAGTCATCGGCTTATTTGAAGCCAACCTAGATGTAGAAAAACTGGGCGCTGAACTGAACGCTGTATTCAAGCTCAAAACTAAACACGATTTACCGACCCATAAAATCGAAATTCTTGAAGACAAAGACTGGGTTCGTGCTTGGATGGACGATTACCACCCAATGCAGTTTGGTGAACGTTTATGGGTCTGCCCAAGCTGGCGTGAGCCACCAGAGAAAGACGCTGTAAACCTCATGCTCGATCCCGGCCTTGCTTTTGGTACCGGCACACACCCAACCACCTCGTTGTGTTTGAAGTTTCTCGACCGTGAAGTCAAAGGCGAAGAGCTGGTTGTCGACTTCGGTTGCGGCAGCGGCATATTAGGGATTGCGGCATTATTATTGGGGGCTAAGCGCATGGTCGGCACCGACATTGACCCGCAAGCTTTATTAGCGACCGAAGATAACGCAGGACGAAACAAGATTGCTCGTGACGTGTACGAAGTTTACTTGCCAGAAAATACCCCGGCAGTAGAAGCTGACATCACCGTTGCCAATATTCTGGCTGGGCCGTTAGAACAGCTCGCCCCAACCATTGCAGGCTTAACTCGAAGCGGCGGCAAACTCGCCCTTTCAGGCCTACTTAAAGAACAAGCAGAAACCATCTCCCGCTGTTACAGCGAATGGTTTACTATGCAGGCACCAGACGTAGAAGGCGACTGGGTTGTACTGACAGGAATCAAGCACTAATAATGATGTTGTTTACGCAGGTAACTCGCTGTCCGCACTGCCACACTAGTTTTAGAGTGAGCGATGAGCACCTTGAAGCCGCTGGCGGTGTTGTTCGCTGCGGCTCTTGCCTGCAAGTATTCAAAGCAACAGATCATCTAGTAAGCGAGACCGAGCCTGCTAAAACTGCCACCCCACATGAGATAGAGAACAACGTCAACACTGACAGCAAGGCAGCCGCCATGCGTTTCATGCCAGACGTAGACGACCAGCCGAAGTCCGCATCAAAATCGCCCTTAGCGTTCACTTTCGCCGACGAGCCTGATGTTGATATTGCCGGTGAAGATGACGGTGTGGATGGAACAGACAACGACGGCCACTCCAACGATCTCACTGACGATGCAAGCAATGCATCAGCGCAGAAGCCAGAACCAGAACCAGAACCAGAACCAGAACCAGAGCCAGAGCCAGAGCCAGAACCAACTGAATCCGACGGTGTTGAATCTGAGCAACCTACATCGGAGCGCTCAACATTCGAGCCATCTACTTCTGAATCATTAGAAAGCACCGAACCAACAACCTCAAAGCTCAATGAATCGCCAGAGTTTGATCAGTTTTCAACTGAAAAAAAAGCGCAGCATAAAGCCGCACTGGCCAATCATTTAGTTGATTTATCCGCTGATGACGATGACGAACCCGATCTTGATTTAGAAGGCGACCTACTCTTTTCAGACGATGGCGTTATTCCTGCGGAAGACAGACTCCCCGATGAGCCAGTGATAGAACTCACTGAACCAGCTGATGAATCGATTCACATAAACGCGGACATCGAAACAGAGCCAGATTTCAATGACGCTTCAGAATACAATCCAGAAAACGCAAACGAAGTCCAACAAGACGCCGAGCCTCTTGATTACCTTTCGCCTAATTTTAGCCAAGCAGAAGAACAGACAGAACCGCACATCCATCATGCGTCGAATCATGATGCGCCCAACCAAAGTGACGATCTAGACGTAGAAGTAGACATCACACTCGACAATATTGCTTTGCCTGACGCAGAACTCACTGGCGATAGTATTCAAGATCTAGATAATGTTGACCCTATTTCTACTGCAGAGCCACAGGTAGATTCATTCTCAGTATCAAGTTCGGTCACTGATTCCGCAGATGTGCCCTTATCCGAAGTTGCAAAAAGCACAGCTATTCCCGATTCAGACTCTTTAGAACTTTTAGACGCTTTAACACTAAACAAGGATGAGCAAGAAGACGATTTCAGCTTCGTCTTGACGGAGTCAGACTCGCCCCAAGCAAACATCACGGAACATGATGTTGATGCAGCCGCCAACACCCCGGACGATGACTTTGCAGGCTTGTTGAATGACGCCATGGCCGACCTTGAAGCTGACGACAATGACAGCCTTGATGACCTTATCGCCAAGGCCGAAACCGATAACACGGCTCAAGCAAGCTCAACGACAAACGACATAGCGACACACGACCAGAGTAACCCCAGCAATATCGAAGAAGACGACCTGCGCTTCCACGATGATATGGAAGATGTCGACAAACTGGCAGAGCTGCTCGGTGAAGAAGCGCCGAAAGACCCAGAGCTAGATCCACTCACGGCCAATTTATCCAACATCGTCTCAGATGATTACAACGACATCATGTCGAATATCGAGAACGAAGCCCATGACGACACAGCCTACGAAGACAAATGGGCATTAGAGCTGCTTGGCGCCAGTGACCGACCTAAGCAAACTCGCTACCACGATGATATTGAAGGCCCAGACCTTAACTCTATTGAAGAATTTGAAAACTCAGGTTCCATTTCATTCTCTGATATTCACGAGCAAAATCGAACCTCAAGCATCAGCAACGAAGACCTAGAGGTAGGCGCTGATCTTAATGTCAATGCTGACACGGCCGATAACAACACCGATACTGATAGCTCGACCCAAAAGACCAATCATGCCTCCCTCAACGACGCCCAAAACAACGAAGCCCAAAACAACTACGTCGATGAGTATATGGATGACTACGTTGACGATTACATTGATGATGACATCAATGACATACCATCAGAGTCGCCCTTCGCTGACGTAGAAGTAAACTACAACGAGCGTCTACCAGGCGAGAGCGCCATCGATGAGTACGCTAACGCCTTTGACGCAAGCCCCGAAGGCAAAGCCATTGCTGAAAATATTGGCCTATCTCGCGAAGTCGAGATTGGTATTCCCAGCATGACGATTGAGCCAATCTCCCTAGAGGAAGACAAGCCTCAATCAACAGGCTGGATCTGGTCATTAATTGCACTATTATTCATTGTGGCTGCTATGGCCCAAGTTGCCTATTTCCGCTTTGACAGTGCAGCCCGTTCAGAAACATGGCGACCGATGTATGAGCAAATTTGTGCAGTAGCCGGCTGTGCATTACCCGGCATACAAAACGTGCAATTAATACGAGCCAGCAACACCGTATTCAACCAACACCGCACAGACCCCACAGGGATCGTGGTCGATACACTGCTCACCAATACCGCAGACTATCCTCAGCCCTACCCGGATATTGAATTAGAGTTCCGAGACCTAAATGGCCAAATTGTCGCCCAGCGAACTTTTGCCCCCAGCGATTATCTCGCTGGCGATGTGCTTCCTGGCGACAGTATGCCAAGCGACATCCCCGTTCACATCGCACTTGAAGTAGTTAACCCGGGGCCTGAAGCCGTCTCACGGCAGATATTTATTCGTCAAAACCAGTAAATTCTTGAAAGTTTTGCGTAATCATGAAGCGAAAAAGTTGCGCAAATTCTGCACATATTCCCCTTTAATTAGACAGACGTTATGAGTATCATACCGCCTCTTTTGTCGCACACTTTTTAACCAGAAGGCTCGTGACCCTCCATGCCGTCAATTGGACCCTTTACGCTACCGAACCCTGTGGTTCTGGCTCCAATGGCGGGAGTCACCGACCGCCCTTTCCGGCAATTATGCCGAGAGCTGGGTGCCGGTCTTGTGGTGGGCGAAATGGTCGCTGGCAATATAGATCTACGTAACACACGTAAATCAAAATTGAGACTCGACCACACAGGCGAACCCGAACCAATAGCGGTGCAAATTGTGGGTGGCGATCCTCAAGCAATGGCCGAAAGCGCAGTGTTTAATGTAAACAACGGTGCGCAGATCATCGACATCAACATGGGTTGCCCTGCCAAAAAGGTCTGTAATAAGGCTGCAGGCTCCGCATTAATGCGCGATGAAGGTTTGGTTAAAGAAATATTACAAGCCGTGGTTGAAAGTGTTGCAGTACCCGTCAGTCTCAAAATTCGGACTGGCTGGTCACCGGACACACGCAATGCTCCGCGCATTGCACAGATGGCCGAAGATCTCGGTATCGTCTCACTGGCCGTCCACGGGCGCACCAGAGCATGCGGATATGGCAACACAGTTGAGTACGACACGATACGCAATGTCAAAAGCAGCGTATCCATTCCAGTGTTCGCTAATGGTGATATCACCGGGCCAGAAAAGGCCATTGAGGTCATGAAATACACCGGCGCAGACGGCATTTTAATCGGCCGCGCTGCCCAAGGACGACCGTGGATATTTCGTGAAATTGTCCACTACATGAATACCGGAGAACTGCTGGCCCCACCGCCATTAGAAGAGGTTGAATCGATATTGGTTCGCCACCTGCAGTCACTCTATGAGTTTTACGGCGAGTACCTTGGGGTACGCATCGCCAGGAAGCACGTCAGCTGGTATCTAAAAAACCAACCAGGCAATGACTTCCGCAAACAGTTTAACCAATTGGAAAATCCCGAAGCTCAGCAGGCCGCTGTTGCAAAACATTTCAGGGATGAAGCAACAAAAAAGGAAGTAGCCGCATGAGCACCGAAGCCATTTTACGACAGACTGAAACAGTGACCGAACCAGTGACTAACAATAGTAATCATTTCAATACCAGCACAAATGCCGACACGACACACACCCTGCGCGAAAGTGTTGATATCTCTCTGAAAAACTACTTCGACTGCATGGATGGCCAGCAAGTAACTGACCTATACGACATGGTGCTGGCCGAAGTAGAAGCACCGCTGCTTGAAACCGTGATGCGCTACACCCGTGACAACCAGACCAAAGCCTCCATCGTGCTTGGCCTGAACCGCGGAACATTACGTAAAAAGTTAAAACAGTACGGAATGCTATAAGCACTTCTCATTTTTCTTTACGGCTGACTCGATTCAGCCGTTTTTAATTTAAAAACGTATAGAAGACTATGACTGAAACTACTCCTATCCGCCGCGCACTCATCAGTGTGTCTGACAAAACTGGTATCGTTGATTTTGCCTACGCCCTATCACAAGCTGGCGTTGAAATTCTTTCCACCGGTGGCACCTATAAGCTACTTGTAGAAAACAAAATCCCTGCGATTGAAGTGTCAGATTACACGGGCTTCCCTGAAATGATGGATGGCCGTGTAAAAACACTGCATCCAAAAATTCACGGTGGCATTCTTGGTCGTCGCGGACAGGACGATGACATCATGCATGAGCATCACATCAACCCAATCGACTTGGTTGTTGTGAACTTATATCCGTTTGCAGCCACCGTTGCCCGTGACGATTGTGACCTGCCAATGGCGATTGAAAACATCGACATTGGCGGCCCAACCATGGTTCGTTCAGCAGCAAAAAACCACGCTCACGTTGGTATTGTGGTTAACGCATCGGACTATGATCAAGTGCTGCAAGAAGTGAATGCGCATCAAGGTCTTACGCACAAGTTACGTTTTGATCTTGCGCTTAAAGCGTTTGAACACACCGCCGCTTACGACGGTATGATCGCGAATTACTTAGGCACTATTGATCAAACAGCTGAAATATTAAGTGTCGATCAGCGCGATACTTTCCCGCGTACGTTCAATAGCCAGTTTATCAAAGCGCAAGACATGCGTTACGGCGAAAACCCGCATCAAAAAGCGGCCTTCTACGTGGAAGCAAACCCACAAGAAGCGTCTATTGCGACCGCTAAGCAGTTGCAGGGGAAAGAACTGTCGTACAACAACGTTGCTGATACCGACGCTGCCCTTGAATGTGTTAAATCATTCACTAAACCAGCCTGTGTGATCGTCAAACACGCTAATCCATGTGGTGTATCAGTTGTACCTGATAACGAAGGTGGCATTCGCAAAGCCTACGATTTAGCGTATGCGACCGACAGCGAATCAGCTTTCGGCGGCATTATCGCGTTCAACCGCGAGTTAGATGCTGACACCGCTCAAGCCATCGTTGATCGTCAGTTTGTTGAAGTCATTATTGCGCCTTCCATCAGCGCTGAAGCGGTAAAGATTGTTGAAGCCAAGAAAAACGTTCGTTTACTAGAGTGCGGTGCATTCCCAGAAGAACGTGCAGCTGGCTTTGACTACAAGCGCGTTAATGGCGGCCTTTTGGTTCAAGACCGCGACAACGGCATGATCAGCAGTGACGAATTAAAAGTGGCTACTAAGCGTCAGCCAACTGAAGCGGAACTGCACGATTTAATTTTTGCTTGGAAAGTCGCAAAATACGTTAAATCTAACGCCATTGTGTACGCAAAAAATCGTCAAACTGTGGGTGTTGGCGCAGGACAAATGAGCCGCGTAAACTCAGCACGTATTGCCGCCATTAAAGCAGAACACGCAGGCTTAGTGGTTGAAGGCGCAGTGATGGCATCCGATGCCTTCTTCCCGTTCCGTGATGGCATTGATAACGCCGCGGCCAATGGCATTAAAGCCATTATTCAGCCGGGTGGATCGATTCGTGACGAAGAAGTGATTGCCGCCGCCGATGAGGCCGGGATAGCAATGGTCTTCACAGGTATGCGCCACTTTAGACATTAATTAAGGAAGCTATTGCGCTCGCTGTGGCGGCGTTATTTTTTATCTCGGCATGCTCATGTAGGACAACTACACTCCGCGGCCTCAATAAAAAATGCCTTGCCACAGCTTCGCTCATAACGCTTCTACACCGTAGGGACGCATAAGTTTAAGCGGTGTAAAGTTAAAGAATTTAAAATTGGTTTTTTAGTTAAAACCTTTTGGCCGAAGCCCGTAGATTAAATTCGTCAGAGCAAGGCAAAAATTTTGGAAAAAGCGGAGCTTAGTGCGCTAAGTGAGTATTTTGATAAAATTTTTAACGCCGCTATGGCGGATTTAAGACCGGGCCATAACAAGAGATTTGGCAATGAAAGTATTAATCATAGGGGCCGGCGGTCGCGAACACGCCCTGGCCTGGAAAGCTCTACAATCGCCGTTGGTAGAGAAAGTATTCGTTGCTCCCGGCAACGCTGGCAGCGCACTTGAAGACAATATCGAAAATGTAAATCTAGATGTTATGGATTTCGACGGCCTTCAGGCTTTCGCCCAAGACAACAACATCGGCTTAACCATCGTTGGCCCTGAAGCACCATTAGTTGATGGTGTCGTTGATCAATTCGAAGCGGCTGGTCTGAAAATTTTCGGCCCTAAAAAAGGGGCGGCTCAGCTTGAGGGGTCAAAAGCCTTCACCAAAGATTTCTTAGCTCGCCAAAATATCCCAACGGCTGATTACGAGAATTTCACCGAATTAGAACCCGCTCTAGCGTATCTACGTAAAATGGGCGCGCCGATTGTTGTTAAGGCCGATGGTCTTGCCGCAGGTAAAGGCGTGATCGTTGCGGAAACACTAGAGCAAGCCGAAGAAGCCGTGAAAGACATGCTCTCTGGCAACGCTTTTGGCGATGCCGGTTGTCGTGTTGTGATCGAAGAATTCCTAACTGGCGAAGAAGCGTCATTCATCGTTATGGTCGATGGCAAAAATATTTTGCCAATGGCGACCAGCCAAGATCACAAACGTGTTGGCGATAAAGACACTGGGCCAAACACCGGCGGCATGGGTGCTTACTCCCCTGCGCCTGTGGTCACTCCAGAAGTTCATGATCGCATCATGAAAGACGTGATCATCCCTACTGTTGAAGGCATGGCGGCAGAAGGCAACGACTACACAGGCTTCCTATACGCAGGCTTAATGATCGACGAGTCTGGCGCATCAAAAGTCATCGAATATAACTGCCGTTTTGGTGACCCTGAAACGCAGCCAATTATGATGCGTATGCAGTCAGATATTGTCGCGCATTGTTTAGCCGCTCTCGAAGGCAAGCTCGACCAAGAAACCACTCAATGGGACCCACGTCCTTCACTGGGTGTAGTACTAGCAGCGGCGGGTTACCCGGCTGACTACCCGAAAGGCGATGTGATCTCGTTGCCACAAGAGAACAACGCTGATCGTAAAGTCTTCCATGCGGGCACCAAGTTTAACGACAATAATGATGTCGTTACCGCTGGCGGCCGTGTACTGTGTGCAACCGCACTAGGCAATACCGTCAGTGACGCTCAGCAAGAAGCCTACGAACTCGTAAAACTCGTGTCATGGGATGGGATGTTCTGCCGCTCAGATATCGGTTATCGTGCAGTAGCACGAGAAAAAAGCTAACCACCTAAACCGTGAGGGATCACAACAGAGTATGACAGAGTTACTTACCGCACCCCGTCTGATTCTGTTGTCGATTATTAAGCTGTTCATTACAGCTTTTGTGCTGATGTGCCTACCGCTAAAAGCGCTGGCACTCGGCCCAATCATTTTACCCAGTGGTTCCTTCGACCAAACCATTACCCCTTACACATCTATCTACGAAGACGAGACTGGGACTTTATCGGTAGAAGAGCTACTGACGTCCGATTACCAATTATTATTCACCCCAACGCATACACAAACCATTAAACGCGGACACAGTGATTCTGCGTTCTGGCTGCGCGTTAGCATTAACAACTCACTTGGTAGCAATCATGAAGCGGTATTAACGCTCTCCAACCCGCATTTAGACAGCGTCGCTATATTTGATATCAGTAACACCAGTAACATTTTGGATATGTCGAATACCCGGCTACAAGGGGCCGCATCGCAAGCACATGCCTTTAATGTTTTAATAAACGCTAAAAAAACCAACAGTTACTTAATTCGTATTCATACAGACGCAACGGTAAACACCCGCGTCGAGCTTAAAAGTATGGATAAGTTTAATCAGCATCAGCAACTTGCGCATCTACTAACAGGCATCTCTTTAGGCTGGATTTTTGCGGCTTTTTTATATTTTACATATGGGCTGACTCAAAGGACTCACCGGCTAGCACCCGCTGGGATCATCTACACCCTAAGCGTCATGATATACATCCCCATCGCTATTGGCATAGCTGGTGATACCACCTTTAAAAACACCTTCCCGAAAGGGTTTTTAGAAACATTTACAATATGTTTATCAGCCATCGGTCAACTATACGCTGTTCGCTTATTAGGCTGGCGTCGCCCACGGATTAACCACCTGCTATCTGGATTAATGCTGATCCAAATAATAATTATTCTTAGTGACTTTGGGTTAAGGTCATATATTTCAGAAGTACTCGTCGCGGCCAGTATCGTGTTTAATGAATTGGTGTTTTTGGTTCTACTCAAGACTTTATCAAGCCGCATGAAAGATGCACAAAATTACCTTTGGTTGGGTGCTCTGATTGTTTGCATTGGAGTCTTTTTATCCTTACTCAATAGTATGAATTTCATCGTCTTTGATATGGCAATTGAGTTAATTATCGTCTTCCTACCATTAAGCGTGACCACCAGTTTGTTGCTCGCCAACTACGCTAGTATGAAACAACAAGGCGCACATAGTTCACGAACAAACCCATTAATTGCCCCCGAAGTAATGGGTCAAATTAGCCACGAACTACGCACACCGATCAACGGTGTCATGGGCATGTTTGAATTACTGAATGACACGCCACTATCTGCCAGCCAACGCGATTATTTAGAAACCATCAACATGGCTGGCATTGATATGATGATCTTGGCCAACGAAGTCGCCGAGCTGGGCAAACTAAAACAAAAAGACATTCAACTCGATATTAAACCAGTCACCGTCAGTAAAATGCTGAACAGTACGCTGAGTCACTTCCAACAAGAAGCCATCAGAAAACAAGTTGAACTGATCTTAGATATTGAAGACGACTTCCCCGAGCGTCTGCTATGCGACCGTAACCGTTTACATGTCATTATTTACAACCTTATCTCGCGCACACTCGCCTACACAGAACACGGCGGCCTAGCGATTTCGGCGTCTTACTATCAAGGCGGGCAAACTCAAGGGCTGCGCCTGCAAATTCAACTCAGTGGCACCATCACCAAGCAAGGCGAACTGACCTCCCTATTTCGTGTATTACAGCCCAGCACCACCAACATCGATGAAGATGACCCTAGAATCTGGAACTTGATCGTCGTACGCGGATTGATACGCCAAATGCGGGGCACCTTAGACATCGAAGGCATGACCAATCACGGTGGCTCTCTCACCCTATTCTTACCGATGACCTTTGATACCGCCCCTAAAACCAGCCTAACAGGGCCAGATAGCTCACTCATGGGCTTACGTGTGCTCGTTATTGACGACAACGCCTCGCTGCGCACAGTAATCGAAAAACAACTGAAACGCTGGGGCATGATCGCCGACAGCACCTACAGCGGCAAAGAAGCACTCGCCATGCTGCGCACGCAACACCGCGCTGAAACCCCTTACGACATGATCATCATTGATCACGATATGCCTGTCATGTCAGGGCTGCAATTGTCAGAAAAACTGCACAACGACGATGAGATCCCCACCAAGCCCGCTAGCCTGATGCTTACCGGATTAAGTACCAGCAGCGTCAAAGCTTCGGCCACCGCCGCAGGCATTGATTATGTCATCGGCAAACCCGCCAGTGGCAACCGCCTGCGCGAAGCATTAATTGAACTGAATAAGCGTAAAAAGAGTCGTTGATACGGATCATGCATTGACCGACGTAATCACGTAAAATGAACCCACTGTCAGCAAATACATGGTTACCCAATGACTGCACCGCGCCGATACTCCCTATTCGATAAGCTCATCAGTAATGCCGACCAAGCGCTACGTACGCTTGTACCGGGCGCAGCCACCGCAGAGCGCGGCACGCCAGCCAGCGGTCGTGACTACAGCGAAATGACCGACGAAGAGCGTAAACACGCCGCAGGACTTATGCGCATCAATCACACAGGCGAAGTCTGTGCACAAGCCCTATACCAAGGCCAAGCACTAACCGCCAAACTGCCTGAAGTGCGAGACGCCATGGAAGAAGCCGCCAATGAAGAAATCGATCACCTTGTGTGGTGCGAAGAACGCATCAAAGACCTCGGCAGCCACACCAGCCGCCTAAACCCTCTATTTTATGGCCTGTCATTTGGCATTGGTGCTGTTGCGGGAAAAGTCAGCGATCGCGTTAGCCTTGGTTTTGTCGCCGCGACGGAAGAGCAAGTGTGTAAGCACCTCACGAATCACATGAGCCAGCTGCCTTCACAGGATGAGAAAAGCAAAGCCGTGTTACTAAAAATGCTCGAAGATGAATCAAAACATGCCAGCACCGCAATTGAAGCAGGCGGCGTGCGCTTTCCCCTGCCAATTAAATTCGGCATGGCGGCGCTGTCGAAAGTGATGACGAAAACCACGTACCGGGTGTGACTGGGGTCATTTAGACACAGACGACACTACGCCCTGCTTTGGTTCAGAAGCAGGGCGTATAAGCTTTCCTACTGCATAGAACAAATCGCTCCTAAAACACAAACCACTGTAAAATCCATACATCTGTAGCCTAGGCTAAACATAACAGCCAACGGGAGACAGCCATGCCGCCGCTTAATATCCTTACAAAAATTCGTAAATTTTACGGACTGTCCGAACAAAACCCCGATATTCAATGGACCAAAACAAATCTATATCGGAGGCGACTAGAGCAAGTTAAAACGGGCTGGATAATTAGCGGGGTGCTGATGCTAGCCGTCGAAAACGTGGCTGGAATAATGGCGATACTCTTCTTCAGTGGGTTTATGAGCTTGGCGTTTTTGGAAAGAGATGGAGAGTAAGCTACGCTTTTTTCACAAACTTAGCCGTAACCATAAATTCACCCACACCGGCGAATTTGCAATCTAGCTCGTAATCCTTGCCTTCAACAATTCGGCGAATCTCAGTTTTAGCACCGATCTTCAAACCCTGTGAACTCCCCTTAACCTTAAGATCTTTAATCAGTGTAATTTTATCGCCTACCTCAAGTAGATTACCGTTGGAATCACGTACGACAAAAACGTCATCCTCACTGTCTTTAGGGTTCCACTCGTGGCCGCATTCAGGGCATACAAAATTGGCTTGATCTTGATATACGAAAGCAGACTTACACTGCGGGCAAGGAGGTAGAGACATCGAACGTTGGCCTTGTTTCTAGTTAGGTTAGTTAGCAATTATAAAGTATCCGTCACACTCGATAGCGCTGACAATTCCATCATCTTTGCTCCCCCTAGTAACCCACCACTCTGCATCGGTTTCTGTGTAAGGAAACGGTATTCTCGACGACAAAAATTTGATTACGCGTTCATCATTTAGGAATTGAACAAACTGCGATTTATCTTCATGTTTCATTTCGCGGAGCCAAGTCATGACTACTTCCATCAGTAATGGCCACTACAAACTACCAATATTCGAATCACGCTCAAGCACCCAGCAACGCGGGTTGTGATTAAAACCGATATGTTCGTAATACTCATTGGCTGCTGGTGCCGCAATGAGTATAAGTTTACATCTAGGTCCAAGTTGCGCTTGTGTGAGGATTTGAAGCTGTTTTCCTATACCCGATTTTTGCTGTTCTAAGCTCACAGCTAGGTCGGATAAATAACAAGCATAATGAAAATCGGTAATGCTTCTAGCAATACCAACTAGCTGATCATTATGCCAAGCACTAACGATAAGGTTGCTATTTAACAGCATCCCTTCGAGGCACTGCCTATCTTCGACTGGGCGACGCTCTCCTAAAGTCGAAGTTTTCAGCAAGTCTATAAACTGATCCGTGCTTACCGGCTCATTGATTTTATATTCGATATTCATACCGTCCCTAGCTAAACAGCCCTTAGTTATCATCTTGCATAGGAATAGAATACTTACCCAAATCAAGACTAGAAAGTCTTTCTAAAATCATCGACATCTCTGATTTTTCTACCATAACTGATTCATCAAGCTTGTAAAAAAATGACTATTTTTAGATTCATCAAGCCTGACTTTACCGAGAATTTGGCTATCGCTGTTAATGCAACCCAGCTCTTGTTGCATCGGTACAAACAACACCACTTAAAACCTGACTGCCTTAGAAATAGGGGGATCGACCAAGCAATACCGCACAAAAAAGGGCCCGAAGGCCCTTTCTTAAACTGAGTATGACGTGATTACAAGCTCAGTACTTTCTCGCCGCGCGCGATACCAGATACACCGGTACGGACGGTTTCAAGTACACAGCCTTCACCAATCGCTTCGATGAATGCTTCTAGCTTGTCGCTCGTACCAGTCAGCTGAATGGTATAAACGCTCGCGCTTACATCCACCACTTGGCCACGGAAGATGTCAGCTGTGCGTTTAATTTCTGCACGCTGTGCGCCGACCGCACGCACTTTGATCAACATCAATTCACGTTCGATGTGCGCACCTTCAGACAAATCAACCAGCTTAACTACTTCAATCAAACGATTGAGGTGCTTGGTGATCTGTTCGATTTTGCGCTCGTCGCCATCGGTGGTCATGGTTAGGCGAGATAAGGTCTCGTCTTCCGTAGGGGCCACCGTTAGGGTTTCGATGTTGTAGCCACGCTGAGCAAATAAACCAACCACGCGTGATAGTGCGCCCGGTTCGTTTTCTAGCAATATTGAAATTATGTGTCTCATGATTACGTACGCTCCGTCTTGCTCAACCACATATCGCGCATGGTGCCCATAGGTACCTGCATTGGATACACGTGCTCGGTTTCATCGACGGCAACGTCGAGGAATACCAGACGGTCGTTGTACTTACCAAAGGTGTCTTCTAGTGCTTGCGGCAACTCATCACGGCCTTTCACGCGGATACCAACGTGGCCATAAGCTTCAACAAGTTTGACGAAGTCAGGCAGGGATTCCATGTAGGAATGTGAATGACGACCTTCGTAATTCATGTCTTGCCACTGGCGAACCATGCCCAATGAGCCGTTGTTCAGACACAAGATTTTTACTGGAATACCGTACTGCAAGCAGGTTGATAATTCCTGAATGTTCATCTGGATTGAACCTTCACCGGTAACACATACCACCATGTCGTCTGGGAAGTTCATTTTGATGCCCATGGCCGCAGGGAAACCAAAACCCATGGTGCCTAGGCCACCTGAGTTGATCCAACGGTTTGGCTTATCAAATTTATAGTACTGCGCCGCGAACATTTGGTGCTGGCCAACATCAGACGTCACATAGGCGTCGCCTTTGGTGGCATCCCACATAGCTTCAATCACTTCTTGCGGTTTCATCAGTTGTGATTCGTTTTTCTCATAACGACCACCATGACGTTGACGCCATTCGTTGATTTGTTTCCACCAAGAGGCAATAGCTTCAGCATCCGGGACTTCGTTTGCTTCATCCAGGAGTGCTGTCATTTCATCCAGAACCGCACCTACGGGGCCAACAATCGGCACATCAGCGGTGATGGTTTTAGAAATCGATGACGGATCAATATCAATGTGAATGATCTTGGCGTCTGGGCAGAATTTGCTAGTTGCGTTGGTTACGCGATCATCAAAGCGTGCACCTACAGCCAAAATAACGTCCGCGTTGTGCATCGCGACGTTGGCTTCGTAAGTACCGTGCATACCCAACATTCCCAGCGAACGCTCGCCGGTACCTGGGTAAGAGCCTAGGCCCATCAGGGTGTTGGTGCATGGGAAGTCTAAGCGATCAACCAAGGCACGTAATTTGTCAGAACTGCCGTCAATAATCACACCACCACCGGCATAAATTACTGGGCGCTTTGCGGCCAATAATAGCTCGACGGCTTTTTTGATCTGACCCGAGTGTCCACGCTGAGGCGGCGTGTAAGAACGCAGCTTCACTTTTTTCGGATAGACATACTCATAGCGCTCATTCGGCATGGTCATGTCTTTTGGAATGTCGATTACAACAGGCCCCGGACGACCGGTGTTAGCAATGTAAAATGCTTTAGCAACGATGTCTGGAATGTCTTCAGGGCGTGTCACGCTGAAGCTGTGCTTTACGATAGGACGCGAGACACCGAGCATGTCGGTTTCTTGGAATGCGTCATCGCCGATCAAGTGACTCATTACCTGTCCGGTAATAATCACCATAGGAATAGAGTCGGTAAAGGCCGTCGCAATACCCGTGATGGTATTGGTCGCGCCCGGACCGGAAGTCACCATGACCACACCAGCTTTACCCGTAGCACGAGCATAGCCGTCAGCCATGTGAGCAGCTGCCTGCTCGTGACGTACTAACACGTGCTTAACTGCACTCTGTCGGTACACTGCGTCATACACATGCAGCAATGAGCCACCTGGGTATCCGTAAATATATTCAACGCCTGACTCGTGTAACGCACGAACCAGCATGTCGCCGCCGGAAATCAATTCCACCGTTTTATCCTCTTTAACGTGCTCGCCGTTGAGCAATAAATATATAAATCTGCGATTTAGTAGTGCACGACCATTCAGAGCAATACCACACTAAGGCTGATCGTAAGGCTGGATGAGTCACTTTTAGTTCATCATCAGATTCCCGCTGCCTTGTTCAGGAAGCCGGGATGTGCCGGGTACGGAGGATAACCGTACCAGAGGCTATACATGTCAGAGGAAGCACTCAGGGTGTGTGATGCAAATCACTCTAACAAAAGCGGCTGTCATTCTATCACCAGACACGACGAGTTGGAACCACCTAACCCTTGTAAAATCAAGGCTTTCAGAGGTTTTTTGGCAAGCATTTACCATGAGGTTTGTATGGGATTAACACGTTTTCCAAATCACGCTGACTTGTCGGCCGGTTACGCCGTCACGACGGAAGGAAAAATATTGCTCAGGAGCCGAGGCAGTACACACACCACCGCCGTATACAGCACCAATTCCGGCACTCTCTAATTGCAGTCGAGCAAGCTTAAAAATATCGGCATATAAGCGATCACCTTGACCTGCTGTAAAACAATCATCACCGGCCCACACAAAGGCGTCTCGTACTTCCGGGCCAACTTCAAACGCCGTCGGGCCTATGGCTGGCGCTAAGTAGGCACTTACTTTTGAGGGATCATCAAAACATTTAAGCGTGTTAAGAAGAATACCACCGGCAAGGCCACGCCAACCCGCATGAGCCGCCGCAACGCGTTTGCCTTCGCTGTCGCAAAACAATACTGGCAGACAATCGGCGGTTAACACGGCACACACCACCCCAGCTTTGATGGTGGTGACGGCGTCAGCAGTCAAAACCTGCGATCCATCGCCAGCCTCAACCACGCAATTGCCATGCACTTGGCTTAACCATTGAATAGACTCTGCGCCATTTAGCGCATCAAGCAGCAAAGCTCGATTTTGAGTAACCGCATGATCATCATCACCCACATGGTCACCCAGATTAAAACTATCGTAAGGCGCTAAAGACACACCGCCTTGGCGACCACTGAAAACGCTCTTGACGTTATCCGGAAGTGGCCAAGACAAAGGCGACTCTAACGCCAAACCTAACTTAATCATGCTCTTCTTTTTCGTCCTGATCATCCGCCATGGTATTCAATAGCTCGACAAAATCATCAGGTAGCTCTACTTCCCAAGTCATCGTCTCAGTAGTGCGCGGATGAATAAGGGTTAATTCTTTCGCATGTAATGCCTGGCGATCAAACTTACCCAACAGGTCACGTAATTTGGGGCCAACGCCCTTCTTCAAACGCTGACTGGCGGCGTAGGTTCTATCACCCACTAACGGATGACCAATATGCGTCATGTGCACACGAATTTGGTGAGTACGGCCGGTTTCGAGCTTACAGCGTACATACGTATGCGACGGAAAACGGTGCAAAATGCGGTAGTGAGTAATGGCTTCTTTACCCATCGGGTTTACCGCCATCTTGGTACGCTGAGTTCCATGGCGCGAGATAGGCTCATCTACCGTACCGCCGCTGATCATAGGACCTTGCAGCACGGCCTCATACTCACGACCCATGCTGCGATCTTGCAACTGCGCCACCAAGCTCGTTTGCGCTTGCAGTGTTTTTGCAACCACCATCAAACCTGTAGTGTCTTTATCTAAGCGATGGACAATACCCGCACGCGGTATTTGAACAAGATCCGGGCAATGGAACAGCAAACCGTTTAACAAGGTGCCGGTGTAATTGCCCGCCGCAGGATGCACAACCAAGCCCGAAGGTTTGTTGAGCACCAAAATATCATCGTCTTCATAAATAATATCAAGCGGAATATCTTCTGGCAGCCACTCGCCCTCCGCTTCAAGTTCGGCTTCTAGGGTGAGGGTTTCACCGCCCACCAATTTATCGCGGCCACGAATCGTTTTACCATCCACAGTCAGCTGCCCATCTTTGATCCACTGCTGCAGACGCGAACGGGAATAATCAGGGAAAAGCTTCGCTGCGACTTGGTCAAAGCGGCGATTACCCTCTTCGTAAGGAACTTCTACGGTCTCGCTGATCTTATTGGACATATTCACTCAATAATGAAGAGCACTACTTTCTGCAAGCCAATTGGCTATTCAGCAAGGATGATGAAGCGCTCAGGGTGTGTTCTAATACGGAATTCGCGTAATTATATAGATGTATGTTGATGCACTCCATAAAGTCCCTAAGTCTTATCCTTATAACTGCTGTATTTCTCAGTGCTTGTTCGTCTAAACCGACCAACGAAATACTGACCGAGCAGGAATACTACTCAGAAGCACGAGACGCTATCGAGCGCGACAACATGCTTGTCGCCCAAGATCGCTTACAGCTGTCTCTTATACACATCTGACGCTGCCGACGATCTACTCTGTGTAGAT
>OJAU01000235.1_pt1 | contig 30299 bp, 26 predicted proteins | sample 1589791 | NCBI WGS metagenome assembly OJAU01 (sample SAMN05416849, study PRJEB24817) | seawater metagenome | isolation source: Sea water | place: Canada:Atlantic | collected 2013-07 | reverse complement strand
GCGGTTCTCGTTGGTCCACATCCAAAAGCTCCTGCAAAACCTTGCCTCCGCCAAGGATTCACAAGTGATTCCAAAGATTCAAGATGTTCCCGGATGGACACTAAGGGCCGCTCCATCAGTTGACGCAATCCGATATGGCGTGCCGCTGACCGTCCCAATGGACGCAGATCAGACCACCCCGTCGCTTCGAAGCTGGGCAATGGTATCGGTATCAAACCCGAGGCCAGCCAGAACGGCATCAGTGGCGTCTCCGGCCTCGGGGGCTGCTGCACGGCCTTTCACCGCCAGTCCGGACGTCGCCAGCGGGTTGACGATCTGGGGGATCCTGCCTTCTGCCGGATGGTCTACGTATTCGATCAGTCCGCGTCCGGCGACATTTTCTGAACTCAGCGCCTCATCGGGTGAATAGACCGGCGTGATCGGAACGCCTTTGCGGGTCATTTCGTCGATCAGCTCGTCGCGGTTCTTCGCGACGCAGGTTTCCGCGATGGCGGCGCGATAAAGCGCGGCCTTGTCACCGTGGTTGGAGTGCCTGTCCTCGGGGCTTTCGTCGTGATCAATCAGATCCGGCCGATCGATCGCCTTGCAAAAGTTGACCCATAGCCGTTTTTCCAAAAGCGCCACAGCCACGGCCTTGTTGTCAGCCGTCAGATAGGTGCCATAGCGCGGATTGCCGCCCCAGACCTCGAACATCGGCATACCAGTATTTCCGACATCCCGAGCCATCGACCCGGTCTGGGAAATGTTGCACATGGAAAACAGGCTGTCGAACATCGCGACGTCGAGATTGCTGCCCAGGCCGGTTGCGCGCCGTTTCATAAGGGCGCCCAGGATGCCAATCGCTGCCATGGTTGCCCCGGCATAATCTGCTGCCTGGAACCCCGGCACGTCCGGTGCCTTGCCCGGTTGCGACGAGAGACCGGCAAACCCCGACAGCGCCTGAATGACCAGATCGTGGCCAGAGATGTGGGACAGCGGGCCGGTCTGACCAAAGCCGGAGAGCGAACAATAGACTACGCCCTTGTTCAGCCCTTTGGCGGTTTCATAGTCGATGCCGAGATTCTTGGCCACGCCGGGCCGAAAGGTCTCTACGACCACGTCGGCCTCGGCAATCAATTTATGCGCAATCGCACGACCTTTGGCGTCGGAGAGATCCAGAGTGACACTATGCTTGCCGCCATTGACGCTGTTGAAATAGACGCTGCCGGTCTTGAAATGCGGCGCGTTGGCGCGGCTCAGGTCGCCGCCGTCGGGGCGCTCGATCTTGATCACCGTCGCACCCATGTCGGACAAAAGCTGGGTGCACCAGGGACCGGGCAGGAGCCGGCTGAAATCGGCGATCAGAACGCCGGCCAGCGGCAGGTCCGGGTTGGTGGCAGTGCCGCCAGCGAGTTTGTCGATCAGCAACGCATGCGCGCGGATTTCGGATTTGGTATCTGTCACGGGCCTGGCCTCTATGTCTTTTGTGTTAATTTCGCAGCTGACGCCGCGCAAGAATCGCCGTTCGGCGTCAGAGGATGCTGGCACCGGGTGGCGTGTTGCGCAATCGACCCCTGGCGCCAAACATCCTGTTTGACTTATCCCCTGGCAAGAGACTAGTAAATGAAATGTGTCCCGTCTATCGGAATGCAGCACGCTTGGCGGCGGTGCTCGCCCCGGTTGGGTAGCCCTGCGTAGGGGTGGGGGATCGGACGGAGCCACAGGTTAAAAACGGGAGTGAAAATCATGCAAATTGAGTTTGGCGGAAAGGTCGCACTTGTCGTGGGCGCGGCTCAAGGCATCGGGTTTGCCGCCGCGTCAGAACTCAGAAACTCCGGTGCCAAGGTTGCCGTGGCCGACATCAATGGCGCAGCTGCTATTGCGGCCGCCGACCGGCTTTCGGGCGGGGAGGGCGAGACCCTGGGCGTTCAGGCCGATATCAGCGCGCTGGACAGCGTCGAGGCGATGATCGCCGAAGTGACAGAGAAACTTGGACCCCCGGATATCGTCGTGATTTCGGCTGCGGTACTGGATGACAAACTGTTCATGGAGTCCGGTCCCAAGGACTGGGAGAGGCTGATCAACGTCTGCCTATATGGACCGATGAACGTTTTGCACAGTGTTCTGCCCGGCATGACGGAACGGGGTTTTGGGCGCATCATCTGCATGGCCTCGGATTCCGCACGGGTCGGCCAGGCGCGGCTGTCCTATTACGCCGCGGCCAAGGGCGGTGTGATCGCCCTGGTCAAATCCGTGGCGCAAGAGGTCGGCTCGTCCGGTGTCACGCTGAACGTGGTGTCTCCGGGCGCAACGGATACGGAGCTGCGACAGGCCCGCGAAGCCCAAACCAAAGAAACCATAGGCGAGGACCGCTACGCCGCGCGCGTCCGGAAGGTTCTGCGCATGTATCCGGCGGGCCGGATCGGACAGCCGCAGGATCACGCCAGCATGATTGCCTATCTGGCCAGTGACCACGCCTCCTGGGTGACCGGTCAGGTCATCAGCGTCAATGGCGGCTTTGTTATGCCATGAAAGAGAGACTCTAATGGATTTCAGTTTCACATCCGAACAGCAGCTTATTCGCGAATCCTGTCAGGCGATGGTCGACCGCGACGTCACGCCGGTTCTGGCCCGTCACGATCCGACCCAGCCTTTGCCCAAGGCGGCGATGCTGGAGATTTACGGTGCGCTGGCGCAGATGGGCCTGATGGCGCCGCGCCTACCCGAAGAGCACGGCGGCGCCGGGCTGAGCATGCTGGACTACGGGTTCATGTTCGAGATCCTGCCGCCGGTCATATCGATTTCGATCCTTGCGCAGGAATGCACCGCTGCACGAATCTACGCCGAGAGCACGCAGGAACAAAAAGACCTGTTTCTCCCTGGCATTCTCGACGGCACAAAGATCTGTTGTACCGCCACGACAGAGCCCAATGCCGGCTCCAACCCGCGTGAGGTGCAGACGCGGGTCGAGACCGACGGCGACGAGTTGGTGATCAACGGGGCCAAGATTTGGATCAGCAATGCCGGAATTGCCGATATCATCAACACCACCTGCGCCGACGGCAAGGACGAGCGGGGCAATTCCCGGCTGCGCCGCGTCGTTGTCGAGCGCGAGCGCGCCGGTTTGACTGCGCGCGAAATCCCCTGCCTTGGTCTGCGGCAGGGGCATCTGGGCGAGGTGCTTTACGACGACTGCCGCGTTCCGGCGGTTAATTCCCTGGGGGCGTCCGGGGATGCAGCGCGGTTGCTGACTCTGACATGGAACGGCAACCGCCCACTGGTGGGACTGGCGGCGGTGCATCTGGCACAAAAGGCTCTGGACGCGGCGGTGGAATATGCCGGCGTGCGTAAGCAGTTCGGTAAATATATCGGCGGCCACCAGCTTGTGCAGAAGCAGTTGGCCGATATCGAGACCGCCGTCGTCACCAGCCGCCTGCTGTGCTACTCTGCGCTCAACGCGATGGACAATGGCGAACGGGCCAATGGCACCTCGGCGATGGCCAAACGCTATGCGACGACCGCCTGCGAAGAGGCGATATCCGAGGCGATGCAGGTGCATGGCGCCATGGGTGTGGCCGATGAAACCGGGTTGGAGCAGCTCTACCGCGATGTGCGCATGCTGCCCATTCCGGACGGGGCCAACGGGATCCTGGCGCTGATCCAAGGACGCGAGCTCGCCGGGATCGACGCGTTTCGCTGAAGGCAGGGGGTAGCTTTGACGTATTCGGGGGCAATCGCTGGACGCAAGGCCGTCGAACGGCTCTACAGGCGGGCGGGCAGTCTTTACGCCGGTCGTCTGGCTGATCTGGGCACAATGATTGACCGTGTAGCATTTGATGGCGGTCCTTTGCCTGATCGGCACGCTGCCTGGTGCGAATACCCTTTTGCCAAGTCAGAGACGGACGTCATCCGGCTGGAACGCAGTGCGCGAGACCCCGACACGACGGGCTCACGCCTGTCGATGTCGATATTCGGATGCCGGGCAAGGGGCTTAGGCTTTGACCCTTATCAGGTGCCCGCCGCGGTTGGTCTGACTGAACAACGACAGGTGTATTCATGACCGAGCCCAATCCAGCCAATGCGACGAATTTTCTCAGCGGTATCAGTGTCATAGAGATTGGCAGCCGGATTTCGGCCGGGTTGTGCGGCTCGCTTCTAGCCGATGCCGGGGCGAGCGTGTATTTTATCGAACCGCCCGAGGATCAGCGGGGCAGTAGCGCTAAATGGGCCAACCGTGCGCTTCACGCAGCGGGGAAGCACAGCGTGGCGGTGGACACCGAGGCGGACCGCGACCGGCTCACTGCATTAATCGGCGCTTGCGACGTGGTGTTGCTGTCCAGCGATGTCGACCCCGATTGGGCGGTTGAGATCGCGAAGACTGTCGCGCCGGGAAAAATTCTTTGCGACTTCACGGCCTTTGGGCATAGCGGTCCGTTGGCCGGGCAGGCCTTTGACGATGCGATGGTGCAATCCATCTGTGGCGTTGCCCATACGACGGGTTTCGCGGATGGCCCCCCGGTGGCGCTACAGGTGCCCTTGCTTGAATACTCGACCGGCACTTATGGCGCGGCCGCGATTGTCGCCGCGCTGGCGGCGCGTGACCGGTCCGGCGGGGGACAGCGGATCGACATGGCGCTTTACGACAGTGGGGTGAACTCCCTCGCCACCTTCCTGCCCGCGCATTTCGGCGGCAAGGTTCCCATGCGGGTGGGCAATCAGCATGCGATGTGCGCGCCATGGAACGCCTACCAGGCGTCGGACGGTTGGTTGCTGCTCTGCTCGGCCTCGAACCCGCCCTGGCGGCGGCTGTGCAATCTGATGGGTCAGCCTGACCTCGCCGACGATCCGACGTTCGTTGATCTGTCGGACCGGATGGAGAACCGAGACGAGTTGAACCGGATCGTGCAGGGCTGGGTCGGGCAGTACGATGTGGCCACCGCGACAAAGCTTTTGATGTCGGCCGATGTGGCCTGCGGACCAATTCTTCGGATGGAGGATGCCGAGAGCGACCCAAACCTGAAATTGCGCGGTATGATTCGCGATATCCCCGACCGGGCCAGCGGGGGCACGGCGCGTATTCCGGGTTCTCTTCTGCGAGCGCACTCAGGACATGGTCGCCTTGCTGAGTATGTTCCGCTGCGCGGTGACACTGGTGCCGCTGAATTAGAGGCTCTTGTAGGCACGGTGGCGGCGGGCAACGACACCCCGGATGCGAACGAATTGCCGCTTGAGGGACTGCGTGTGCTGGAGATCGGGCAATATACCACAGCCCCGCTGACCAGCCGGCACCTGGCGACGCTTGGGGCTGAAGTCATCAAGATTGAACCGCGCGAAGGCGACGCCGCGCGCAGCTGGTTGCCGCATAACGGCGATCTCAGCATCTTTTTCGTGATGAGCAATTCCGGCAAGACCAGCCTTGCGCTCGACTTGAAATCAGAAGAAGGCCGAAAGATTTTTATTGATCTGCTGGTCAGCGCCGATGTCTTGCTGGAAAATCTCAAACCCGGTTCGCTCGACCGTCTCGGGTTCGGCTGGCCGCAATTGTCGGAGATCAATCCGCGGCTGATTTATTGCGCGATCTCGGGCTTCGGGGCCGAATCCGCCTATCATGAGAGGCCGGCATTCGACACCGTGGTTCAGGCAATGGCCGGGCTGATGCACGCCAATTCGTTTGAAGGCACCCCGTTGAAATCGGGTGTGTCCGCAGGTGATTTCATGGGCGGTCAGGTGGGGCTTTTCTTTGTTCTTGCGGCGTTACGGCACCGGGAACGGACCGACAAAGGCGATTTCATCGACGTGTCGATGCAGGATGTGGCTGTCTGGATGACCGGGCATCTGTGGCATCAGGATAGGGCCGAATCTCGGCGCAATCCGATGCTGAAGTGCGCCGACGGGTATGTCTGCGCCGAACGCGATTTTGACGCGACGGGCCGGGAGTGGGCGACAATGGCACGCGACGAGGCAATCGCCCTGCTGTTGCGCGAGGGTTACATGGCCGCACCGGTCCGCACGCTTGCCGAGATGGTCGAGCATCCACAGACCGAAGCGCGCGGTTTGCTGCAATGGCATGCAAGCGCCGACGGGCTGCAATGGCCTCTCCTGGGGTCGCCCATGACGTTTTCCGGGTTGCGGCCCTTTATCGGCAATCCGATTGGTAAGTCGAGCGTTGCCGATGCCTCAATGCTGGCGCGATTGGGTATTGGCGCGTGAAGGCGATGCCCGATGTTGACGCGGAGCGCAAATGCCAGCGATGTGTCGTGTTCGGAATGAGATACGCTGTGAATTACGCTTCCGCGAGCGGCGAATAACCGACGTGATGGCGACGCGGTTACGGTCGCGCCGCCAAATCGGGCCGAATCCGCAATCGCATCGCTTATTGCGGCGTGTCGCCCGCCAGCGTGATGCGATGCATGAGGCGCCGAAAACCGTGATAATCGTTGATCGGATTATGCTGGGCGGCGCGGTTGTCCCAGAAGGCAATGGAACCAGGCTGCCAGCGGAAGCGGCAGGTGAATTCCGGGCGTATCTGATGGGCAAAGAGGTATGAAAGCAGCGGCGCGCTTTCTTCCACAGTCATTCCGTCGAAATGGGTGGTGTGCCCGGAATTGACGTAAAGCGCCTTGCGCCCGGTCTCTGGGTGGGTGCGAACGACCGGGTGTGAGGCCGAGATCTCTTCTGAGGCCGCGGCAGTTCCGGAGGTTTTAAGACGATCTTCGCGGGTGGCCGAGGCATCCGCTTTTGCGCTGGAATTGATTGCCCTCAGGGTATCTAGAACAGCTTTCAATCCGTCCGACAGCGTCTCGTATGCTTGGTACATATTGGCGAAAAGCGTGTCTCCGCCGTAGGGGGGCAATTCGCGTGCCACCAGCATTGTCGCCTTTGGCGGCTTGGGCAGGTAGGCGGTATCCGTATGCCAGATGCCGCCGAAATTCTTTTTTTCTTCCGGCAGTTTGAGGACCGGCGCGATCTGGGGGTAATCCTCCAGCCCTTTGACCATCGGATATTCCAGCACTTCGCCCAGCCGTTCGGCCAATTCCAGATGCTGTGCCGGGGTAATGTCCTGATCGCGGAAAAAGACCACCAGATGCTCTTGCTGCGCCTTTTGGATGTCTTCGATCATTTCGTCGCTAACGCCTGCGGCCAAATCAACGCCCAGCAGTTCGGCGCCAAGGGATCCCGATATCGGTTCTATCCGGAAATTTTGCTTGTTCATGCAACTTGCGCCTTTTTGCTTTCTGACGCCGACGCACAGCCCGTCGGGCCCGAATGCAAATCGGCACAATATTGACTTCGACGGCGGGGCATTTTCGCAGGTCTGGTCGCGATACCCCCGTCGGCCCGCGCAGCGATGTCCCGCGCAGGTTCCATATGCCTAGCACCCGACTTGATGTGATTCAATTATGAAATGCGTTCCAAAAATGTAGACGGAAGGCCAAAACCCATGTTAGATTGAGGTGGCCAACCTTGGCGAAAAAGGCGGTGGCCATGCTTTGCAGTCAAAAGTGAAGCTCTCACTTCCTTTCGTCAGGCGGGGCAATAGGGGAGGAAAAATGAAAAACTTCAGGACATACAAAGCCACTGCGGCTGCCTGTGCCATGGCACTGGCCTTTGGCGTGACGGCTTCGACAGCGGATGCAAAGACGCTGCGGTTTACCACTCAGCTTCCGGCGAAAAACTTCGCGACACAGAATGTCGCCAAGTTCGGGGAGTGTATTGCGGCGGGATCCGATATCGAAATCGAGATTTACGATTCTGCACAATTGTATCGCGACAAGGAGGTGCCTCAGGCGGTGTCGTCCGGTGCGATCGACATGGGCATGACCACGACCGCGCGTTTCGCAGGGACGATCCCGGCAATCGAAATTCTAAACGTTCCCTTTGTGATGGGAACGCGCGACGATATCCTTGCCGCGCTGGCACCGGGCGCGAAACTGCGCGCGCTGCTTGATGAAGAGCTGACCAAGACCGGAGCCCGTCCCATCTACTGGATGGATTATGGCACGGTGGTCTTCCTGTCTAATTCCGACAAGCCGATCCGCAAACCCGAGGATGTCAAAGGCCAGAAAGTCCGGGTTTTCGGCAAGACGCTGGGCGATTTCGTCACCGCGCTGGGCGGCGTGCCAACGCTGACCTCTGGGTCAGAGCAATTCCTGGCCTTTCAACGCGGAACCGTGGATGCCGGGATGACCGGTATCGGATCGGTTAAGTCGCGCAAGCTCTATGAGGTCATCGATATCGTGACCCGCACCGAGCACGCGAAGATCGAATTCATCATGCTCATCAACGACGGTGTCTGGAATTCCCTTAGCGAGGAAGAGCAGACTGTCGTGACCGAATGCGGTCTCGAAGCCGAGGCAGACCTGCGCGCCTCCATTGCGGCGGTCGAAGAGGATGCCGTCCAGGACACTTTGGCCCAGGGCAGGGAAGTGATCGAGTTGACGGACGCGGAACGCGAAGAGTGGAAAGCTGCCGCGCAACCGGTGATCGACGCTTACCTGGAAAATTCCGGCGAGCTTGGCCAGAAGGTTCTCGACGCGCTTGAAAAGTAGCGCCCGATACGGCCGCTGACAGCTACATTGTCACATACCGGCAAGGCACCATCTCGCCTTGCCGGGTGGACGTCCCATTTTTTTGGAAAAGTTAGGCATTCCAATGCTTCGTGTGATCGACGTTATTTCCGACCAGTTCGCTCGGATCGCCGCCGCGCTGTTTTTCTTGATCGGCCTCATAATCTCGTTCGAGGTGGTCGCGCGATACGTTTTCCTGTCGCCCACATCCTGGGCGGAAGAAGGCGCGCGGCTGCTCCAGCTCTGGGCAACATATTTAGCGATGGGATACGTGCTGCGGGTCGACGGGTTGATACGCATCACGGTGCTGACCGGGGCGATCGGCCCCGCGGGGCGGCGGCTTCTCGAAATACTGGCATTGGTGTGGATCTTGGTTTTCTGCTGCTTTGCGTTCTGGCTGGGTCTCGAGGTTGTGATCGAGAGTATCCAAAAAGGGCGCGCGACAGCGACCATGAACCAAGTTCCTAAGTTCTGGACCGAAACCGCGATTCCTGCCGGTTTCTTTGTGCTCGCTCTTCAGACACTGGCCCAGATATGGCGGCAGATCCGCGCACGACCGGACGATTCCGGACCCGCCGAGCCGGCGGTCGACATGACACTTTAGGGGTTAGCGCTGTGTCTGCATTTATAATTCTAGGGCTTCTCTTGCTGTTCCTGCTGCTCGGAATCCCGATCGCTTTCGTGATGGGTGGCCTCGGGCTGGCATTGCTGATGTTCAAAGGGTTCAACCCTGTGATGATTCCGCAGGCGTTGTATTCCAGCATCGACAGTTTCATCCTGCTTGCCGTTCCGCTGTTCTTGTTAATGTCCAATATCCTGCTCAAGGGCGGCATAGGCAAAGACCTGTTCGCCGCCGCACAAAGCTGGGTGGGGCATTGGCCGGGCGGGCTCGGCGTCGCGACCATCCTGTCTTGCGGATTGTTTGCCGCAATTTCGGGATCGTCGGTTGCCACGGCTGCAACGATTGGCACGGTCGCCATTCCCGAAATGCTCAAGCGTGGATACGAGAAGAGCTTCATAATGGGGCTGCTGGCTGCGGGCGGGACATTGGGTATCCTAATCCCTCCATCCATTATCCTCATTATTTATGGTGTCGCTGTCGAAGAGTCGATTATCGGGCTGTTCATGGCCGGGGTCGGTCCGGGACTGTTTCTGATCCTGATGTTTTCGATCTATTCGGTCGGCTACGCCCGGTTCGGGGGGCAGCTTGAGGTGTTGCCGCGTGCCTCCTGGGAGGAACGGCGCAAGGCAACCATCGGCGCCCTACCGGTTTTGGTTCTGGCCGCGGCAATCGTTCTGGGGATCTATTTTGGCGTATTCACACCAACCGAAGCCGCCGGAGTGGGCTTCGTGCTGGCGCTGATCATCACTATCGGTCGCGGAACATTAAACTGGACAAAGCTCAAAGAAGCATCGGTCGAAGCGATGCAAACAACCGTGACGATTTTCCTGATCATCGCCGGTGCCAAGATATTCTCCAAAGCGATCACGCTTTACCGGATTCCGCAGGACGTCACCCGAATGGTGACCGAGAATTTTACCGATGTGGGGATGTTCCTGTTGGTGGTCTGTTTCATTCTTTTGGTGATGGGGCTGTTCATCGAATCCCTGAGCATGCTGGTGATCATGGTTCCGGTGCTCTACCCGGCGCTGATGACTATGGGGGTCGATCCGATCTGGTTCGGGATTGTCTTTGTCATCATGATCGAATGCGCCCTGATAACGCCGCCGGTGGGGCTAAATCTTTTTGTGGTTCAGGCAGTCGGAAACGCAACGCTCTGGGAAGTGTCGCGCGGGGTTTGGCCGTTTATCATCATCATGTTGGGCACAGTCGCCGTGCTCTATTTCTTCCCGGCCTTGGCCATGTATCTGCCCTTGGCGTTCTGAGGTCATATGGCTGAGCCGCAGAGAGATGCGCGCCGCATCGGCGTGGTGGGCCGAGGAGGGGACCCGCGGGTCACGTCCTGGGGGACGAGGTGACACCGAGAGATCAGAGCGGGCGAGGGCGATGGCAGATCCACATCGTTTTCGTTCTGATCGCCACCACACTGATCAGCGCAGTCTCTGCCACAAGCGGATATCTGGTCCCGGCGCTGGCGGTCCCGACCAAAGATGCGCTCGGTGTCAGCGCGGCCTTCATCGGGTATCAGGTCACGCTTGTGTTTGGCATTGGCGGCCTGTCCTCGATGATCGCCGGTGGCATGGTCGGTCGGTTCGGGCCGTGCCGGGTGTTGCAGGCGGGGCTGGCGGTCAGCTCGGTCGGCTGCATTCTCTATACGTCGGCCAACCCGTTTATCGTGACGGCCGGATCGATCCTGATTGGGTTATGCTACGGCATGTCGCATCCGGCCTCGTCGGTTCTTCTGTCGCGGTTCGGCAGCCCGGAGCGCATGAATTTCCTGTTCTCCTTTCGCCAGTCAAGCACCGCGCTGGGTGCCGTTATCGCGGGGCTTTTGGGGCCGGTCATTGCAACCTTATTGACGTGGCAAGCTGCGTTTCAAGGCTTGGCAGGTTTTTCTCTGCTACTCGCCATAGCGATGAACCGCTTGCGGCCTTATTGGGATGATCAGGCGGACCCGAGGACACCTATTTCGGCGCCCTGGGCCGGCCTGCGATTGATCATCCGGAACAGGAAGCTGCTCACGCTTTGCCTCACCGGGTTCTGCCTTAGCGTGGTCCAGGTCGGTGTACTGGCCTTTCTCGTGCTTTTCGTGGTCGAGGATGTGGGCTTCACGTTGACCCAGGGCGGATTTGCCTTGTCGTTGATCAATATTCTTGCCGTTGGGAGCCGCATCTTCTGGGGATGGCAGGCCGACCGGACCCCAAATTCACTGGCGGTGGTCGCGGCGATGGGAGGGGTCACGACGCTGGCGGTCCTGGTCTTTTCGGCGGCGGGTCCGGAGTGGTCGCAATGGCTGGTCTACGGCACGATGTCTGTCCTCGGACTTGCCACCTTTGGCTGGTCGGGAATAGTCATTGCAAATGTGGTCAAGCGAGCGGATCAGGGAAAGATCGCGGAGACGATGGGCGGCACGCTCGGCTTCTTTTTTTCCGGGGCATTGGTGGGCCCAAGTTTGGGGTCGCTTATATTGCAGTTAACCGGGAGTTTCAGTTATGTTTTCATGTTCTTGGCCGTAACGGCATTTGTCGCGACGATCATGGCCGGCTTCGTGGCGCTTCGAAACGATTGAACCCGAGACCGCCGCCAATTAACAGCCCTTGGTTACAGAAGGGCAGACGAGAGGTAGGAAAAACATGTCCATTCGATCGGTTGTCCGGGCCTTCGCGGTTTTCGATTGCTTCAGCGAGGACAGCAAGAACCTCACATTGCATCAGATCAGCCAGAAACTCGACCTGCCGAAATCCACCGTCTTCAGGCTGCTCAACACATTGGTGGAAATCGGCTATATTCATTACCTTGACGACCAAACCTATTGCATGTCGCTCAAGGTTCTAAGACTCGGAAACCTTGTGCCCTCCACGCTGGGCATTCGCGATGTGGCCCGACCGGAACTGCGCGCCTTGGCGGAAATGTCCGGCGAAACGGTTTCGCTGAGCCTGCTGGATGGCAACGACCGGATGGTATTGGACGTGATGGAAAGCACCTCCAAGCTGCGATCCATCGTCCGCGTCGGCGAAGTTGTCAAGCTCCACAAAGGCGCGGTGGGTCGCGTTCTCATGGCATTTCAACCCAAACTGAATATCGCAGAGGTCTTCGGGGATGCTGCTGTGCCCGAGGAACTCGACCGGGAATTGGAAGAAATCCGGGCCGCCGGATATGCGTTTTCTGTGGGGCACCGGCTGGAGGGTGCGGCAGGCATCGCCGCTCCGGTCTTTGACATGAACGGTGAGTGTAATTATTGCATTTCGGTCGCAGGGCCCGAGGTCCGGATGCTCAACAAGAAAGGCGAGATCGCATCGCATCTGACGGCCTGCGCTCAACGTCTGTCGCGCCACCTGGGGAATTCCTGACGGCGCAGGTCGACATCTCTAATTCGATATAAATCAATTAATTACAAGGTGATACCAAGTCTTCTTGGCCCCTTTTGACGCGCGTTTTTGCCGTGCAACTCATTTTTGGCATGCGTTTCAAAATTGCATAGACTCGTGACTCCATGGGTGATATCCCTTCTCGCAACTGGCCGGGTTTCGCCTTGGTAGATTGGAAAATCCGCTGACGGAAACCGGGCGCGCGCGATCTGCGAACGACATGAGCGGAACACCATGACTGGCACTTTCAACACACCCTTCGCATTCGAGACGATCAAGGTGGAGCTGGTGGAGGATCACCTGCTTCTGGTGACGTTCGACCGTCCCGAGGCAGGCAATTCCACCAACACGCAGATGGGGCGCGAACTGCTGGAGCTTTGGACCGGGCTCTATATCGACCAGCAGGGGGTTCGCTGCGTGGTGTTGACCGGATCGGGTGAGAAGATCTTTAACGCCGGCGGCGATCTCAAAGAACGCAACAACATGACAGACGAACAATGGCAGCAGCAGCATGCCCTGTTCGAGAAATGTCGCATCGCGCTGCTCGATTGCCCGGTGCCGGTGATTGCTGCGGTGAACGGGGCGGCCTTTGGTGGCGGTCTGGAAACCGTTGTGACCTGCGATTTCGCCTACGCTGCCCGGCGCGCGCGCTTCGCGCTGACCGAGATCAAGCTGGGGATCATTCCCGGCGGCATGGGCACGCAGAACCTGCCGCGCGCCGTGGGGGTGCGCCGCGCGAAAGAGATCATCCTCACCGGCAAGCCGTTCAGCGCCGAAGAGGCGTTTGAATGGGGCGTGCTCAACAAGGTCTGCGACGATGACAAGTTGATGGACGAGGTATTGGAAACCGCACGCACCATCTGCAACAACGCGCCGCTGGCGATCTATCAGGCCAAGAAGTCGATGAATGTCTCCACGCAAGTCGATCTCAAGAACGGCTATGCCTTTGAAATAGAGGCCTATAACCGATTGGTGCCAACCGAGGACCGGCTGGAGGGCGTGCGCGCCTTTAACGAGAAACGCAAAGCGAATTTCAAGGGGAAATAGACCATGGCAGAGCGAGACATCGACGTCGTATGCCGGGAGGTCGGCTTGCGCGACGGGATCCAAAGCCTGAAGACCTTCGTGCCCACAGAAGAGAAAATCCGCTGGATCCGCGATGAAGTGGCGGCGGGCGTGCCGAACATGCAGGTCTGTTCCTTTGTGCCACCCAAGCTGTTGCCGCAGTTTTCCGATGCCGCCGACGTGGCTGCCGCCGCGCTGGAGCTCGACGGGCTATGGGTTTCCGCGCTGACCCCCAATCTGAAAGGCGCAGAGGTCGCCCTGAAGGTCGGGGTACATGAGATCGACTTCATGAACTCGGTCTCCGAGAGTCACAGCCTCTCGAACGGGCGCCGCAGCACCGATCAGGCCTTTGCCGAATTCGAACGTGTGCGGGATCTGCGCGACAGCCAACCCGAGGGGCAGCGGTTCAAGCTGGCGGCCGGTTTCGCCACCTCCTTTGGCTGTTCGATCGAAGGTTATGTGCCGCAAGACAATGTTCTGAAATCGGTCGAGCGTTTTGTTAAGGCGGGGGTCGACGAGGTGATGATCGCCGACACCGTCGGATACGGAAATCCGCAAGATGTGAAGCAGTTGTTCAGCCGCATCATCGCGGAATTTGGCGACGAGGTCACGGTGGGGGCGCATTTTCACGACACGCGCGGGCTGGGCCTCGCCAATGTCTACGCGGCTCTTGAGGCCGGATGCCGCCGGTACGATGCCTCGCTGGCAGGGCTGGGCGGCTGCCCCTTCGCCCCGAACGCCACTGGCAACATCGTGATGGAAGATCTGGTGTTCCTGCTGGAGGGGGCCGGTCTGAACACCGGGATCGATTTGGAAAAGCTGCTTCCGGTGCGGGAGATCATTGCAAATAATCTGCCCGACGAGCCGCTTCATGGAACGTACAAAAAAGCGGGAGCGCCGAAGGGGTTCCCCTTCGTCTCGGCGGCTTGACCCCGCAGCGCAGGAGCATCAGATGAACGAAGCGAATGTCGAATTTGAACTGGGTGACGACTACCCCGAGCTGCGCGCAGGGGTTGCCGAGGTTTGTCGGGATTACCCCCCATCTTATTGGGAGCACTTGGAAAACCAGCCGCCATCGGGCAGCTATCCGACCGAATTTGTCAATGCGCTGACCAAGACCGGGTTTCTTTCGGCGCTGATCCCTTCGGAGTATGGCGGGCTGGGCCTGCCGGTGCGGGGCGGGGCGGCGATCCTCGAAACCATCCACGCCGAGGGCTGCACAGCCGGCCCGTGTCACGCGCAGATGTATACGATGGGCACGGTTCTGCGCCACGGCAGCGCCGAGCAGAAACAGAAGTACCTGCCCAAGATCGCCAAGGGTGAATTGCGGCTTCAAGCCTTTGGTGTGACCGAACCGACGACCGGCTCGGACACCACGCAGTTGAAGACCCGGGCCGACAAGGTCGATGGCGGCTATGCCATTAATGGTCAGAAGGTCTGGATCAGCCGGGCCGGGCATTCCGATCTGATGCTGCTGCTGGCGCGCACGACACCGGCCGATAAGGTGAAAAACCGTGCGCAGGGGGTTTCGGTGTTTCTGGTCGATATGCAAAAGGCCAAAGAAAACGGCATGGTCATCAAGCCGATTGACGCGATGATCAACCATAACACCACCGAGATCTTCTTTGACGATGTGTGGATCCCCGAGGACAGCCTTATCGGCGAAGAGGGCAAGGGCTTTCGGTATATCCTCGACGGGATGAATGCGGAACGGTGCCTGGTGTCGAGCGAGACCATCGGCAACGGGCGCTATCTGCTGGATCTTTCGATCAAACACGCGAATGAGCGCATTCTTTTCGGGAAACCGCTTTCGTCCAATCAGGCAATCCAATTCGCGATCGTGCAGGCTTACGCCCAGCTCGAAACCGCGGATTTGATGGTGCGCAAGGCGGCGGCGATGTTCGACGCCGGCATGAAATGTGGCGCCGAGGCGAATATGAGCAAAATCCTATCGGGCGAGGCGGTGTGGGCCTGTGCGCAGGTGGCGCTGAATGTCATTGGGACGGCCGGTCTGGCGAAATCCTCGTCGATTCAGCGCAAATGGCGTGAATCGCGCACCGCGCGCAATTCGCCGATTTCGCCGAACATGGTTCTGAATTTCGTCGGCCAGCACGTGCTTGGCCTGCCACGCTCTTACTGATTGCAGGGAAAATCCGATGACCGATGCTTTGCTGAGAATGCGGATCGACGATACCGACTACAACGAATTCCGCGATCCCCTGCGCGCCATGTGCGACGCTTTTCCGGGGGCCTATTGGCGCGCGCTGGAAGATAATCCGCCCGACGAACGGTTTCCCGAGGACTTTGCGCGGGCGGCCATGGAATCGGGGTTTCTGTCCGCTTTGGTCGATGAGGAATATGGCGGTGCGGGCCTCCCGCTGCGGGTGGCGGCGGTGATCCTAGAGACGATCCATTCCACCTCTTGCAACGCCTCTAGCGTCATCGGCCAGATGTATCTGCCGACCATCCTGGGCAAGCATGGCAGCGCGGCACAAAAACAGAAATACCTGCCCGGCATTGCCGCCGGTGACATTCGGTTCCTGGCATCGGCCATCAGCGAAGAGGACTCCGGCAGCGACCTGGCCGCGATTGCAACGCGCGCGGAAAAGCGCGGCGAGGGCTGGGTCGTCAACGGAACAAAGCAATGGGTCAACAATGCCCGTTACACTGATCTGATGCTGCTCTTGGCGCGAACCTCCGAGGCCCCTGAGGGCGGCGATCCACGCGACGGGCTCACGGTCTTTCTGGTCGATATGTCCAAGGCGTTGGATAACGGCGTTTCCGCTGAGGTGATTGACGCGATGATCAACTCAAACAGCGAAAACCTTGTGATCAAAGACCTCGAATTGCCAGCCGACGCGGTTATTGGTGAAATTGGTAAGGGCCACGAGTATATCCGCGAACTGAGCGAAGTAGAGAGCATTCTCTATGCGGCCTGTGCTTCGGGAGATTCCGACTTCTTCTCGGACAAGGCTGTGAAATACGCCAATGAGCGCGTCGTTTTCGGCCGCCCGATCAGCTACAATCAGGGCATCCAATTCCCCATTTCCAAGGCCTTTGTGGAAGTGCAGGGCGCCAAGTTGATCGGCAATAAGGCGGCGGCGATATATGATGCCGGCAAACGGCCCGGTGCGACGGCGAGCATGGCCAAACATATGGCCTGTGAGGCGGCTTGGAATATGGCCGACGCCTGTTTCACCACCCATGGGGGTTTTGCCTTTGCCCGTGAATATGATGTCGAACGCAAATGGCGCGACGTGCGGATCATGCAGATGGCACCGCAGGGCACGAATATGCTGCTGGCGGATATCGGTGAAAACGATCTGGGGATGCCGCGGTCGTTCTGACGATGTGTCGCGATACCGGCTGAGCCATTTCACTAAGGAGACGACCTTTGGATTACAGATTCATCAAGACCGAAAAATCCGGTTCTGCTTTCATTATTACCCTCAACCGCCCGGACAAGCGCAACGCAATCAGCACCCATGTCATGGACGAATTGATGGCCGCCGCCGCCGAGGCCGAGGATGACGGCGATATGCGCGGGATTATCGTCACCGGGGGCGATGCGTTCTTTTCCGCCGGTGCCGATCTCAACGAAGCGCAGGCACTGGCCCGCCCCGCCGATACGCTGAAGTATCTGCGCAAATGGCACCGCACCTGCCGCGCATTTGAGGAAAACAATCTGCCGACGATTGCGGCAGTCGAAGGGTTTTGCATGACTGGCGGATTTGAGCTGGCGCTGGCGCTGGACATCCGTATCGCCGCCGAAGGGTCAAGTTTTGCTCTCACCTCTGCGCGGATCGGAACCGTGGCTGGGGCGGGCGGCACGCAGCGATTGCCACGGTTGGTCGGGCCGGCCAATGCGCTCGAAATCATGTTCGATGCTGATCCGGTAGATGCCGAACACGCCCATCGCATCGGGCTGATCAACAAGCTGGTACCCAAGGGCAAAGCGCTGGAGATTGCCAAGGAACGGGTCGAACACTGGGCCACGCGCGCGCCACAGAGCCTGGCCTATATCAAGCACACCGTACACACCGGGTTGCAGATGGACCTGACCTCGGCGCTGGATTACGAGACTTTCCTTGTGTCCACCATCTATGAAACCAAGGATCGTCGCGAGGGCATTGGTGCCTTCCTCGACAAGCGCACCGCCAAGTTCACCGGCGAATGACCCGGCGCGGTTAATCCGCCGACGCTATCCGCGCAGCGCCGCCACCTGTTCCTTGTAGACGCTGGCGTCGATGGTCACGTCAATCAGCGCCGGGCCGCCGTGGGCATAGGCCGACCGCATCGCTTCGGTCATGTCGTCTCCCGGCCCGACCTTCCACGCCGCGATGCCCATCGCCTGCGCGATGGCGGCGTAGTCGACGGGTGCAAAGGTGACGCCGGCGCGGTCGAGCTTCTGCACCTGTTGCTTGACGTCGATCAGCGACAGGGCGGAATCGTTCAGCACCACGGTAATGACACCGCAGCCATGTTCGGCAGCAGTGGTCAACTCGGCCAGACACATCATCAGCCCGCCATCGCCAGTAATCGCCACCGCCGGGATTTCGGGGTCGTGCAACGCCGACGCGATGGCTGCGGGAAGCGCGTATCCCATGGTCGAGAGGCCGTTGGACTTCAGCGCCCCAAAGGGCAGGTCGGCATCGATCAGCGACATGGCCGAAATCATATGCGCCCCGGCATCGACGCTGGCCCGGATTCGGCCCGGCGCGGCCTCGACAATCGCGCGCGTCACGGAATGTGCGGTATGCGAGTTGCTGCTGACCGCGACGCGATCTGTGATCGTTTTGGTCAGGCCCTCGATCGCCTCGCTGGTCCAGTCCGAATTGCCGGTGTCGTTGGCCAAGAGCGCCTCGGCGGTTGCGCAAATGGGGCCGATCAGGCGCAGCGCGGGCTGAAGTAGCATGCGCGGCAGATCGGCGGTGCGGATTTCTACTATCGGCGCGTCATGCAGCCAGGGCGCGGCGATGAATTCCACCGGGTCCACGCCGAAAGTCAGGATCAGATCCGCCGCGTCGATGGCCTGAAACTCGCTGGCGGCACCGGTGAACATGCCAGCCATCCGGGGGTGACGGTCGGGCAGGACGCCCTTGGCCTTGTAGGTGGCCATGACAGGGCAATTCAACGCTTCGGCCAATCGCCGCGCCCAGTCCGGTGCCGCGCCATAGCGCGCCTCCAGTCCGACCAGCAGCAGCGGCCTGCGGCTCTTCTCGATCAAGGCGGCGGCGGCCGCGATGGTCTCGTCGCTTGGCGGCGGATCGTCGCCCCGAGGGACACCAATGTTGCCGGTTACGGGGGCCACAGCACCTGCGGCGTTGATGTTCATCTGCACCGGTCCCATCGGGGCCCGGCAGGTCAAAGACAGTGCTTCCTCCGCATCAGTGACCCCATATTCCGGCGTCAGGCGGCCCTGATGTTTGGTAATGGGGGCATATAGGGCATTCTGGTCATACCGTTGGTGCAGCGTCGACGCCGGTCCATCGGTCAGCAGCAAGAGCGGCGCCTGTTCCAGTTTCGCGTAGGCCGCGCCATTGGTCAGGCTCGCGGCGCCGGGGCCGGCACAGGCCAGCGCCACGCCGGGGGTGCCGGACAGCTCTCCCGTCACGGCGGCCATGATCGCGGCGGCGGATTCACTGCGGGCCAGGATAAACTCGATCCCCAACTCCTTTGACGCGTCGATGATCGGCAGGGCGGATCCACCGCCGGGCACCCCGAATATACGTTTGATACCGTGACGCTGAAAACCTTGGGCCAGCGCCATTGCGAGTGTGGTTTGGGTCATCTCAGATGTTCCTGTATTTCTGCATCGCCGCGCTGAAGGACATGCCATTCTTTAGGTCTACCATAGCGGCATCGTCGTCACGCTGGCATGCCTCGGCGTGGTTCAGAATGACCTCTGCCTTCCCCGAAGGGATGGAAACCGCGCCAGACCCATCCGCAACGACAATGTCGCCGGGATCAACGAGGACGCCGCCAACAGTCACAGGCACGTTGATCGCCTCGACCCGTAGCCGTGTGCGCCCGGTAGTGGGGACGATGTGGCGGGTGAAGACGGGAAACTCAAAGGCGATCATCTCTTCCAGATCGCGCACCGCCCCGTCGACCAGCAGCCCGGCGATGCCTTTCAACTTGGCCGCATAGCTGGCCATGCCGCCCCAGGTTGAATACCGGCAGCCACTGCCGTCGATAACAATCACATCGCCGGCCGCAGCCGCGTCGATCGCCGCGCCTACGGCGAAATCGGCTGAGCTGTAGGTGCCGGGCGGGCCAACGGACAATTGTACCGTCACCGCCGGCCCGGCGAACCGAAAACCGGGTGCTGCGGCCCCGATATCGGTGAGGATGTTGTCGAACAGGCCAACCGCGTCGAATGCGTTGGCGAATGTGCTGGTCCCGATGGCGGACAGACGCTTGATAATTTCGCCCGAGGGGCGTTCGATCTCGGTATGGTCCATGGTCTTGCCCTCCGCTCAATGTACGGGATGTTCGCAGGTTTCGAGCCTGAGTCAATAAATGATACGCGTTTCGCCTTGTGGCATATGCCCCGTTTTGCTAGTAATTCACCATACGTTCAAGCATCAGAAAACCGACAGGACCCCGACCATGACCGAGACCAGCTACGAAGATCTGATTTACGGCGTGAAAGACAACGTGGCGACGATCACGATCAACCGGCCAGAGCGGATGAACGCCTTTCGCGTGACGACCTATTTCGAGATGATTGACGCGCTGACCAAGGCCAGCTGGGACGACGATGTCGCGGCAATCGTGATCACCGGCGCCGGCGGACGCGCCTTTGGGGTCGGCGGTGACAGCGGTGACAAGAAATCGGGCCGGGCCGTGCGCGGCACGCTGGGTGTGCCGGTCGAGGAGATCCATTCGCTGATCCGGGACGCTCCGAAACCGGTCATCGCCAAGGTCAACGGATTTGCCATCGGCGGCGGCAACGTGATTGCCACCATTTGCGATCTGACCATCGCGTCGGACAAATCGGTCTTTGGGCAGGTCGGGCCCAAGGTCGGCTCGGTCGATCCGGGCTTTGGCACCGCCTATCTGGCGCGGATCGTCGGCGAGAAGAAGGCGCGGGAAATCTGGTACCTTTGCCGTCGCTATTCCGCGCAGGAGGCACTGGAAATGGGACTGGTCAACAAGGTCGTGCCGGAGGAGGATCTGGACAGCGAGGTTGACGCGTGGTGCGCGGAAATCGCCGAACGCAGCCCCACCGCCATCGCCATCGCCAAACGCTCGTTCAACGCCGACAGCGAAAACATTCGCGGCATCGCCAATATGGGTTTCCAGACGGTCGCGCACTACTACGCCACGGATGAAGCCAAGGAAGGCGGCAATGCGTTCCGCGAGAAGCGCACACCGGAATTCCGCAAGGTGTTGAAGCAAAGCAAATCGCAAGGCTGACCCGGCCCGCGACCGCAGGGCGCCTTGGTCGAAATCGGGCCTAGTAGTTGGTCGGGTTGGCCTCGGCGTCGGCGCGGCTGCGCACCAGCGCGCTGCGCTCAAATATCATGAACTCCACGCCATCCTGCCGGAGACCCCTGGTGCGGACCGTCACCACGCCCTGTCCGGGGCGCGATTTGGATTCGCGTTTCGCCAGGATCTCGCTCTCGGCATAGATCGTGTCGCCGGCAAAGACTGGCGCGACAAGCTTGATCTCCTGAAAGCCGAGGTTGGCGATCGCCTGACCGGACACTTCCGGCACCGTCATGCCCAGAACGATGGCAATCGTCAGCCCACTGTTCACCAGCATTTTGCCGAATTCCGTCTGGCTGGCGAAATGGGCATCGCAATGCAGCGGGTGATAATTCATCGTCATCAACGAGAATTGCGTATTGTCCGCCTCGGTGATTGTCCGCCCGGGCCGGTGCTCATAGATGTTGCCGATTTGAAAGTCTTCGTAATAAAGGCCGATTTCGCTCCGAAACCGCTGCGGTCCGATCTCTCGCAATGTCATCTCCCGTCTAACCTGTGCGTACATGTCATATCTTGGGGTCCGACGCAAAACATTCTCGCCCCGCAAAAGGGGCCGTCCGCCGCGGCTGTGCTTGTGCCGTGCAATTCGGTCGGTGTAGAATATCCTGGATTTCACTCATATTGAAAGACATTATGACCTCGGGACCGCCCACGGATCAAAAGATCATTCGCGATGAAGCCGCCATGCTTGCCGGGATTGTGCCCGTCGCCGGGTGCCACGTGCTTGAGGTTGGATGCGGAGGAGGGGCGTTCGCGCGCAAGCTCGCCTCCGCCGGCGCGGTTTCTGTGGTTGCGATCGACCTTCCCGGTGTCGTGCCGGGGTCGGATGCTGGCAAACCCGCCGACGTTGCGTTTCGCGCCGGGCGTGCCGAAGACCTGCCGCTGGATGATGAGGTCTGCGACACCTGCTTCATGATGAAGTCGCTGCATCATGTCCCCAACCCCCAGATGGATCAGGCACTGAGGGAGGCCGCCAGAGTATTGAAGCCCGGCGGCGCGCTTGTCGTATGCGAGCCTGTGGCGGAGGGTGCGTTTGACGAGATGATCCGCCCGTTTCATGATGAGCGCGAAGTCAGACGGCAGGCGCAGGAGGCGCTCGACCGCTGCACCGTGCTTAGCGCGAAACATGACTTTCATTATCTCGTCCCGACCGATTACGAGAGCTTTGACGATTTTCGCAAGCGCATGATCGAAAGCCCGACTGTCACTGGCCCTGTGACCGACCAGGCCCGCCGCGCAGCGCGCGAACGATACGAGGTCCACGCCTCCGAGGACGGCAGTTTTCACGAGGACCGGCGCGTTCACTGCCGGATCCTGATCAAACCGGCGCTCTAGGACGGCTCTTTTCCGATCAAGGTGCGGTGCGCGTCAAGTTCGGGAGGGCTGAGATTGGGCTGTGCCGGTTCGTGGCGAAACCGGATCGGCGGTCCGATATGGCGCTGTCCGTCCTCATCCGTCAAAATAAAACCGCGCTCCGCGAGATGCGGGTCGTCCAGTGCCTGCACGAAATCGTTGACCCGGCCCCAACACACATCGAGGCTGGATAGCATGGCCTCGATCTGGGCGAGCGGCTTGCTCTTGAAGACACCCGCCAGAAAGTCGCGCGCAGGCTGCTGATGCGGTCCGGGGCCCGAAAGGCAGCACGCGACCAGGTCATCCCGACCTAGGTGCGACAGCAAGTTGCGGATGAACTTCGGCTCTTGTCCCGCCAGTACGATCTGGTGCCCATCGGAGGTGTCATAGATATCGTAAAAGGCGGCGCCGCCCGTGGATCGCGCCTGGCTGAAATCGACGGGCTCCCGCTGGTTCAGCGCCGTGGCGAGGATGTTTTGCGTGCTGCCCACCAAGGCTTCCTGCATCGAGATATCAATGAAATCCCCGCGTCCGGTTTTTTCGCGCGCGAGCAATGCCATCAATACGCCTGACAGGCCTTGCAGGCCCGCCAGCAAATCTGCCATCGGAAGGGCAGGGTGGACCGGGCGTGCATCGCTGTCGAGGTTGGCCGAAAGCACGCCGCTGATGGCCTCGACGGCCAAATCGTGCGCGGCGCGCCCAGCATAGGGGCCATCCTGCCCGAAAGCGCTGATCGCGCAGTAGACGATACCGGGATTGCGCGCGGCGATACTCTCGTAATCGACGCCGAGGCGCCGGGCGACGCCCGGCCGCGAGGATTCAACGATCACGTCTGCGGTCTCGGCGAGCTTGAGCAATTGTTCCCGGTCGTCATCGTTCTTGAGGTTCAAGACGATGCTCTTTTTGCCCCGGTTCAGGTTTCGGAAAAAGGCGGAGTGGGCACCGTCCATGGGCAGGATGCCGCGCCCCGGGTCGCCTTCACCGGGGGCTTCGATCTTTATGACTTCGGCCCCGTGATCCGCCATCGAAAGGGTCAGATATGGACCTGGAAGAAAGCTCGACATGTCGAGGACACGGATGCCGTCGAGTTTCATGGAACGCTCCTTTTCCCTGGGGGGTTTGAAAACGGCAACCGCCCGTGGCGTCAACAGGTGTCATTATACTTATCCGGCGGGAGTTGTCCGTACAAGATGGGCAGGCGCATGTTTTTCATGAGTTTCTTCTTCCAGGGTGGTATGGTCAAGAAGCATGGGACTTGTTACTTTTGACTAACCCTGTGTTCCGCGAGCGAGGTCCATGTCCCAGTCTAGTGCGCCCAAACCGGTCGTTGCAAAGAAGCGCACCCGCGGACCGGGCGCGCCGCTTTACATGCAGGTCGTCAACGAGTTGAAAGCCGAGATTGCGCGCGGCGTGCCTGAGGTCGGTGGTCAGTTGCCGTCCGAGTCCGCGCTTGTTGCGCGGTTTGGCGTCTCGCGGCAAACGGTTCGGCAGGCGCTGCGCACCCTGCGAGAAGCGGGATTGGTCCAGTCCCATCAGGGGCGGGGAACCATCGTCGAACGTTCTGGCCTGACCTATGGATATGTGCACCAGATCAACACGATATCCGACCTCTTTCCTGCCGATGTGGAGACGCGATATCAGCTGTCCGAGCACGGGCTGGCCGCGCTTCCGCCTGAGGCACTGGTGTTTCCCGGCATACCGCCTGGCGGCAGGTGGCTGACGATCCAAGCCTATCGCTTCAGAGACCGCGCGGATCGCCCGTTCAATCTGATGACCGCCTTTGTCGCCGAACCGTTTGCCGGCATCGGTGATCGGATCGAGGCGCATCGGGGATCGATCTATTCCCTGATCGAGACCACCTATGCCAAAGCCATCGACGAGGTTGAACAGGTCATCACAACCTTCAAGGCCGACGCCGAAACAGCCGCGCAACTGGGTATGGCGGTGAATGAGACCGGCGTAGAGGTGCGGCGAAAATACATGATCACCAGCGCCGGCCTGATCGCCCTGATCAGCATAAACCGCTATGCGGCGGGAGAGTTCAACTTCTCCATGAAGCTGAAGAAGGTGCGCAGTTGAGGCGGGGTCTTTACAAGCTTTCGAAGGGTGTGCCCGGATAAAACCGGTAACTCACATTTCCATTCGCTTGACGAGCTGGCGGGCGATGATGATCCTTTGCATCTCGTTCGTGCCTTCGCCAATGCAAGTCAAAGGCGCGTCACGATAGAGCCGTTCGATGTCATATTCCTTTGAGTAACCGTAGCCGCCATGGATACGCATCCCCTCGATGGAGTTTTCCAGCGCAGCTTCGGACGCGAAATATTTTGCCATGCCGGCTTCCAAATCGACCCGTTGCCCGAGGTCGAATTTTTCGGCCGCATCCAACGTAAGCAGACGGGCGGCCTGCGCACGCGTCGCCATCTCGCCCAGCTTGAGCTGGATAGCTTGATGTTCAGCAATCGGTTTGCCGAATGTCTTGCGGATCGTGGCGTAATTCAAGGCGAGCTGCAGCGCGCCCTCGGCGATCCCTACGCCGCGTGAGGCGACGTTGATACGGCCCAGTTCCAGCCCGCCTGTCGCCTGGTAAAAACCGTTCCCCTCTTCTTCGCCAATCAGCTGTTCAAAGGGCAGTTTGTAATTGTCGAACACCAGTTCAGCGGAATCGATGGATTTGTACCCCAGCTTTTCCAATTTCCGACCAACGGTGAAGCCTTCGCGTTTGTCGGCGATGATCAGGCTCATCCCCTTGTGCCGAGGCTGCGCGTCCGGATCCGTCTTGACCAGCGTGGCGAAAACAGAGCCATGGATGCCGTTGGAGATCCAGGTTTTCGTGCCGTTGATCACATAGCCTTCGTTGGTGCGCTTGGCGACCATGCGAAGGCCCTGAAGGTCGGTTCCGGCATCGGGCTCGGTCAGGGCCAGACCGCCGCGCAACTCCCCCGAGGCCAATTTGGGTAGCCAGGTGCGCTTCTGCCCCTCGGTTCCGAATTTCTCAATCGCAAGGCAGAGCATGAGGTGGGAATTGAAGATGCCGGTAATCGACATCCACACCGCCGAGATTTTCATGACTATTTTGGCATAGGTGGCTGCCGGGAGGCCCAATCCACCATATTCTTGTGACACGGTTGCCCCGAACAGCCCGAATTCGGCCATTTGTGCGACGATGTCTTTGGGCCACTCGTCGGCATGATCGTAGTCCTTGACGACTGGTCTCACATCCTTTTCGAGCCACCGATCAATCATGTCGAGCAGCGCGCGCTCATCCTCGGCTGAGAAGGCGGATTGGTCCTGCACTTTGTCCATTGCGAAATGTCCCCAAGGTCAATGTGGTGGTGCGTAACTTATACGTACAAGTTGCGGTGTCGATAGCCCATCTCCGGGGGCGGGGCAAGCCGAAATTGGCCGGGCGTGACTGACCTCACGTCGCTCTTTCTCGGGCTGAATGACACCTGTCGGGGGCCGAAGCGATGCTTGCGCGCCCTTCAAATGGTGGTTGCGCCTGGTGAAGGTCGCGGCCTGCCTCCAGGAGGTAGGCGTTGGGCCCCTTATCTGTGTCAGCCGATGCCATAGACATTGCGACGTTCGATCAAATCCTCCCCGGCGAGGGGACGATCAAACACGAACCCCTGACCGAACTGGCACCCCATATCGCGCAGGGCGGCTATTTGTTCAGTGGTTTCGATGCCCTCGGCAACCACCTCATAGTCCAGCTTCTGGCACATGCAAACCAGCGCTTCGAGCACGGCAGTATCGCGGCTGCCGCTCGCCAGGCCGTCGATAAAGAACTTGTCGACCTTCAGGATGTCCACGGGCCAGTGCGCGAGGTGGCGCAAGCCCCCGTAGCCCGTGCCGAAATCATCGAGGGCGACCTTTGCGCCACGCGCCCTCAGCTCATTGAGGGAGCGGAAAATCTGGCCGGTCTGTTCGCCCAGCATCGTTTGTTCGGTCACTTCGATGGTCAGAAGGGACCAATCGAACTTATTTTCCGTGACTGCGGTCTGAACCTCAAAGACAAATTCAGGGTTCATCAGGTCAAAAAAGGTGACGTTCAGGGCCAGGCGCAGGCGGTCCTTGGTGGTCACATGTCGTGCATAATCGCCGAAGGCGCGATGCATGATCGTCCGGGTCATCTTTTCGGCAAGGGTGTGGTCGCGGAAGATCATCGAAAACTCTGCGGGTGACAGGTTGCGCCCGCTGCTGTCGCGCCAGCGTGCCAAGACTTCGAACCCGGCACATTGCCCGCTGTTCAAATCGACGATTGGCTGGAAATACGGCGTTATGTCGTCCCGCTGCACAGCCGCCAGGAATTGCTTTCCGACTTCGGTGTCGTTGTAGCGATCATGCTGCAGCGGGTTAAAGATCGTGCTGATGCTGCGGCCCAGATCCTTGGCCGCGTAAAGCGCGGCGTCGGCATTGTTGTAAAGGGTCGAGTAGCGCCGCCCGTGATCGGGATATTGACAGGCGCCGATGCTGACGTGACCGACGTCGGGTTTGCCCAGCAGCACAGTGGCGCGCTGAATTCTGCTCCGACACCGTGACAGAAGGCCGTCCAGGTAGGCACGCCCCCCCGGCGGCAAGGGTGTCAGCACCGCGAACTCGTCGCCACCCAGCCGCCCGACGATGCTGCCCTTGGGAAACGCCGCGCTGATCGCCTTGGCCACCGTCTTGAGATAGGCATCGCCGAACTGGTGGCCGTAAAGGTCATTGACCAGCTTGAAGCGATCTATGTCGAGCATGATAAAAGCGGCGTTTTCCGCGCCCGAGGCGAGCATTGCGCGCGCCTTGTCTTCGAAGGAGGCGGAATTCTCCAACTGCGTCAGGGCATCAATCTCGGCAATTCGCAGAAGGCGGGCCGCCCGATCTGTCAGGCTGTCCACTTCAAGGTTCAATCCGGCCATCGCGAAGTGCGACAGCCAAAGCGCCTCGGCGATCAATGCGAAGTTCGTGCAGGCTGCGATGGTCTGATCTGCCTGCCAGCCGGTTTGATCAAAGGCAAACGCGATCGCGCCCGCACCGGTTTCCCCTAGCCGTGCCAGTGGGACAGACAGCATCATCGTGCCCGTGCTGATGGCCTGAACCTGTGTCTGTCGGAACGAGCGTCGGGTGGTGTCGGAGTTCGGGGCGCGGCACATGACCCTGTCGGAGCCGATGCAAAATTCATAGGTCGCCTGACCCAGCGCACCTTCGGTCGTCAGGGCGAGGGAGCCGAGATCCTGCGCCCCCTCCGCCTCGATCACCAGCGCCACCGCTTTTGCGCCGATCGTCATTCTGGCCGTGTCGCGGATCAACGTTGCAAGGTTGTCTAGGCCGGTTCCATCGGCTGCCGGGCTAAACGCGGCGTCTTCTTTTGCGTGCAGGGTCATTTTGCCATGCGTCTTTCCAAAACCGGGGCGTGCCCGCCCGTACGAGAACCAACCAGTGCAATACCTTCAGTATTTGGTGATCTGTCCTAAAATCCAGTTAAATCGGATTTAATTAGTCAGCCGGTTGCTTTCATTGAAAATTAAGGGGCTGACGGAATTAGTATCAGATCGGATCTGCGCTTACCCAGACCCCGCCCTCAGGTCGCAGGGTGATGATCATGACGGGTTTGGGTTGGCGGCCTTCGATCAAATTGAATCGGAACCGGGACAGCAAGGTTGCAAGGATGATGACCGCCTCCTGCAGCGCGAATCCAGCGCCGATGCAAATGCGCGGTCCATCGCCGAAAGGCAAATAGGCGTAGCGGTCGACAGGTGGGCCATTCTGGAACCGCGTCGGGTCAAATGCGTCGGGGGCATCCCATAACAGCCGATTGCGATGCAGGGCATAGATCGGGATCATCACCGTGTCACCGGGCCGAACCTCGCGCCCGCAGAGCTCGTCCGCCACGCGCGCCGTCCGCGCCAGAAGCCCGGCCGGCGGATAAAGCCGCAAGGTCTCGTCTACGATCGCACGGGTCAGGGGCAGGGCCGCGATATCCTCGGCAGTGGCCGCCCGGCGACCAAGCACGGCGCGCGCCTCGTCAGATGCGGCGGCCTGCACCGCCGGGTCAAAGGCGCAGAGGTAGATCGCCCAGCCGAGGGTCAGCGCTGTCGTTTCGTGGCCCGCAACGATGAAGGTCAGCAGGTTGTCGCGAATTTCGGGCGTGCGCATCTGGCGCTGCGTCTCGGGGTCTTCGCCTGCGATCAACAGATCCAACAGGTCGGGCGGTGACTTTGTGGACCCGCTGCGCCGGTCCGTGATTGTCTGGTCGGCGACCGACTTCATCTTTTTAAGCGCATTGCCTGACGTCACTCGACCGGGGCGGGGCACCCATCCCGGGAGACCCACGAGATCGAACAGAGACACCCGCCCCGCCACGTCGATATAGGTGTCGATGGCGCGATGCATGGCGTCGCGGTCAAAGTGGCGCTCACCCGAGAGGGTTACATCCGAGATCACCTCGAACGTCGCCCGAACCATCTCATCGTAGACATTGACCGCCTGCGCGCCGCTGGATGCGATGCGATCAGCGGCAGCTTCGGCGGCTGCGGTCATGATCGCGGCGAGATTGCCGATATTGCGATGCGAAAAGGCCGGCGCGGCGGCGCGGCGCTGCCAACGCCAATGCGCGCCTTCCGCAACAAACAGGCTGTCCCCGATGGCTGGGCGCAGCAGGTTCTTCGTGACCACGGACTTGGGATAATCCTCGACCTTCTCCAGCAGGATGCGACGCAGGGCCTGCGGGTCCATCACCATGTGCCAGCGCGCCCCGGTCTTGCCCGAGACCATAGGTTGGCGCACCGCAAGGTCCGGCAGGATGTCCAGCAGGTTATTGCGCGCCGCCCGCAGGCTGCCGAAGAGGCCGAGCGGCTGCGTGACCAGTGGTGCCTTGACCGGCTCCGCGGCGGGAGGCTGCCCGTTGGCGGCGGCCTGATCCATGTCCTGCCCCCTTTGATTGGCGCTCCCTGCGTAATGCGCAGCGAGGATGATCATCCCATGGTAGATATTTCGCACCGCCCCGGCAATGCGTGTGACCGAACGGTTTGCAACAGCGCCTGCCATCGTCTATCCGGGATCAACCGCGTTATGCGCTTTGGGAGAAAACTCTGATGTTGCGGAAACTCACTGCCTTCGTCCTGCTTGCTTCGCTGGCAGCCTGTGTGGATTCCTCGGACCTGAGCGACGCGCCGGCCGACCTCGGCAACTTCCGCTTGGGTCACAACATCGTGGTGGCCAGCAAGATGCGACAGGCCGGCCTGTCCCGCGAGACCAGCGAAGAGGAATGGGTCGCCGCGCTGACCGACGCCGTTGCAGAGCGTTTCGGGCGCTACGAAGGCGATCGCCTCTATCATCTCGGCATCTCGGTGGAGGGCTTCTCGATCGCTCCGGCGGGCATCCCGATCGTCGTGTCCCCCAAAAGCGTGCTGATCGTGCGCGTGACACTTTGGGACGACCAGCTGGGCCGCAAACTGAACAAATCCGCAAAGCAGTTCACCGTATTTGAATCGCTCTCGGGCGAAACGCTCGTCGGCTCCGGCCTGACCCAGACCAAGGAGCAGCAGGTCCAGAACCTGTCGCGCAATGCGGCCAAGCTCATCCAGAACTGGATGCTGCAGAACCCCGAATGGTTCCCCGGCCTGGGCGAGGGCCCCGCGTCTTTGGCTGCGACGCCGACCGACACGGCCACAGCGTTGCGACCCGAAGACCTGGATGTCGACTCCTGAACGCCGGTTTGCGGTTCTCGGCTTGATTATCCGTGCCGAACATCTTAAATCGCCGCCGGAGTAAAACGGGCTCTTGGCGGCCCCCCAACCACGAGGCGCCTGAGGAATATGGCAAAGCAAAAGTTTGAGCGCGGCAAGCCGCACTGCAACATCGGCACGATCG
>OJAU01000231.1_pt1 | contig 30585 bp, 34 predicted proteins | sample 1589791 | NCBI WGS metagenome assembly OJAU01 (sample SAMN05416849, study PRJEB24817) | seawater metagenome | isolation source: Sea water | place: Canada:Atlantic | collected 2013-07 | reverse complement strand
TCTACACAGAGTAGATCGTCGGCAGCGTCAGATGTGTATAAGAGACAGGTGGTGTATGGTGCCGGAACAGACGATATCCTGACCCAGATACGGCGCACCTATACAGAGGCTATAACAACGGGCCTTTTGCGTATTCTGGCCAATTCAGGGTCTGGTATGGCGGCAGCATACAACACGGGATCGGATGCAGCGCGCGGTGATCTGATCGCTTATCTGGATGGTTCCAGCCATTGGCGCCCGGACTACCTGAAACTGATGACCGCATGGTTTGCGGAAAACGATGATCTGATGACCGGCGTGCAAGCCCGGTTTGGGCGGCCCCCCCACGACCTCTACCAGACACATCCGGCAGTTACCCGCGATGGAGAGGCGTTCGTGGTAACAGAAGCGCGGAACCTCGATCCCTGCCTGCTCACAGGCCTGAATGAGGGTAAGCTTGGGATCGACCTCGACTTCGTGGTCGTCGATGATGATCTTGCGCAGGTCAGACATGGTCTCTCACTTTGCTTCCGTCTTGCCGGGTTGAGACCGGCTTGTTCTTGTCAGCCGATCCGGGACCGGCGGGCTTGGGTTTCCTCCGGCGCGCAGGGCGCCAGAGGACAGGTCGGGTCGCGGCGCATACCGCATGGCGTCACCGCAGGAAAGCGCCGATCTGGCTGTTCGCGGCCATTTCCATCCGCCCCAGCTTGCACAGGTCTTGCGTCGCCTTCGGGTCGAGCCCCTTGGCGCGCACATAGGCTTCGCCCATCTTGCGCATCCGGGCCTTTTCCGCGTCGCTCTTGCGGTAGGTGTCGATCTCTTCCTTGGTGTAGCCCATGGATTTCGCCTTGCCGGCGAGGTTCCACAGGAACGCCAGCCCCTTGGCGGTGCGGGGCTTGAGCTCCGTGCATTTGTCGCTGATCTCGATCGCCATGGCGACGGCAAACATCTGGTTGTCGATCGCCGGCACGTCGCGCAGCGGCGTTTTGGCAGTCGCGGCGCTCGCCGTGCTCGCCACCAGGGTAAGGATCAGTGCAGTTATTTTCAGGCGCATGTCGGGTTCCCTTTCTTGCAGCCAGGGACAGCCAAATCGGCCGCCCCATCTGCTGCGCAGATGGGTGTCAGGGGCGTTGTTATGCAATGACAAGCCGCCCAAGACATTGATATGCGGGAAAAACCGCTCATTCCGCCGCAACCCCGCCGGCGTGGTTCTGCCGTTGGCCGAGGTCAAGCACCACGGTCGATCCCGAGAGGTGATATGCGCAATAGCCTACCATCCGGCGCATTCCCCACGCATGACAAGGGCGCCGTTGACGATGGGCAACTGCGCATCCTCAACATCCGGCGACACGACCCAGGTCAGATCGGACCGGCCAAACTGGCGAATGCAATATTCGTTGGCTTTCTGACGAGCAGCTTCGCGCGCACCGATGAGCGACCTGCCCGCGTCATTGACCGTGACGCCAAAGGCCGCACGGTCGTCGCGATTGCGGTCGAGCTTTACCCGGAAGAAATGTCCGTCATAAGCTTCACGATTGCCGAAAGGATTTCCGCCGTTCTTTGCGCAAGCGCTCAGCGCCGTCATCGCAACGAGGGCAAGGATCAGGGTGCGCGTCATGCCGCGTCTCCGCAATACGGCGCGACAGGGGATGTCGCGGGTTTCACAACAAGGATCGCACAAGTCATTTGCACACCCCCATCAAGGTCCAGGCGCCATCGATCAGATAGCCGGCCCCATAATACTTGGTCGCGTCGGTTCCGGCCACCGGGCGGGCGATCAGCGCTGCCTTGGCCGGGGTCCAGCCGGGACGATCCACACAGCTGGCCGAGGCAGCGGCAACCGCCTTTTCATGCTCGGCCTCGGTCATCGGGTGGCCGTCGGCGTGATTGACTCGCAGCGCCGGAACGCCGCCATCCACGATGGTGAAGGGCGCATCGACCCGTGTCCCCAGCACCCAGGCATCCGCCCGGCGCCCCGGCGGTGAGGCCAGCGGCACAAAGGCCACGTCAAACGCGCCCTCGGAGATGTCTACACGAGTTGCCCCCGCCGCGCGGTCAATCCAGCTGTCGCGGATGCTCGCAGGCGTGCAGGCCGCCAGGCCGGCAGCTGCGACGAGACCCATGACGGACACGGACCGGATATGGCGCGACAGGCCCATAGTCATTCGGCCGCCACGGGGATGCGCTTGTGCTTGATACGGTCCTCGATCACGTCGCGGAAGTTGCGGATCAAACCCTGGATCGGCCAGGCGGCGGCATCGCCGAGGGCGCAGATGGTGTGCCCCTCGACCTGTTTCGTCACATCCCAGAGCATGTCGATCTCTTCGGGGTCGGCCTCGCCCTTAACCAGACGTTCCATCACCCGCATCATCCAGCCGGTGCCTTCGCGGCAGGGCGTGCACTGGCCACAGCTTTCGTGCTTGTAGAACTTGGCCAGACGCCAGATCGCCTTGATAATATCGGTCTGCTTGTCCATCACGATCACCGCCGCTGTCCCGAGGCCCGAGCCAAGCTCGCCCCTGAGGTAGTCGAAATCCATGACGGCGTCTTTCATCTTTTCCCCGCGGACACAGGGCACCGACGACCCGCCCGGAATGACCGCCTGCAGGTTATCCCAGCCACCGCGGATACCGCCACAATGCTTGTCGATCAGCTCCTCAAAGGAGATCGACATCGCCTCTTCGACGACGCAGGGGTTGTTGACGTGGCCCGAGATGGCGAACAGCTTGGTCCCTGCGTTGTTCGCCCGCCCGAAGGAGGAGAACCACTCAGGCCCGCGTCGCAGGATGGTCGGCGCAACCGCAATGGATTCCACGTTGTTCACGGTGGTCGGGCAACCGTAGAGGCCAGCACCGGCCGGGAACGGCGGCTTCATCCGGGGCATGCCCTTGCGCCCTTCGAGCGATTCCAGCAGCGCGGTTTCCTCACCGCAGATATAGGCCCCTGCGCCGTGGTGCAGGTAGATGTCGAAATCCCAGCCGGACTTCGCCGCATTCGGCCCGACGAGGCCCGCGTCGTAGCATTCATCGATCGCGATTTGCAGCGCCTCACGCTCGCGGATGTATTCACCGCGCAGGTAGATGTAGCAGGCGTTTGCGTTCATCGCGAAGGAAGCGATGAGGCACCCTTCGATCAAGGTGTGGGGATCGTGGCGCATGATCTCCCGGTCCTTGCAGGTGCCGGGCTCGGATTCATCGGCGTTGACCACCAAATAGGCGGGACGGCCATCGCTTTCCTTCGGCATGAAGGACCACTTCAGCCCGGTCGGGAAGCCAGCGCCCCCCCGGCCCCGCAGCCCGGAGGCCTTCATCTGGTCGATGATCCAGTCGCGACCCTTCTGGATGATACCAGCGGTTCCGTCCCAATGGCCACGGGCCTGCGCGCCCTTGAGCGAGCGGTCATGCATCCCATAGAGATTGGTGAAGATGCGGTCCTGATCCTTGAGCATGCTCTACCCTTTGTTATCCCGGCCTTGGCCATTCTGGCGCGAGCGCCAAATTTGTGTCGCTACCACCAGCGCCCAGACAAAGGCGGCGATGGCCAAAAAATCAATCAGAAGCGCATAGCGTCCCGGCAGTCCCAATCGGGGTCCGATGACCTGCGCCGCGATCCAAAGCAGCATTGCCCCGGCGATCACCAGCGCCACCATCCGGCCCTTTTTCGCGTTTGCCTGATCCTGATCAGTCATATGTTGCCTCAATAGACGCCGCCATCAGAGGCGCGCTTTGAGAATTCGGTTTCGCCACCGGCGGCAAGCGTCTTGGCCTGCTCGACCCAGGTGTCGCGCATCACGCGGCCCTTGGCACCTTTGACGTTCTGTTCGACCCAGGCCGCCTCGTCCGCTGTCCAGGCCGCGATCTGATCAAAGTGGTAGTAGCCCGCCGTATTCAGCGCGGCGTTCAGCTTGGGGCCTACGCCCTTGATCCACCTCAGATCATCCGCGCCGTCTGCGCGTGGTGCGTCGAGGCCCTCGGGCTTTGTCCCTGCGGCGATGGCGGCGGTTTCATCGGCGACCACCGGCACAGCGGCCGGGGGATCCGCAGGGGTGGCGATGTTGGTGCCGCCCTCGGACTGGATGTCGGCGATACCCTCTTCGGCAATTTTCGGTTCGGCGGTTGGCGTGGGCTTAGCGGTTGGCGGTTCCACGGATTTTGTCGCTGCGGGCGCGTCGGCGTCGGAAGGCGCGTCGTCGGGGGTAGTAGTGGCGGCGGAATTGGTTTCATGCGCCACAGTATCAGCAGAGGTGGTCTTGGCAGGCGTCTCAGGCGCTGATTCGGCCAGCTCAGCTTTGACAGACCCTTCGGTGTCGGCCGTGGAATCGGCCTTGGCTACAGCAGGCTTTGTCGGTGGGGTCGGTGAATCCTCAGTCCGGGCTCCGCTTGCTGGCGAGGGTGTCGTCGTGCCTTCACTGGCCGTGCCATTCAGACCTGGCTGACCCGCGTCCGTCGAGGAGACGGGCGTCACGCTTTCGCTTGGTCCCTGCGAAGGCTCATCCGGCGTCGTCGCCGGCGGCTCTACCGGTTCAACCTCTGGTGCAGCGGGGGCGGTGGTCGGGACGGTCGAGACCGGCGGAACCGAAGGGGTCACCGCGCCGGGGGTCGTCGCAGTGCCCGTCGATTGCGCGCTCGTCGAGCCGGTCGATTGGCCGGTCATCGTCATGGCCGCGTCATCACCATCGCACAGGAAGCGAGTGAGCAAGATGCCCACGCCCGCGGCAATTACAACGGCAAGGATCAGGACAAAGAGGAACCACATCGCACCAGTCATCAGCACGAGAGCGACAATGCCCACGAATGCAGCGATGACCCAGCAGATCATTTTGCAATTATTGCCCATCTGTCCGTCCCCTTAGCTGTCAGTGTTTCAGTCGTAGACGTCGCCTTTTTTCACCCGACCGGAAAATTCGGTGGACCCGCCATCCGCGAGGATACGGGCTTGTTCGACCCATTTGTCGCGGCTGGCGCGGCCCTTGAACCCCTTGAGGTTGAGATCGACCCAGGCCAGTTCGGCTTCCGTGAACCGCGCGATCTGATCGAAATGATAGATACCCATGTCGTTGCACATCTTTTCCAGTGCAGGACCGATGCCCTTGATCTGCTTGAGGTTATCTGCGCCACCTTCGCGCGGAGCGCTCAGAGCCGCGGGTTTCGTGCCCTCCGACGCGGCGCTGTCCGCTACGACGCTGCCGCTTCCGGTGCTCTTTGGCGCGGCACTCTCCGGCGCGGGATTTTCGGTCGGCTTGCCCCCTGCCCCGGTCGCTGTCGATTTGGCATCCGGCGCGGTCGCTTTGGTTTCAGCGTTAGCACTCTTCGCATCCGCCGCCGGCGTGGTCGCATCGTCCGTCGCCTCGACCTCGGGATCGGTGGCGGTCTCCGCGCCCTTCACCTGGCTTGTCGCCTCGGGCACCGGGTCGCTCTCACCGGAGGACACGGTTGCGCCGTCGCCTTCAGGCTCGCGCTTGGAGATGGGTCGCGCTTCGGAGTCCGCCTGCGCCTCCTGCTCCGTCACCCCGGTCTTGTCGGCGGGCGCACCCTCGGCAGGCCGGGGCTCATCGCGAAGCGCGCCGTCCTTCGGGTCCTCGACTGCCGGCGCCTCGGGGCGCGAGTTATTCAGCCAAGGGGTCAGGATCGGCACTTCGCTGCCATCGATCCGCTTGACCGTATCGCCCAGCTCTGTCGCCAGCGCGACGGAGGCGTTGTGCTGCGTGCGCCCGCTTTCGTATTCCGTCAGCGACGTGAGGCCCTTGAGCGGCTCTGCGGCGTAGCGTCCGTTCTGCGGACCCGGCGTAGGCACCTTGCCCGCCGCCAATTCCGCGATGATCTCGCGCAGGCGGTCGGCGGTCAGATCTTCGTAGTAATCCTTGCCAATCTGGGCCATCGGCGCGTTGGCGCAGGCCCCGAGGCATTCGACCTCTTCCCATGAAAACTTGCCATCAGCGGAAACCTGATGCGCCTTGGGGGCGATCAGTTCCTGACAGACCGCCACGAGGTCTTCGGCGCCGCAGATCATGCATGACAGGGTGCCGCAAATCTGGATGTTCGCAATGGACCCGACAGGTTGCAGCTGAAACATGAAGTAGAATGTCGCGACTTCAAGCGCCCGAATATAGGCCATGCCCAGCATCTCGGCGATATGTTCGATCGCCGGACGGGTCAGCCAGCCCTCCTGCTCCTGCGCGCGCCACAACAGCGGAATGATGGCCGAGGCCTGACGGCCCTCGGGGTATTTCGTCACCTGCGCCTCGGCCCATTTCTGGTTTTCCGGGCTGAAGGCAAAACTGGCCGGTTGGTCTTTGTGAAGGCGACGCAGCATCAGGCACAGGCTCCGGTCGTCAGTTGGACACTACCGTCTTCAAGACGGACGGCCTGCTTGTTGGCGATCTTGTAGGCGGTCATTTCGAGGACTTGCTGGCGGCTCATGCCCGTCTGGATTTCGACCGGCAGGTAATCCTTTTCGCTGCGCATCTTGCACCCGACCGAAGCGACAGCCGCATCATAGGAGGTCACGGCATCCAATGGCACGCCCTGCGGCGGCATCGCACAGGCGGCAAGGGACAGAACGGTCAGGCCGAGGGCCACAGTCCGCAGGGAGGTGCGCGAAGCGAGGGGGGAGGTCAATTTGATCACCGGTCAATTTCTCCGAATACGATGTCGAGCGTGCCAATGATGGCCGCGACGTCAGCCAGTTGATGGCCCTTTGCGATGTAATCCATGGCGGCAAGGTGCGGATACCCCGGCGCGCGCAGCTTGGCCCGGTAGGGTTTGTTGCTGCCGTCGGACACGATGTAGACGCCGAATTCGCCCTTGGGGGCCTCGACTGCGGCATAGGTCTGACCCGCGGGAACCTTGAACCCTTCTGTGTAGAGCTTGAAGTGATGGATCAGCGACTCCATCGAGGTCTTCATGTCGGTGCGCGAGGGCGGCGTGATTTTGCCGCGCGCGAGAATGTCGCCCTGCCCATCGGGCGCGCGCAGCTTCTCGATCGCTTGCCGGATGATGTAGGTCGACTGGCGCATCTCTTCGACCCGGCAGAGGTAGCGATCATAGCAATCGCCGTTCTTGCCCACGGGGATCTGAAAGTCGAACTCGTTATAGCACTCATAGGGTTGCGAACGGCGCAAGTCCCAGGCGAGCCCTGATCCACGCACCATGACGCCGGAAAAGCCGTAGCGCTGAATGTCGTCTTCGGTGACGACGCCGATATCGACGTTGCGCTGTTTGAAAATCCGGTTCTCGGTCAGCAGGGTGCCAAGGTCGTCGATGAAGTCAAAGAACTGGTCGGCCCATGCCTCGATATCGTCGAGCAAGGCAGGCGGCAGATCCTGATGTACGCCGCCGGGGCGGAAATACGCCGCGTGTAAACGCGCGCCACAGGCCCGTTCGTAAAAGATCATCAGCTCTTCGCGCTGCTCGAACCCCCAGAGAGGCGGCGTCAGCGCGCCGACGTCCATCGCCTGCGTCGTGACGTTCATCAGATGGTTCAACACGCGCCCGATCTCGGAATAAAGCACCCGGATCAGGGATGCGCGGCGCGGGACTTCGACGCCCGTCAGCTTTTCGATGGCGAGGCACCAGGCGTGTTCCTGGTTCATCGGCGCGACGTAATCGAGGCGGTCGAGATAGGGCAGGTTCTGCAGGTAAGTCCTGCTTTCCATCAGCTTCTCGGTACCCCGGTGCAACAGCCCGACATGTGGGTCACAGCGTTCCACGACCTCGCCGTCAAGCTCCAGCACCAGACGCAGAACCCCGTGGGCCGCGGGGTGCTGCGGGCCGAAGTTCAGGTTGAAGTTGCGAATCTTCTGCTCGCCCGTCTGGGCGTCACCGAATTGGTTCGCGCCGTCCATCAGATTGCCTCCGCGTCACTGGGCCAGCGTTTGAACGCCAGGTACCAGACCAGAATGGGGAAAAGGGGCGGAAAGATCGCCAGCAGCGCCAGCGCGCCGGGGCTGCCGCTGCGCGCAAGCAGTTTCCACAGCGCCCAGATATTGACCACCCAGACCACCAGGAAGACGATAATCGGGAACCCGCCCATCATGCCGCCCATCGTACCACCCATCATGCTTCGGACTCCTTCTCATCGCCGGGAAGGATGTATTGCGCACCCTCCCACGGGGACATGAAGTCGAACTGCCGGTATTCCTGAACCAGCGAGACGGGTTCGTAGACGACGCGCTTGGCGGCTTCGTCGTAGCGCACCTCGGTGTAACCGGTGGTCGGAAAATCCTTGCGCAGCGGATAGCCGCGAAACCCGTAGTCGGTCAGCAGGCGGCGCAGATCCGGGTGGCCGGAAAAGATGATGCCGAACATGTCGAAAACTTCGCGCTCAAACCAATTGGCACTTGGGTGTGGTTCAGTGATGGTCGGGACCATCTCATCGTCACGGACCGAAACGCGCAGGCGCACACGGTGGTTCTGGTACATCGACAGGAAGTGGTAGATCACGTCAAACCGCTTGGGCCGGTCGGGATAATCCACGCCGGTGATGTCGATGAGGGTCGAAAACCGGCAGGTGGCATCGCTGCGCAGAAATTCAACAAAACCCGCTATATTTGCGGGGGTGACGTCCAGCGTCAGCTCGCCCAGGGTGACATCCCAGGCCAGCACGCAATCCTTGCGCTTGGTCTCGATATAGGTGCCGAGTTCGTTCAGGGCGTCGCTCATCTTATCCTCGGTCCCCTCTTAACGGGTTATCGTGCCGGTGCGGCGAATTTTCCGGGCCAGCTGCATGATACCATAAAGTAGCGCCTCGGCGGTCGGCGGGCAGCCGGGCACGTAGATATCCACGGGCACGACACGGTCGCAGCCCCGCACCACGGAATAGCTGTAGTGATAATAGCCGCCGCCGTTTGCACAGGAGCCCATGGACACCACATAGCGCGGCTCGGGCATCTGGTCGTAGACCTTGCGCAGTGCCGGGGCCATCTTGTTCGTCAGCGTACCGGCGACGATCATCACGTCGGACTGGCGCGGGCTGGCGCGCGGCGCGATGCCAAAGCGTTCGGCGTCATAGCGCGGCATCGAGGTGTGCATCATCTCGACCGCGCAGCAGGCCAGACCAAAGGTCATCCAGTGCAGGGAGCCGGTGCGCGCCCAATTGATCAGATCCTCGGTCGAGGTCAGCAGGAACCCCTTGTCCTGAAGCTCGCGATTCAGCACCTGCGTGGTGTGGTCCTTGTCCTCGCCGGCAGCATTTTCGCCGTAGGCCGCCATGGCGGAGGGACCGGATTTCACACGCGGGGTCTGGGTGAAATCACCCTGAACCGGTGTCACCAGCGCATCGTCTTGCTTCACTGCCATTCCAGCGCCCCCTTCTTCCATTCGTAGGCAAAGCCGATTGTCAGGACACCGAGGAACACCATCATCGACCAGAAACCGGCCATCGAGATATCCTTGAACGCCACGGCCCATGGAAACAGCATCGCGATCTCCAGATCAAAGATAATGAACAGGATCGACACCAGATAGAACCGGACGTCAAATTTCATCCGTGCGTCGTCGAACGCATTGAACCCGCATTCATAGGCCGAAACCTTTTCCGGATCAGGGTTACGGACCGCGATGACGAGGGCCGCGAGGATGAAAACAAGGCCCAACCCGATGGCAACGGCGAGGAAAACGAGAATGGGAAGGTATTCCCTGAGCATCTCTTCCACTTGGATGGCTCCTTTCGAGGTGGGCGGGACGGGCTGATCGTGCCGTAATCCAGGCTGTGAGCGGTTTACTCCCCACCTATGCCATGGTCAACCAAAGCGCCACAAATTCGCCAAATTGAATGCTGCGCGTGCGAGGGGAGCTTTTGAGGCCTCAGAGCGGACGCTGCGAAAGGGGCGCGCGGCGATGGAAACGCGTACCCTCAGAGGTCTGTCCGAATGTCGCGACGCTCGCGCGAGACCCCAAGGTTATACGAGATCTCGTTATGGAACTCTTGGGACCGGGGCCGATCTGGCCAAGCCGACGGCGCCTAGGTCATTCGCGCCCTGAGCGCACCGCAACACTTACGCACCGCAACATTCACTCATCCCACGCCGGGTAAAAGTCGCGGGAATATACCCCCGCCTCCTTCGGCGGCAGAGCCTTGCGAAAGGCCGGCCTGTCCGTGATGCGGTCATACCAGGCACTCAGCTCGGGATATTCGTCCGTCTTGGCGAAAAACCGTGCCAGGTAAACAGCCTGCCCGACCGCGATATCTGCCGCCGAGAAGCCCGACGTCAGCAAGTGATCGCGGTTCTCGACAGGGGTGGAGAGGCGATTTTCGATTGCAGCGTAGCATTTCTCCAACCGGGCCGCCTCCAGCTTCATCACGGTTCGGGACCGCATGGAATCATCGTAGAGCGCGACGTGCTGTTGGGTCAGGGCGACACTGTGCTGAGTGATGGTTTCGGCAAAGTTCAACCAGACCAGCCAGTCCGGGCGGTCAAGGTCCCTAGGTTCACGCCCCAGCCCACGCTCGGGAAACCGTTCGCAAAGGATCTGCATGATTGCGATGGATTCAAAGTAGGTCTCGCCATACATCTCCAGCGCGGGCACGCGCCCGGCGGGCGACAGCGACAGGAAGCTGGGCGCGCGCAGGGATTTGTCGAACGGATATGGCACGACCTGAAAGTCGACCTCCAGTTCCTCAAGCAACCAGAGCACCCGCATCGACCTGGTCTGCGGACAATGGTGCAGTGTGATCACGCTTCGACCTCGTAGAAATCCTTGTCGAAGACATTGGACTCTCCGTCCAGGGCCGTGGCCAACGCATGTGCCGGGCGGGCCGTCATGCGGTCAAGATAGGCGAGAATCTTGGGGAACCGGTCAAAACGAACATAACGCTGCGATGCGGTCAGGCTGAAGCCGACCATGGTATCGGCAGCGGAAAACCCGCTGGCCAGCATGTGGTCCTGACGGCCCAGCAGCTCTTCGATCGGGACGAGTGAGGCCTGAAGGCGACGTGCCTCCAGTTTGCAAACCGTCTCTGAGCGATCCGCGGGATTACGCAGGAAAATCCATTGCAGGTTCAGCCCGGCGATCAGATGCGCGATGGTTTCGGAATAATGCATCATTTCGAGAAACGCGATGCGTTCGGGATCGCCCGGCGCCCGGCCAAGCCCGAATTCGGGCCGCGTTTCGCACAGGTACTCTGTGATCGCGCCGCTTTCGTATATGACTTCACCGTCGATTTCGAGCGCCGGAATCCGCCCCGCAGGGGATTTCGCCATAAAATCCGGGTGACGCAAGGACCCGTCCTGAATCTTGTAGGTCTTCACGGTCGGGGTGATCTGCATTTCCTGCAGCAACCAGAGGATACGGAAGGACCGTGCCCCTGGGATGTGGTGTAAAACAGTGCTCATTCTTCGTCCTCCAATCGGATTAGCGGTGCGCCAGCCTCTACCTGCGCACCTTGATCGACCAGAACTTCGGCGACAACCCCGTCTCGCGGGGCGGTCAGGGCGTGTTCCATCTTCATCGCCTCCAGCACGGCCAGCCGCGTTCCGGCAGTGACCTCCTGCCCCTGCGTGGCGAGCATGGCTTTGACGAGGCCGGGCATAGGCGCTTCGATCAGGTTGCCGCCCGCCCCGGCGACAGCGGCGCGGTCCAGCGGGTCGATAAGATCAAAAATCTGGCCGTAGCCGTCGAACACGGTAATCCGCTTGGCGCTGCGGTGATGGCGTGGCACCGGGTTGCCATCGATGCGCCAGCCGCCGTCGTAGGTCACGCTCACGGTTGTGCCCGAGGGCAGAGTGACCTGTTGTATCCGTCCGGTCGTCCCCCCTTCGCTGGCAACGATCAACGTCATTTCATCGTCCGCGTGTCGCAAGGTCACGCTGCGCCGTAATACGCCCCACAGGGTAAAGTCGCTCAAGGGGCCCGGTGTATCGTCCAAACCCAGTGCCACGAGGGCGGCCCAGGCGATGGCGGCGTCCGACGCATTCGGCGCCGCGGCCAACTGGTCGATATCGCGCGCGATCAAGCCGGTATCGACCTCGCCCGCGGCAAAGCCTTCGTGCGCGGCCAGCGCCCCGAGGAAGGCGAGGTTGGTGACGGTGCCCGCGACTTCGGTTTCGGCCAAGGCGCGCGAGAGGCGCTTGAGAGCGATGGACCGCGTTGGGCCATGCGTGACGATCTTGGCGATCATCGGATCGTAATGCGGGCTGATCGTATCGCCAGAGCGTACGCCGGTATCGGCACGCGCGAAGCTGGGGAAAGCAAGGTGGGACAGCGTGCCGGTGGCGGGCAGGAACCCGGCGGGCACATCTTCGGCATACATCCGCGCCTCAAAGGAATGACCGGTGATGGTGAGGTCCTCCTGTGCGGCAGGCAGTGGTTCGCCGGCCGCAACGCGCAACTGCCATTCCACGAGATCGACGCCGGTGATCGCCTCGGTCACGGGATGTTCGACCTGCAGGCGCGTGTTCATCTCCATGAACCAGAACCCGTCGGGACGCAGACCATTTGCGCCATCCACGATGAATTCGACCGTACCGGCACCTTTGTAGCCGATCGCTTCGGCGGCGCGCGTGGCGGCGCGACCCATGGCGGTGCGCATCTCCTTGGTCATGCCGGGGGCCGGGGCCTCCTCGATCACCTTCTGATGGCGCCGTTGCAAAGAGCAGTCGCGCTCAAACAGGTGCACGGCGTGTTTTCCGTCGCCAAAGACCTGAACTTCGATGTGGCGCGGCTGCTGGATGTATTTTTCGACCAGGACATCCGGGTTGCCAAAGGCGGTCTCTGCCTCGCTTCGCGCACTGGCGAGGGCATCGGCGAAATCGTCCGGCTGCTCGACCAGGCGCATGCCTTTGCCGCCGCCACCCGCAACCGCCTTGATCAGGACGGGATAACCGATGTCCCCGGCGGCACGCGCCAGACCGTCATCGCCCTGATCCGAACCGTGATAGCCCGGCACGACCGGCACGCCGGCCTCTTCCATCAGCGCCTTGGCGGCGTCTTTCAGACCCATGGCGCGGATCGCTCGGGCCGAGGGGCCGATGAAAGTCAGGCCCGCCGCCTCGACCGCGTCGACGAAATCGGGATTTTCGGAGAGGAAGCCGTAGCCCGGATGAATCGCCTGGGCGCCCGTCTCCCTGGCGGCGGCTATGATGGCATCCTTGCGCAAATAACTGTCGGCGGGGGCCGGTCCGCCGATATGCACCGCCTCGTCCGCCATGGCGACGTGACGCGCGGCGGCATCGGCATCGGAATAGACCGCGACGGTGCGCACGCCGAGCGCACGGGCGCTTTCGATGACGCGGCAGGCAATTTCGCCACGATTGGCAATCAGGATCTTTTCAAACATCACTTCACCTATCTTGCATGCGGGGCGCGTTGCCCGCTCCGTCTGTCACCGGGTGACAGGGTTGAAATTCGCGGCCCATCTCAACGCCGCCACCCGCCGCACGAACGCGCACCTGGCTCCGTAGCGATACGGAAAACAGGCGATCCGGCAGCGGGACAGTCATCGGCGATCACATGCGGAAGACGCCAAAGCGGGTCTCCTCGATCGGGGCGTTCAGGCTGGCCGACAGGCTCAGCGCCAGCACTTCGCGGCTTCTGCGGGGATCAAGGATTCCATCGTCCCACAACCGAGCCGACGCATAAAGCGGATGCGACTGCTCTTCGAACATTTCGATAGTGGGTCGCTTGAACGCCGCCTCCTCGTCCTCGGACCAGGTACCGCCGCCCCGCTCGATCCCGTCACGGCGCACGGTGGCCAGAACACCGGCGGCCTGTTCGCCGCCCATGACCGAGATCCGCGAATTCGGCCATGTCCACAGGAACCGCGGCGAATAGGCACGACCCGACATGCCGTAGTTGCCCGCGCCAAAGGAACCGCCGACCAGCATTGTGATCTTGGGAACGTTAGTGGTGGCCACAGCCGTCACCAGCTTGGCCCCATGGCGCGCGATACCTTCGTTCTCGTATTTCCGCCCCACCATGAAGCCGGTGATGTTTTGCAGAAACACCAGCGGGATCTTGCGTTGCGAGCAGAGCTCGACGAAATGCGCGCCTTTTTGCGCGGCCTCCGAAAACAGCACGCCGTTGTTGGCGATGATCCCGACCGGGCAGCCCATGACATGGGCAAAGCCCGTCACCAGCGTCTCGCCAAAGCGCGGCTTGAATTCGTCAAAGCGCGACCCGTCCACCATGCGCGCGATCACCTCGCGAATATCATAGGGGGTGCGCAGATCGGCGGGGACGACGCCGATGATCTCTTCGGGATCATAGGCCGGCGCTTCGGGCGACTGCCATTGCACCGTCGCGGGCTTGGCCCGGTTCAGGTGGCTGACGGCACGGCGGGCCAACGACAGGGCGTGCATGTCGTCCTCAGCGAGGTAGTCGGCGACGCCGGACAGGCGCGTGTGCACGTCACCGCCCCCCAGGTCTTCGGCAGTCACGACTTCACCGGTCGCGGCTTTGACGAGGGGGGGACCAGCCAGAAAGATCGTGCCCTGTTCCTTGACGATGATGGTGACGTCCGACATCGCAGGCACATAGGCGCCCCCGGCGGTGCAAGAGCCCATGACCACGGCAATCTGGGGAATGCCCTTCGCGCTCATCCGCGCCTGATTGTAAAAGATGCGGCCAAAGTGATCGCGGTCGGGAAAAACCTCGTCCTGATTGGGCAGGTTCGCGCCGCCGCTGTCGACCAGATAGACGCAGGGCAGATGGTTTTCCTCGGCGATTTCCTGTGCGCGCAGGTGTTTTTTGACGGTCATCGGATAGTATGTGCCGCCCTTGACGGTGGCATCGTTGCACACAACCATGACGTCCTGCCCGTGGACCTGACCGATGCCGGTGATGACACCCGCCCCCGGAGCCGCATTGTCGTACATACCGTGCGCCGCCGTCGCACCCAGTTCCAGAAAGGCCGAGCCGGGGTCGAGCAAGCCCGCCACCCGGTCCCGCGGCAACATCTTCCCTCGGGAAACATGCCGCTCCCGCGATTTTGCGCCGCCCCCCTGCGTCGCGGCCTCGGCCGCCGCACGGACGGTTTCGAGCGCGGCAAGGTGCCCCTCCCGGTTGCGCTTGAAGTCTTCGGATGTGGCGATGGCTTGAGAGATGAGCTTCATGCCTGTGCCTCCTCTTTGGAGCGGGTTTTCAGGCCCTTGTGGACGACGTTACCTGCTCCGGCCATGGGCTGCACATCGAGAAATGCGGTCTCGTGCGGGCCCGGATGGCTGGACAGGCGGATTTTGACGGGGCGGATTTTGACGGGGCGGATATTGACGGGGCGGATTGGGCCGGGCCGGATTGTAACGGGGCGGATGATGTCGTGCAGAATTTCGCTGCACAAGAGGGCTGCGTTCGCCCTGCCCGTCGTGACCCTGCATTGGCCCGGCGCGCGCCGAGCGACAGGGGCGCGGCGTGGCCGGAAATCATTGCCATGCGGCACGCCCTGCTCCATCAGCCGCGCGGCCGTTTGCCTGACGACAAGCGTCCGCTGGTATGATCCGCGCGGCTCAAACATCAGCTGCGATACTCGGGGTTTTCAAAGCCGAACCTTGCGCCCGCCGACCAGGCGTTGCGATCATTCCCCTCGTTGGGATAGCCGCCAGCGTCGCGCAGGATGCGCGCCAGATGCATCAGGTTCCAGGTCATGATTGTCGTGTTGCGCTGGGTGAATTCGTTGTCGAACCCCGCTCGGGAGCCGTCATCCATCTCGTCGCCATAAGACGGCCCTGGCCCCGCCTCGCCGATCCAGCCGCTGTCTGCCTGTGGCGGAATGGAATAGCCCAGATGGTTGAGCGCGAATCCAAGGCTCATGGCGGCATGCTTGATCCCGTCCTCATTGCCTGTAATGACGCAACCGCCGACCTTGTTGTAATAGACCGACTGGCCCTTGTCGTTCAGCTCACCACTCATCGCGTAGAGCCGTTCAATCAGCACCCGGCAGACCGAGCTTTCCTCGCCCAGCCAGAGCGGCGTGCCGATCACAAGAATGTCCGCCGCCTTGACCTTTTCCCAGATCCTGGGCCAATCGTCCCGGTCCCAGCCATGCTCGGTCATGTCAGGATAGACCCCAGGCGGCACCTGATGGTCGAGCAGGTAGAGGTGTTTGATATCCACCCCCTCCCCCTGCATGATCTTGCTGGAGGCCGCGAGCAGCAACGCCGTATGACTGTCTGAGGGCTGCTTCTTGAGCGAGGTGTTGATGTAGAGCGCTTTCAGTCCGGAAAAATCCGTCATTCACCGAGTTCCTTCTTTAGTTGATCGAGTTCTCGATCAAGGAAGTAGGACGTGATCGACCGTATGACGACCAATAGCAAAAGAAACATGAGATCGGCGAAGGCGAGGCTCAGCGCGGTGTGGATCACGTCGGACACGATGAAAAGCTCGAGTCCGGCCAGAATATAGCGCCCCAGTTCAATGCGTTCGCGGTTGGTTCTGCTCACCCTGTCCTGGCCCCGGCGCGCGATTTCGGCCACCGCTACGCCGATGATGAATCGCCCGGCGCCGATCAATAGCAGAATGATCGCCGCGACGTCGATGAAGGCCGCGAGCCATTCGAGCACCTGCACCAGCCAGTGGAGCTGCCCGTGCAGGATGCCGCCCTCCTGCTCCATTTTGAACAAGGCTTCCATGGCGTGCTTACTCCATGCTTGCCATCAGCTCACGACCGATCAACATCCGGCGAATTTCAGAGGTTCCGGCGCCGATTTCCATCAGCTTGGCATCCCGGAAGATACGCCCCACGGGATTGTCGTTGAGATAGCCCGCCCCGCCCATGGCCTGCACGGCCTGATGTGCCACGACCATCGCCTCTTCGGAGGCGTAGAGCACGCAGGCGGCGGCGTCCTGACGCGTAACCTCGCCCCGGTCGCAGGCCTTGGCGACCTCGTAGACATAGGCGCGCGCGGAGTTCATCTTGGTGTACATGTCCGCGATCTTGCCCTGCATCAGCTGGAAATTTCCGATGGGCTGGCCGAACTGGGTGCGGTCGCGCATGTAGGGCATGATCTCGTCCAGGCAGGCGGCCATGATGCCAGTGCCGATGCCCGACAGGACGACCCGTTCGTAATCAAGCCCCGACATCAGGACGCGCACGCCCTTGCCCTCTTCGCCGAGCACGTTCTCGAAGGGGACCTCCACATTGTCAAAGATCAGCTCGGCCGTGTTCGATCCGCGCATCCCGAGCTTGTCGAAATGGGGGGATGTCGAAAACCCGGTCATGGACTTTTCGATGAGGAAGGCAGTGATGCCCTTTGATCCGGCGTCCGCATCCGTCTTGGCGTAGACGACCAGCGTGTCGGCGTCCGGGCCATTGGTGATCCAGTACTTGTTGCCGTTCAACCGGTAATGATCGTTGCGCTTTTCGGCCCGCATCTTCATCGACACCACGTCCGAGCCGGCGGCGGGTTCGGACATCGCCAAGGCGCCGACATGATCGCCCGCGACGAGTCCGGGCAGGTATTTCCGGCGCTGTTCATCCGTGCCGTTCAGCTTGATCTGATTGACGCAGAGGTTGGAGTGCGCGCCGTAGGACAACGAGACAGAGGCCGAGGCGCGCGCGATTTCCTCAACCGCGATCACATGGGCGAGATAGGACATGCCCGCGCCGCCGAATTCTTCCGGCACGGTGATCCCGAGAAGGCCGAGATCGCCCATCTCTTTCCAAAGTGCAGCGGGAAATTCGTTGCTCGAGTCGATCTCGGATGCCATGGGTTTGATCCGCTCCTGGGCGAACCGGTGCACCATATCGCGCAGGGCATTCACGTCCTCGCCCAGATCGAACGTCATCGACGCGTTGAACATGCAGACCTCCTCCAGTTTATTGAACAGTCGTTCATAAAAGAACCACAACCCGCGCGTCGGGTCAAGCACGGGAACCGTGAAAGGCAGGGTGGCGTTGGTCAGACAATGGCGAATAACGCCGCCTGACCCAATCTCAACCTTGGACGGAGAGACCATGACCCACGATCCAAACAAACTGATCGAAGACTTCTGGGACCATATCGACGACACCCGCGCCGTCATGCTGGACATCGATGGACGCATGATGCCGATGTCGCCGCAACTGGACGACGACGAGCGCGTCATCTGGTTCATCACTGCCGAAGGGACCGACGCCTACAAGGCTGCACAAGGCTCTGGCCGCGTCCGCCTCGTCGCGGCGGATTCCAGCGCAAAGCTCTATGCCGACGTGCAAGGCAGCCTGACGGTCGCCAACAACCCCGACAAGCTGGACGAGATATGGTCGCCTGTCGCTGCCGCATGGTTCGATGACGGTCGCGAAGACGACGATGTGCGCCTGCTGGCCTTCCGCCCGACCGAGGGCGAGATCTGGACCACCGATGGCGCCGCCGGGTTCCTTTATGAGGTGGCCAAGGCGAACATGACCGAGGCCAAGCCGGATATGGGGGACCACGGGCGCGTCACGTTCTGAGACCGCTCGCGATATATTTTCTGGGCCTGCAGATGGCCCGAGACCAGCGGCGTTGAATTTTCAGCGCCGCGTTTTGCCCATTCGTTGAAGATCGCCCGAGGTCAGCCTGTCCCGCCCTGCCAGACCGCGCCCACCTCGGCCCGGATGATACGGGCCAGCGTATCGCAATCCTCCAGCGAAAAGGTCAGCGGCAGGCGCATATCGACGATGGACTTCAGGATCCGATCCGTTTTGGGCATCGCCTCAGACGGCGCATATCGCCAACTGTCATAGCGGGAGGTGAATCCGGTCGGCTCTGCCCCGCCGAACCACTTCAATTCGACACCTCGCGCGGCGCAACGCTGCAAGACCTCGTCAATAGCTTGATCTGACCAGTCGAGCAGCAGAAACTGGATCGAGGACCCGACATATCGCTCCTGTTCTGGACGCTCGATCAGCGTCAGGCCGGGCGTGTCGCGCAACCCCTCCTCAACCCGCCCATAGCGTTCATTCCAGCGCCCGCATTGCGCAGAAAGGTTGCGCAGCTGCGGTCGCAGGATAGCCGCGCGCAGATTATCCATCCGCCCCGAAACGTTGGGCGTGACATATTTGGCCGCCTCATAGACGTCCGGGCCCGGCGCGGCAAGGTGCCGCTCGTATAGCATATAGCTGCCTGACAGGATCACCGCGCGTGCCATCAGGTCGGAATCGTCAGAGGTGACGAACCCACCCTCGCCGGAGTTAAGATGTTTGTAAGTCTGCGTGGAATAGCACGCCGCCACCCCATGCCGACCCGAAGGCACGCCACGCCACGCAGCACCCATGGTATGCGCGCAATCCTCGATCACCCGGACCCCGGCTGTGTCGCAGATCGCCATCAGTCGATCCATGTCGCAGATGTGACCCCGCATGTGGCTGAGCAGGAGGACCTTGGCCCGACCCTCGAACGCTTCAGAATCAAACCGTTGCGCGAGGTGTTCCAGGTCGATGACCAGTCCTTCGGTCACACCGACATAGACCGGCACCGCGCCGAGCGAAGCAATCGCCCCCGGCACCGGCGCAAGGGTGAAAGCGTTGGTCAAAACCGCGTCGCCCGCGCGCACCCCCGCCGCACGCAGGGCTGTCGCGATCGCCGCGCCGCCGGATGCGGTCGCCAGGGCGTAACGCGCGCCCATGGCTGCGGCGAACTCCTGCTCCAGCAGCGCGACATCGCCCGCCTCACCGTCCGCGACGTTGTAACGGTGCAGCCGGCCACTTCGCATGACAGCAACTGCGGCGTCGATGGCCTCTTCGGGGATTGGCTCCTGCTGAGTGAAAGAGCCTGTGAAAATCTCTGGCATGTTGTCTCCTGCGGGCGGAGTGTGGCGGGGCGGCTTGGAGGCGTCAATCCGCGCCACTGTCGGCTGTTAACGCCAATGCTGCGAGCGGATCCGGATCGCGGCCAGGCCTGTGCAGGGCTGGCGATGAGCGGAGCGAAGTCTGCGAAACAGCCCGAGAACCGGCGTAAGGCAGGTCGCACCGCGAACCCGGTTTGGCGGATGCTCAGGGCCAGAACCCCTGCACGACGCCCGGCAGATGATCGAAGTGGTCAATCAACGCCTCGGGGAGGAGCGCTGCCATATCCTCACCGCTTGGCCCGAAGGTGACGAGGATGGAATGCACCCCGGCGGCGCGCGCGGTGTTGCGGTCGGTGTCGCTGTCCCCGACGAGGCAGGCGATGGTTGGATCGCCCCCTGCCCGGCGCACCGCCTCGCGCAGAGGCTCAGGGTCGGGCTTGCGCACCGGCAATGTGTCCGCCCCGATGATCGCGGCGAATTCGTCCAGCACGCCCAGCTCGTTCAGCAGAGTGCGGGCCAGCGCCTCGGGCTTGTTGGTGCAGATCGCGACGCTGTGGCCGGCGGATTTCAGGGCCGTGATCGCCTCCATCGCGCCGGGATAGAGACGGGTGTGCACGGCGATTGCTTCGGCATAAGCGCTCAACAGCAGGGGGTACTGGCGGTCGATCTCTGCCGCATCCTCTGCTCGGCCCATGCGCTCCATGCCCAGACGCAGCATCGCCCGCCCGCCGCGCAGGGCCGTGCCCGCGTCATCCGGGGTCAGTATCGCGCCCGCGCCCATGCCGGAAAAACAGCTGTTCGCCGCCGCCAGCAGGTCGCCGCTGGTATCCGCCAACGTGCCATCCAGGTCGAAAACAATCGTGGCCATCCGGTTTCCCTGCCCTGTTGTTACGGGCCGAAACCCAAGTTGAACCGCGCAGCCCTTGCAAGGCCGCGTCATCCGGATAAAACGGCCGCGACAGAAAAACAATGTAAGGGGTTAACAGCATGAGCATTGCACTCGTCATTCTGGCGGCGGGGCAAGGGACACGGATGAACTCCGACCTGCCCAAAGTGCTGCATCAGATCGCGGGGGCACCCATGCTGGTCCACGCCATCCGCGCCGGCGAGCCGCTAGAGCCGTCGCGCATCGTCGTCGTCACCGGCCATGGCGGCGAGGCGGTCGGCAAGGCCGCGCTCGACTACCAGCCCGGAACCGAGATTGCGTTTCAAGATCAACAGCTTGGAACCGCGCATGCCGTGGCGCAGGCGCGCGACGCGCTCAAGGGGTTCGAGGGCGACGTGATTGTCCTATACGGTGACACCCCGTTCATCCGCCCCGAAACACTGGAACAAATGCAGGCCGCGCGTGCGGCGCACGATGTGGTCGTGCTGGGGTTCGAGGCCGCCGATCCGGGCCGTTACGGACGGCTCGTCATGGACGGTCAGAACCTGGTGCGCATCGTCGAGTTCAAGGACGCCACCGAGGAGGAGCGCCGCATCACGCTTTGCAATTCCGGCGTCGTGGCGGCCAATGCCGATGTCCTCTTTGATCTGATCGACGGGGTCAGCAATGAAAACGCCTCGGGCGAATACTACCTGACCGACATCGTAGGGTTGGCGCGGTCGCGCGGCATGTCCGCCGGGACCGTCACCTGCGCGGAGGCCGAGACCATGGGCGTAAATTCGCGCGCCGAACTCACCGTCGCCGAAGGGCTGTTCCAGGCCCGCGCGCGAGCCGAGGCGCTGGAGGACGGGGTGACGCTTGTGGCCCCCGAAACCGTGTACTTCGCCTATGACACAGCGATTGGACGCGACAGCGTGGTGGAGCCGAACGTGGTCTTCGGCCCCGGCGCTTCGGTCGAATCCGGCGTAAAAATCCGCGCGTTTTCGCACCTTGAGGGCTGCCATGTCAGCCGGGGCGGCGTCATCGGCCCCTATGCTCGTCTGCGCCCCGGCGCTGAACTGGCTGAGGACGTAAAAGTCGGCAACTTCGTGGAAATTAAGGCCGCGAGGGTGGATCGCGCCGCCAAGATCAATCATCTCACCTATATCGGGGACGCGGAAATCGGCGAAGAGGCCAACATCGGCGCCGGCACCGTGACGTGCAATTACGACGGCGTGCTCAAGCATACCACTCGCATCGGCGCGCGCGCCTTCATCGGCTCCTCGACCATGCTGGTCGCCCCGGTTTCCATCGGCGATGACGCGATGACCGGATCGGGGTCCGTCATCACGCAGGATGTCGAACCCGGCGCATTGGCGCTGGGCCGGTCGCGGCAAGTAACAAAACCGGGCCTCGCAAGAAGATTATTTGAAGTACTTAAGCAAAAAAAACGAGATCAAGGAACGCATTGAATGTGTGGAATTATCGGTTATCTCGGCAAGCATGAGGCTGCGCCTTTCCTTGTCGAGGCCCTGAAAAGGCTGGAATATCGCGGATATGATAGCGCCGGCATCGCAACGGTGGAGGACGGCGCGCTGGATCGCCGCCGCGCGGTCGGCAAGCTGGTTAACCTCTCGGATCTCCTCGTGCATGAGCCGCTGGCGGGTAAGGCCGGGATCGGGCACACCAGATGGGCGACGCATGGCGAACCCTCGACGCGCAACGCCCATCCGCACAAGGCCGGCCCCGTCGCTGTCGTGCATAACGGTATCATCGAGAATTACCGCCATTTTCGCGCCGAACTCGCCGCGGCGGGCATCGAATTTCATACCGATACCGACACCGAAACCGTGGCGCTGATGGCGGCGCATTACATCGCGAACGGCGATTCACCACGTGTGGCGGTCGAACGGCTGCTGGCGCGGCTTGAAGGGGCCTATGCACTGGCCTTCCTGTTTGAGGGCGAAGACGATCTGATGATCGCGGCGCGCAAGGGCTCCCCCCTTGCGATTGGTCATGGGGACGGTGAGAATTACATCGGCTCGGACGCCATCGCGCTCGCCCCGCTGACCGACCGGATCACCTACCTCGAAGAAGGGGACATGGCGGTCCTGACCCGCACTTCGATCGAAATCCGGGACGCCGAGGGCAACCTCGCCAATCGCGACATGCGCACGATTGAGCGAGACAAGGCCATGGTGGACAAGGCAGGGCACAAGCACTTCATGTCCAAGGAAATCGCCGAGCAGCCACAGGTGATCGCGCAGACCATCGGGCATTACTTCGGCGCGGGCGGGCATGAAATTCAGTTTCCCACGGATCAGGTGGATTTCACCGGCGTGAACCGGATGGTGTTGGTCGCTTGCGGCACGGCCTTCTATGCCTGTCTGACGGCGAAATACTGGATCGAACGGCTGGCAGGGATCCCCGTTGAGGTCGATGTCGCATCCGAATTCCGCTACCGCGAACCCCCCATCGGGCCTGGCACGGTCGCCCTGTTCGTCAGTCAGTCCGGCGAGACCGCCGACACGCTGGCCGCGCTGCGCTATTGTCAGGGCAAGGCGGACCGGATCCTGTCGGTCATCAACGTTCCCGAAAGCTCCATCGCACGGGAAAGCGACGTGGCGCTGCCCATCCTCGCCGGGACCGAAATCGGTGTCGCCTCAACCAAGGCGTTCACCTGCCAGTTGACCGTTCTGCTGATCCTCGCGATGGAGGCAGGCCGCCAGCGTGGCACCTTGAGCGACGTAAGGCAGGCGGATCTGGTGGCCGCCCTGCGCGGATTGCCCTCGCGTCTGAACCTCGCGCTCGACGGCGAAGCGGTGGTCGAGGCCGTTTCGCAAGATTTGGCCGAGGCGCGTGACGTTCTGTTCCTCGGGCGCGGACAGATGTTCCCTCTCGCACTGGAAGGCGCGCTGAAACTGAAAGAAATCAGCTACATCCACGCCGAAGCCTACGCCAGCGGAGAGCTGAAGCATGGGCCAATCGCCCTCGTCGATCCACACATGCCGGTGGTCGTCATGGCACCGCGCGACGCGCTGTTCGACAAGACGGTTTCCAACATGCAGGAGGTTATGGCGCGCGGCGGCAAGATCGTGCTGATCTCGGACAAGGCAGGGTTGGAGATCGCCGGCGAAGGGCTGTGGCGCAGCATCGAAATGCCCGAGATCGAGGATATTTTGGCCCCGATTCTCTATGCCGTGCCGGCACAGCAACTGGCCTATCACACCGCCGTCGCCAAGGGCACGGACGTGGATCAGCCGCGCAACCTCGCCAAATCGGTAACGGTGGAATGACCCTGCCGACCTCGGCGGAGGATGCGCTGGAGGTCATGCGCGCCTCGGTCGAGCCGGGGCGCGCCGAAGGCTCCGCCGCCTATCACAAGGTGGCCCGCGTCTATCTGGGCGTACCCAACCCCGTGCTCAACGACCTGACGACCGACTGGCGGCGCGCGATGGATCTGGAGCAGCGGCTGGCGCTGGCCCGCGACCTTTGGGACAGCGACGTGCACGAGGGCCGGATCGCTGCCGCCAAACTGCTGACACAGGCCCGCATCCGCGATGACGCCGCCGTCTGGGCGCTGATCGCGTCATGGATTCCTCAGTTCGACGCATGGGCCATCGCGGACCACGCCAGCAAGGCGGCGGAAAAGCGGATCATGTCCGACCTGTCGCGGCTGGACGAGGTCGAGGGCTGGACACAATCGGATCACATGTGGACCCGCCGCGCGGCGCTGGTCTCAACGCTGGCGCTAACCAAATCAAACCACCCCGGCGCGGCCGAGGCAGCTGCACGGGATCGTGCTCTGGGTTGGGCGGCGGTTTACGTGCCCGATCAGACCTGGTTCATCCAGAAGGCCATCGCATGGTGGATCCGTGACCTCTCCAAGCATGACAAAGACCGCGCATCGGCTTTTCTGGCAGCGCACGGCGCGGCAATGAAGCCTTTTGCACGCGCCGAGGCCGGCAAGTACCTTACCGACTGACGGTTACTTCGGGTAGCTCGGTCAGGGGCGCGCCGAGCGCCTGCATCAGGTTCAGCGAAGCACGCGAGCCTGCTGTTGCAGGACCGAGGATCGGGATCAGATCGGCCCCGACCGTCTTGCCCTTGTAGCTGACGTTGCCCTTGGCCCGCGTCTTGACCAGCGGTGTCTTGAGCCAGACGCCGGGTTCGGACGCATCAAGCGACACAATCGTCTTGCCCAGAACGCCCGTGGCGGGCGCTGCGGCGGCGGGCGTTATGGTTGCATCCGCTTCAGCCGTGGCCGTGTCACCGGCGGCGGGCGCGTCACCTGGACGTGTGGGGGGGCGGGTGACGTTCGCTGAGGCGCTCGCATCCGCGCCGGGTCCGGTCGCCGGTCCGGAGAGGTTCGGGAAAACGGAATTGCTGGCGCTGCATCCGGAAAGGGCGAGGACGGTGAGGAGAAGGATCGGTTTCATAATCCCGATGATGGCGTGTCTGTCTGCCGCGTCAATCCCTTGAATCCGAGACAGAGGTTCATCCGATGTGACTTGCCCCGACCCTGCACCGCGCTTAAGTTCCGGGTATGTCCACGCAGAACGCCCCGCTCATCGACCCCTTTGCCCGCGCCATCACCTACCTCAGGGTTTCGGTGACGGATCGCTGCGATTTTCGCTGTGTTTACTGCATGTCAGAGAACATGACCTTCCTGCCCAAGAAAGAGCTGCTGACGCTGGAGGAGCTGGACCGCTTGTGTTCGACCTTTATCGGACTCGGTGTGGAAAAGCTGCGGATCACAGGCGGGGAACCGCTGGTGCGGCGGGACATTCTGTCGTTCTTCCGCGCGATGTCACGGCATCTGGACAGCGGCGCGCTGAAAGAGCTGACGCTGACCACCAATGGCTCGCAGCTGGAACGCTTTGCCAGCGACCTCTATGCGGCTGGTGTGCGCCGGGTGAATGTCTCTCTCGATACGCTGGACGAGGCCAAGTTCGCCCGCGTGACCCGGTGGGGTCGTCTGCCGCAGGTCATGCGTGGGATCGACGCCGCCCTGGCCGCCGGTCTGCGCGTCAAGCTGAACGCCGTCGCACTTAAAGAATTCAACGAGGATGAGCTCTTCGCCCTGACGGAATTCTGCGCCGAGCGTGGTATGGATTTGACGTGGATCGAGGTGATGCCCATGGGCGACCTCGGTAACGAAGACAGGATCGGGCAATATTGGTCGCTGAAAGACCTGCGCGCCACGCTGGCGCAGCACTACACCCTGATCGATTTGGCGGAACGGACCGGCGGACCGGCGCGCTATGTGCAATTGCAGGAGACCGGGCAGAAGATCGGGTTCATCACGCCGCTGACGCATAACTTCTGCGAAAGCTGCAACCGTGTGCGGATCACCTGCACCGGCGAGATCTACATGTGCCTCGGACAGGAGGACGTCGCCGACCTGCGTGCGCCCTTGCGCGCGCATCCCGATGACAACGCCCCGCTGAAAGACGCGATCCGCGCCGCGATCGATCGCAAGCCCAAGGGCCACGATTTCGATTATTCGCGCCAGAAAACCGATGGCCAGGTCTCTCGCCACATGAGCCATACAGGCGGCTGATGAGGCCGCAAGGGACTGTTTTTTATCAATTCTATAGGGGTGTCGCGGCAATCGCCGCGCCTTTCGTCTGGTACCGTGTCTCGCGCAAGCTGGCCCGCGAGGGCGTGCCCCCGGATCGGCGCCGCGAACGGCTGGGCCATGCGACGCAAGCCCGACCCGAGGGTCAGCTGATCTGGTTTCACGCCGCAAGCGTCGGGGAAAGCGTCTCTGTCCTCGCCCTCGCCCGGCGCATGACCGAAAAGGACGACGCGACAGAGGTCTTGATCACCTCGGGCACCGCGTCCTCAGCCGAGATCCTCGCGCAGCGGATGCCGCCCGGATGCCGTCACCAATTCGCCCCGCTCGACCGGGCCGATGCACTGCGCCGGTTCCTTGCGCACTGGAGACCCGATGCCTCGATCCTTGTGGAAAGCGAGCTGTGGCCCCAGATGTTGGTCGCCGCGCATAAAGCCGGGGTGCCGCTGGCGCTGGTCAACGCGCGCATGTCAAACGCCAGTCTCAAGAACTGGGCGCGGTTCGATGCCACCGCGCGCTACCTGCTGGGTCTGTTCCGCCTGATCCGGACACAGGATCAACGTACGATGGACGGTTTGCTGGACCTGGGTGCGGATCCCGCCACCACTGCTCTCGGCCCCAACCTCAAGGCGATGTCGGACCCGCTGCCGGTCGATGAGCGCGCCTATCACGAGGTCGAGGACGCCTATTCCGGCATGCTCTGGGTCGCCGCCTCGACCCATCCGGGCGAAGAGGAAAAGGTGATCGACGCGCATCTCCGCGTCATGGAGGCTGTGCGCAGCGCGCGCCTGATCCTCGTCCCCCGCCATCCCGACCGCGCCGCCGACATCGCGGCGATGGTAGAGCGCAAGGGCCTGTCCGTCGCGCGACGCAGCCTGAGCCGCGACCCCGGCGAGGCCGATGTCTACATCGCCGACACCCTCGGCGAGATGGGATTGTGGTATCAACTGGCGCCTGTGGTTTTCATGGGGGGATCGTTCGGCAAGGCCGGCGGACACAACCCCTATGAACCGGCCCAAATGAACACGGCCCTGATCAGTGGCCGGCGCGTGGCGAATTTCGCCGATGTCTACGACGCTTTCAATGAGGCCGGTGCCGTGCGCATCGTGAAGAACGCCAAGGAGCTGGCAGGCGCGGTGACAATCCTGCTCACCGATCTCGAAGAGCAGCGCGCGCAAAAGAGCGTGGCGGCAGCCTTGGCGCAGTCTCGCCTGGCGGAACTCGACGATCTGACCGACCTGCTGGTTCAGCGTCTATTGACCTGACGCGCATGCGCGTAGATAGCGAACGGATGGCCGAGCTTTTCGTTACCAATTTCAATCGGAACTACACGGGTGTGTCCGCAACCGCTGCCGGTGTGCTGCGACAGCAAATGGCGCGCTACGATCTACATCTGGTTGGCCAACCCCTGCCCGATTGCCCCGATCCGATCACGCCTGCTACCGCGCGCCGCTTGTCTCGCACCCCACCCCCTGGACGCCCCTTTGCAATCTGGCATGTGCGTCGCAATTCCGAGATGCAGACCGCGATCTGGGCGCGCGATGTGTTGCGGCTGCCGATCCGCGTGGTCTTTACTTCGGCCGCGCAGCGCCTGCACTCCGTCTGGCCGCGCTGGCTGATCTCGAGCATGGACGCAGTGATCGCCACGACGGCGCGCGCGGCGGAGTTCGTCCCGCATGTGCGCGCCGTGGTGCCGCATGGCGTTGATACCGCGCGTTTCGCCCCCGTCGATGATCGTGCGGCCGCGTGGTCAGCCAGCGGCTTTGGCGGACGGCGTGGGATCGCGACCATCGGGCGGATTCGGCCTGAAAAGGGAACGAATGTCTTTGTCGAAACGATGCTGCGCGCCTTGCCCGACCTGCCCGATGTCACCGCCCTGGTGATCGGGAAGGCCACGAACAAGCACGAGGGGTTCCTCGCCGGACTGCGGGCCCAGGTCGCCGCCGCCGGCCTGTCGGAGCGCATTCTGTTTCCCGGTGAGATGGCACCGGATGATCTGGCCCGGCTGCTGCCGTCGCTGGAGCTTTTGGTTCAACTGCCGCTTTATGAGGGGTACGGCATGGCCCCGCTGGAGGCGATGGCCTCGGGCGTGCCCCTGCTCGCCTCGGATACGGGGTATTTCCGTCATTTCACGCAAGAGGGTGCAAACGGCGTCATCCTTGATCGCGATGCACCGGTCGCGGCGGCCAAGGCGCTGCGCGCTTTGCTGAACGGTCCCGACCGTTTGCCTGCCATGGCGCGGAACGCGCGCGAGGACGCGGTGCGGCTGTTTTCCGTCACGCAGGAGGCCGCAGAGATCAACGCCGTTTACGAGGCGCTTTGGGCCGAGGGGTAGCGGGGCCAAGCGGCCCCCATCTATTTCGCGCTTAGGCAGCCGGCATCCGACGTTCGGCGAGCCCCGCCCACCAGGAGCAGCCCGCCGGAATCGCCTCGTCGTTGAAATTGTAATCTGCCGCATGCAAACTCGATGACGGCCCGTTGCCGACAAGGATATAGGCTCCGGGACGCTCTTCGAGCATGTAGGCAAAGTCTTCACCGCCCATGAAAATTTCCGCTTGATCACAGGCTCCGGCGACCTCTGTCGCGACCTCTGCTGCGAATTCGGTCTGCGCCTCGCTGTTTACCATGGTGGGGTAGCCATCGATCCAGCGGATTTCAGCCTTGGCACCAAAGGCCTCGCAGGTCGCGGTGGCAATCGCCTTCAACCGGGTTTCGGCCAGCGCGCGCGTTTCTTTTGACATGGAGCGAATGGTTCCACGCAAGGTCACGGAATTCGGGATGACATTATACGCTTTGGACGAGGATTCGATCGAACAGACCGAGACGACGACCTGTTCCACGGGATCGACGTTGCGTGAGGCGATTGATTGCAGCGCGCTGATCACGGCAGAGGTCGTGACAATCGGATCAACCCCCTTGTCCGGTTGGGCCGCGTGGCACCCCTGCCCGCGCACGGTAATCTCGAACTGGTCGGTCGAGGCGAAGAACCCGCCGGGACGGATCGCGAATTGCCCGGTCGGGATGCCGGGCCAGTTGTGCATGCCGTAGACTTCCTGAATGCCGAAACGGTCCATCATGCCATCGTCACACATCTCTTTGCCGCCGGCGCCGCCTTCTTCGGCGGGCTGAAAGATGACGACGACGGTGCCGTCGAAGTTACGGGTCTCGGCGAGGTATTTCGCTGCACCCAGCAACATGGCGGTGTGGCCATCGTGGCCACAGGCATGCATCGCGCCGGGGATCTTGGAGGCGTAATCCACCCCGGTGGTCTCATGGATCGGCAGCGCATCCATATCAGCCCGCAAGCCGATGACCTTGCCCGATGCCGTGGATTTCCCCTTGATGACCCCGACGACCCCGGTGCGCCCCAGCCCGGTTGCGATTTCATCACAGCCAAAGGCTTTGAGCTTGTCCGCGACGATCTGCGCGGTGCGGTGTGTCTCGAACAGGATTTCGGGGTTCTGGTGCAGATCATGCCGCCATTCGGTGATCTCGGGCAGCAATTCGGCAAAGCGGTTCTTAACGGGCATCGTGGACTCCTGATCTTGCGGGGGCGTGTTGCGTCAACCGAATGGTCAAGGCCGAGCGACGGGCCGGCAAGCAATCTTCGGGGGGTGGTTCATGGACAAGCATACAGGCGTGGGCCGGAGGTTCCAATATCGCGTCTTTGGTACGATCATGTGCTGCCCTTGATCAACGCCAGGTCCATGGCGCAATCCCTGGGATCATCAGACGCCGCATGGTCACTCTGCACGCGCACCGGCGATCGACCTCGCAATCAGTATCCACTTTCGGTGACGAGGACCTGATGATCCTCCCCAACCTGTTCATAGACCGACGGCGCAGCGACGTAACCCATGTCGTGGATAGGGGAAGGGATCGGTTTGAAATGCAGGTCGCGATCTATCTTGCGCCGGGTCGGATCGGCAATCGGCACCGCCTTGAGAAGAGCCTGAGTATAGGGATGACGCGGATCCTCGAAGACCGCGCGTCGCGACCCGATTTCGACAATCCGGCCAAGGTACATGACGCCGACGCGGTGACTGACCCGTTCGACCACGGCCATGTCGTGCGAAATGAACAGGAAGGAAAGCCCAAGGTCGGCCTGCAGTTCCATCATGAGGTTCAGCACCTGCGCCTGCACCGAGACATCCAGCGCCGAGACAGCCTCGTCCGCCACGATCAGCTTGGGGTTCAGCGCCAGCGCGCGGGCGATGGCGACGCGCTGCCGCTGCCCGCCTGACAGCTCGTGCGGATATCGGCGCATGAAGCCGCGCGGTAGTTCCACACGGTCGAACAGCATGGCGACGCGATCCTCCAGCGCCTTGCCGCGCGCCGTAGCAAAGTTGCGCATCGGTTCAGCAACCTGATCGCGCAGCATCATCTGCGGATTGAGCGAGGCAAAGGGATCCTGAAAAATCATCTGCATGTCGAGCCTGTCTCTTATACACATCTCCGAGCCCACGAGACGGACTCCTATCTCG
>OJAU01000218.1_pt1 | contig 32889 bp, 35 predicted proteins | sample 1589791 | NCBI WGS metagenome assembly OJAU01 (sample SAMN05416849, study PRJEB24817) | seawater metagenome | isolation source: Sea water | place: Canada:Atlantic | collected 2013-07 | reverse complement strand
TCTACACAGAGTAGATCGTCGGCAGCGTCAGATGTGTATAAGAGACAGGCTCAAGTATGTTTGTGCTGCGTCTGTCGTGTGTTGTTTCTTTCTCGCTCATCTCACACAATGTCGTTTCATTTGCTATTTCGTAGTACATTGTCATCGACATATCCAACACACGCTTGACGTTTGACACGATGGACGAAGTGTTGGTGTATTTAACAGTGGAACCTTTGGTGCAACCCAACGCCTCTCCCAACACCGCACCTCCTTCTTCCAATGCCATACTCTCTTCACCTTCTCGCACAGCGTAATTTCCATATTATTTATTTTTATTATGTTTATATTTCTTTATAAAAATAATATAATAAAATAACATAGTCCATCACCACCTGGTGTTTTACGACCTGGTGCTTCTCCTGAAGAATACAAAGCATGGGCCAAAGCCAAATATGAATACGAAGAGTGGCAACAACAACAGCAACGCAACCATTCACCCAATCTCCCGCCCAACAATAGCAACAATAATAGCAATAGCAATAACAATAGTAATAATATGAACAATGGACCTGGTCGACGCTTTGCCAGTCCACCGCCGCAACGCGGTCCGTCGCCCAACAACGCGGGCAGCGGCAGTGGCGGAGGCGGCGGCGGCGGAGCCGAGCCAAAGTTGATTGCCAACGTACCCATGATCGAATGCGAACGGAATTTCCCGTCGACCTCACGACCCGCCCGATCGATGACAGAAACATCGTCAGCCGTAAACATGCGGTACCGAAGACCGACATCGATGGTCTCGGTCAGCGGAGCACGAACGCCAGCAAGAAGCTGCCATGCGAAACCGGTGTCCGAATCATCAATACCGTCACCGGCACTTGTGTTGATTGTAGCGTTCACATCAGTGCGCGCCACGCCAACACCGCCACCAAGGAAGGCCTGAAGGCCATCATCGGGACCAAAATCAGCCAGACCGTTGATCATGAAACTGAGTGCATTGGCACTGCCGCCAGCGGGATAAGCGCCAGCAGGTGTAAGGGCAGCCGGAGAGCCACTGGGGAAGCCCGTAGCGCCGACAGTAACCGTGTCGATATCAGCTTCACGGTAGCTGGCCTCGGCTTCGAGGCGAGCGCCGCCGAAGTCGTAACCTACGATACCGCCGAAGTCGTAACCTTCAGTGTGATCGATAGAAAGGTCATCAGCCTGACCGTTAATGTCGAGATCGAAGTCTTCCACGAGCATTACGCCGCCGTCGAATTCGACGTACCACGCATCTTCGCGGGCATGGGCCGACGTTGCAAGCATCGTCGACGCCATCGCCATACCTATGACGAGTTTCCGCATTATAAAATTCCCCTTTAAAGCGAATTGGAGCCACCAAGAGGCCCCTTGTCTAACTTTTCAACAAAGGCGAGGCAAGCAAACATCGATGTCAGACTGTTGCAAGAATACCGCGATTGGCGGTTTTGCGTGACAAAATGTCTGTTTTTCCCGTCTTAGGTCTGCAAACGGCAAGTTCGCGAAAAGGTTCCGGAAATTTTGAAAAGATCAGGAAACTCCGAATCAAATGAGGCCGGATTGTTCGAGAGATGCGATGAGGGAGGCAATGGCGGCGCGGGCCTCTGTATCCTGCGTCGTGCCTCCGCTTGCCGGTGCAAGTGCCTCCGGCCGCTGCCATGTTCCGTCAAACAGCAGGGTTGTGCCGGCCGCTTTATCGTAACAGCGCAGACCAATGGAAGGCTGGATAAAAACCCACGCAGCGTCGGTCCGGCACGCAATCGCCCCTTCCTGCCCGGCCCATGCGTCGGAGGCCGGCGAGGCGACCTGCCAGCACTCTCCATCTACGGGATCGGCAGGCGGCGCAGCTGATTCGCCCTCCACAGCGGGATGCAGCAGGGTGGACACACGGGTCAGCGCATTATTCACGGTAAATTCCTTCTGCGCCTGTCCGGCAAACAGCAGAGGCAGATCGTATCGCACCGTGCGCGAGGCATGGGAGATCGGTTGAGTCATTGAATATCCTTTCGCAATTACGGTCGGGCACACCTGTCGGAAGCGCGCACGGGTGGTTCAGAGCGTGAGAAGGGCAAGCGGGTCCGACATGGCAAAAGTGCCCTGTTGGCAAATCCAGATGGTTTCGCCGGAGTGGTCCGAAACGAGGGAGGCGACTGTATCTGCTGTCAGTTCGAGACGGGGCGTGGACGTCCCCCATGTCACCAACGGAGCGGACACAGGACCGATGCCGACAAGATAGGATTCGCTTTCCTCCACCAGCGGCACGTCGACACCGCTACGCCAACTCCAGGAGCCTCTTGCCCGGCGTGTCCAACACAGGGTGAGGCTTCCATCGCTTTGCCGGAGTGTTGCTGCATGGACGGGTGTGAGAGGCTTCAAGGACAAGCCGGCATTCGCGATCACGGCCTGCACCGGCTCGTCGTCGCCCAGACCGGTCGCCGCGATGGCTGGGCCGGGGTTCCCGGCAAGTGCCGGATCGAGCGATACCAGCCGGTCGTTCAGCATCACGGCAACTACGCCAGCCTCGTGACCGGCCATTGCGGCCCCTTCTGTTCCGCCGCGTCCGCGCAGCAATCCCTCCAGCCGCCAATTACCGCCACCCAGGGGCACCGGCATGGCAAACTGGAGCACTTCTGTGCCGACCAGCATTCGGTTCGCGCCGTTGGCGATGGCTTCCAGCGAAGCCAGGGGGAGATGGTCGTCCGGTCCCGCAAGTGCGAGCTCCAGAGCCGCATGGGGTTCAAAGCGGACGGCCTTTGACGGCTCGAGCGGAGCCGTGAGCGTTCCCTGCACGGGGGCCCCCCGGCTGGAGCCAATCGATTCAAGAGAATTGCCGGTGACGGAATAGAGCGAGGCCCTGCCTCTGCCGGCAGAGGTGGTCACTGCCGCAAACAGCTGGGCCGTGCCAGCGCTGCCGTTTCCGTCCCACGGCAATCCGAAGGCAGCCAAACGGGTCGGGCCTGCCAGACGATCATCGGGCGGCGCGATTCTGCCCGGATCGGTGGCGGGCGCCAGCGCCGAGGGAAAGGAGTGGCGCAGCAATTCAAGCTCTACCGAGCGTTCGCGCCATTCCCAACCGGTCACACGGTAATGGCCGGGCTGGCCGGGCAGCGTGACCAGACGCCCTGGCCGGATTGCCGGATCGATCTCGGCCATGCGCCACGCGACTGTCTCGCGCGCGGCTGTGCTGCTGCGGGCAGCCTGTACCGCCAGAGCCTTTGCCCGGCCTGCTGCCAGCGTAGCGGGGAATTCGATTATCTCCGCTCTTCCGGCCGCGGCGCGCCCGTCCAGTCGCTGGATACCCGGCTGGTAATCGCGTGCCGGATCGTAATGGCGCACGCCGCCAATGGTCGGGCGTGCGGCATTGGCGCGGTGCATGGCGAGGCCTGCGCGCTGGCCATAATCCTGTCCGCCATTTTCATTGTCCCGGGCGACCACGCGTTCGGGAGGAAGGCCGCTGGCCGTCTGCGCATCCAGATCGGCAATGCTCGATATTTCCAGCGTGCTGCCCGAAACATCGAACGCGAGTGGATAGAGCTGCCCGATCGTGGCCAGATCCTGCGCTGCAGACCCGCTTTCGGCAGTGTAGCCTTGTAGTCCTGCAAGCTCTGCATCCGCCAGCACCGTAGTGGCGGACGGGCGCGCCAGTGCGGCCAGCTGCACATTACCGCTATCGGCCACGATCTCGAAGGTCAGGGCGGGGATGCGATTGCCGAAATCACCCAGTTGCAGGTCTTCGAACACCGCATAGGCCAGCCCGCGAAAGGCCGGGGCAGAGGGCCCTTCGGCAGAGGCAATCAGGGGATCAGGATCCTGGTCGGCATGGCCGCGATAGAAACGGAATGCGCCACCCGTTTTCAGATCGCCGCCTGCCCCGCGCAGCAGATTGCCATCCGCCCAGATGCGCCCGATGCTTTCTATCGGGCGGCTGGACAGGGCGACGGCAAAGGAGACGGTGTAGCTGTAAGTGGTGGTCGATGGCCTGCCCTTGCCGCCGCTGCTTTCGCTGTTTTCGACAAGGTCGGTTGCCCAGATGATCGTGCCGCCACAGCGCGACACGCCGTGATGGCGGGGAAGTGCGCTGCCATAGCTGGAGGTGGTGGCATCCAGTTCCTTGAGGCGGGGGCCATCGCGTGAAGGGCTGCCAAATATGGCGCCATCGATCCGGCGACCGGCCAGCGCCCCGATTGCGCCGCCCAGCGGGCCGCCCACCAGCGTACCGGCAGCGGTGAGGAGAAGAGTAGCCATAATAACGGGTCCTTGGTCCTATCAGTCCATCCGCCAGCGCGCGACTACCGGCCACGGCGGGCGGCCCGGCGTGCGCACGACGCGTCGAAGACCGGCATGGGCATGGATGAAGGTTGTTTGGGCGCGGGCATCCGGGGCCCGGTTCCGGTCGATGATAACGAGATGGCTCTGGGCCGGGCCCACAGCGCACAGCACAATATCGCCTGTCCGGTCGTCAGCGGTCCGACGCAAGCGGCGCGCAGGGCAGTCGCGGAGGCTTTCCAGCAGAGGGCCGGTGGACAGGGTCCGTAATGCGTAATCGGACGGCGCGTCGAACGGGTGCCCGATCTGCCTGAGCGATTGCCCGGCGGAGGGGGCTTGCAGAAGCGCGCTCAGGTCCGGGTCGGTATCGGACAGCGGCGCGCTGCCGACACCTTCCGCCACGATCCGCACGGCGCGCTGGGCCACCGGGTTTTCGATAAAGCCATGCTGCAGCGCGGCGGTGTAGTTGTACGCGGGGCGACCCGTTCCGCCATCAAAAGTGGCCGCCCAGGGCGAGACATATCCAGTGGGAACAGCCTTGTTCAAAGGCACACGGGGTCCGCCCCCGCCCTTGAAGGCGGAGGACAGGGTATCGAGGAATGACATGGGATTTCCTTTTTTTTCGCAAAAGGATGTTTTTCCGTGTGGGTTATCCCCAACGGTGAGAACAAAATGGCATTTTGATATTGCGACTCACACGGCCAGTGGCCGATAGTCCGAATCGGTAGTCGTCCTACCGTCTTTTTCCCGGATCGTGCGCCTCTGAACGGCGGCGGAGGTAATCGTGCCAACCGGAGTGCAGGCTCAGACCTGTATTAAGAAAGGCGGTGGCTTATGCAGCGCGTATTCGTACGTTCTTATAAGCGCTGGCGGTTTGGCCGGGAGGAGCTCGTAACAGCTCACACCCGGCCTTATAAGCGCTGGCGGTTTGGCCGGGAGGAGCTCGTAACAGCTCACACCCGGCGCTGGCCCAACCAGTTGTCGTTTTTATTCTAAAGTGAACTAAGCGGTAGGGCGGCTACCACTTATCCAGTTGGTTATATCCAACTTGGACAAATGCAATTTGCATACGCTTGCCAAAGTTGCAAAAAATATCGTGTGGAAAATTCGTTCTGGCTTTTCTCACAACATCCGCACCGATGGCTCGCTGCGCCGCCCCAGCATCAGTTCGGTCAGCGCCCAGACCAGCGCGTCGGCGCGGTCGGGCGATCGGCCCGGCCCTTCATAGGTGCCGCCAACAAGCATTCCGCACAGCTGATCCTCCAGCGCGCCGAACAGGCCTGCGTGGCGCACCCGGCCTGCTTCGTACAGGGCGGCCACCGGCTCTGCCCGGGCGCATTTCCCGCGGCTGGCGTGGACCAGTTTAACGGGCAGCGCGATGCTGGCGGCGCGCAGCACGCTTTCCACCATTGCGCCGCCCTGATTGGCCTCTGCAATCACCCGGTCGGCGGACCATGCTCTGGCCGCATCCGCCACCGCGCCGGCCCAGCGTTCGGGGCTGGCCTTCTCCACCGTGGCATCGGCCAGTACGCAGCCTGTTCCGCCAGCATCCACTGCCGCCACGATTATCCCGCAGGCATCGCCGCGTGCCGAGGCAGGCGAATCGACGGCCACCACCACACGCACCCACGGGCGCACCGGCGGCACGGCCCCGGCGCTCCGGCTGCGTTCCAGCAAGGATCGCGTCCATAACGCGCCTTCCGCATCGCGCAGCAATTCCCCGTCCAGTTCCTGTCGGCCCAGCGCCGTCCCGCCGAACTGGCGGCGGACAGCGGTGAGAAAACTGGCCGAAAGGTTGGCCGCATTATCCTGCGTGCGTCCGCCCGTGATGACGACAGTGCCTGCATGATTTTCGTCTGCGTGATTTTTGGCATCATCCACCAGACGCTGCACCAGCGGCACGGCTCTGGGGGTTGTCGTCACCAGTGTCTGTGGCTCTTCGCCCAATCGCAGGCCAAGTTGGAGATTGTCCCAGCACCGGTTTGCGCGTTCGCTGGAATTATCCCATTTGGCTAACTCGTCACACCACGCATGGCTGTGCTGCGGGCCGCGCAGGCTTTCCGGCTCGCTAGCAGAAAACAGCTGGGCCTGCGCGCCATTGGGCCAGCGTAAACGCCGCAGCGATGGTTCGTACACCGGTACGCAGCCGGGCGCGGCGATTGTTACAAGGCCGCTATCGCCCTCCACCATAACCGCGCGCGCTTCGCTCAGCGATGCGGCCACCAGAGCAATGCGGGCGGCGGGATTGTGCAGCGTGATTTCACTCACCCATTCGGACCCGGCGCGCGTTTTGCCAAATCCCCGGCCGGCCATCATCAGCCATGTGCTCCATGCCCGTTCCGGTGGTTTCTGCCCGGCATGGGCGAAATTGCCGAAATCATGGTCAAAGGCTTCACGCTCATCCTGTGTCAGAGTGCGCACGAAGCTCTGTTTTTCCGCATCGGATGCCCGCGCATACAAATCGGTGCGCGGTTCAACCTGCTTCATTGGCTTCCTCCGCCTGGCGCGCGTCGACCTGCTGGCGCAGTTTTTCCACCTTGCGTTCGATAGAGGCACGCACCTGCGCAGCGGTGACATTCTTGCGCTGCGCCTGTTCGCGGGCAAAGCTGTCCCGGTGGGCCGCCAGCAGGCGCAGCGCATTGGCGGTGTCCATCGGTTTTGCCGGGTCGGGGCAGCGCAAATGGCCCAGCACTTCCATCTCCAGATTGGTGTATCCTTCGAACAGGGCGGTCTGCCAGCTCTGCGCAAAACCGGGGCTTCGGCTTCGCTCCCGATAGACGGTGGACACCGGGATATTGGCCATCTGCGCGGCCTGTTTGATATTCGAATTTTCGGCAAGCGCGCTCAGAAAGGCGTCCTTCCATCCGCCATTGGCGGGCGCAACCACCAGATTTTTCTGCACGTTGCGCGCCGTGCTGACAGACAGAGTGCCGTCCAATGCCTCGCGCCATGCATTGGCAAAGGCCAGATTGCGGTCACGCTGGGCGTAGATCGTGCCGGGCGTTCTTGCGGTTGCCGTCATGGCGGCGGAAACCGTCCGCGTCCGAACCAGCGTTTCGAGAAAGACAGGAATCCACTTCGGACCCGGAATAGGTTCACGCATCATATCCTCCCGGAAATGTAAGGGAAAGCGATCGGACCGACTGACGGGAAAAACATGGGGGCAGGGCATCTGACCCCTTGTCAAACTGCCCCTTTCATTCCGGGGCCGTTCCGACTCGGTCTATCGCGATGTTCCAGTTGTCTAGGCCAGGATCGTTACGATGTCAACAAAAAACAACCAAATGGGTTATACAGGACGGCACCCCAACGCGATTGCGCCCGGCAGTGCGCTCGCCTAGAGGCGCAGGGACTTCTAGCGGAACCGAAAAGCTATGCTGCGCGGATTGTACAACTGGACGATGGACAAGGCGGCGCATCCCCATGCGGTGTGGTGGTTGGCGTTTTTCTGTTTCATCGAAGCGAGCTTCTTCCCCATTCCGCCCCACCCGCTGCTGGGCCTGATGTGTCTGGCGGAACCGAAAAAGGCGATCCGGTTCGGCCTGATTGCCACGGCAGCTTCGGTGATCGGCGGGCTGTTTGGTTACGCCATCGGATATTTCCTGTTCGATGCTGTGGGAATGCCGCTGATGTCGGCCATAGGGCTGGCCGACAGCCTGCCCGCCGCGCGCTGCACATTCGACGAATACGGTGTCGCCGCCGTGATTATCGCGGCGGCAACGCCCGTGCCGTTCAAACTGCTGACGATTACAGCCGGTTTTCTGGGAATGTCGCTGGTGCCGTTCATCCTCGCCAGCATTGCCGGGCGGGCGCTGATCTTCCTGACGGTGGGGATCCTGTTCCGGGCCTTCGGCGCGCCGATCAAACGCGTGATCGACAGATATCTCGGCACGGTCACCACGGTGTTCGTGGTGGTGGTGGTCGGCGGTGTTCTGGCCATCACCCAGCTGGGCGGGGGCGGGGAGGAGCAGGACCCTTGCGCCAATGCCTCGGCGCAAGGGTCCGCTTCGCTGTAATCGGCGGGGTCAGCTGGTAAACGAAGTTTCCAGCGTGATCTGCGTGTCCAGCAGTTTGGAAATCGGGCAGCCTTCCTTTGCAGCGGCGGCCAGTTCCTCGAACTTGGCCACATCCAGACCGGGGACGTGCGCCTTGCTGGACAGGGCCGATTTGGTGATGGTGAATCCGTCGCCGTCCTTTTCCAAAGTCACCGTGCAATCGGTTTCCACCGTGCCGTCCTCATGCCCGGCCTCGGCCAGCTGAAACGATAGCGCCATCGTAAAACAGCTGGCATGGGCGGCGGCGATCAGTTCTTCGGGATTGGTCCCTGCCTCGTCCTCGAACCGGGTCTGGAAGCCATAGGGCTGGTCGGACAATGCGCCGGATCCGGTGGACACATGGCCCTTGCCGCCCTTGCCCAGACCTTCATATTTTGCGCTGCCTGTATTGGTGGTTTTCATAAGACGTCTCCTTTGCCTGAGAGACGGTTGTGCGGCACTCATGGTTCCGGTGTATCGCCGGGTGGACCGATATGAATGCAAGAAAGCTGTCGGTCTGCTTGCGACCTTCGTTGCGGACAATTGCGTCTTTGCTATTTTAACATCGCGCCCTGATCCGGCCGGCGTGGATGGGGCAGCCGCAAACTTATTTTTCTGGCGGGTACGAATCCCGCTCGGAGGTTCCACCAATAAATGGAAGGGCGGCCCAAAAAAGAGCCACCCTTGTACTTCAGAGCGCGAACAAAATTCCATTTGCGATGGGTCGCGTCTATTTATCTACATTGCATCACAATAGCCATAAATAACGCGATAGTTATCAGTATACATTCCTTCTAGAACTTCGAAGCCGTTGCAATATACCGTAAATCGACCAGCAAAACTTCCGTCAGCATTCAAATATGTATATTGAATGTGAAAGTCACCACTTTGGCCTGATGCCGGAGCTGCTAAAGCAGCCATTAACATTGCGGCGCCAACAATAATCTTTTTCACGACCTTATCTCCTTTTAGCTAGAAGCATCCTAGCAATCGGAGTCTATCTAATAACTCTATACTCGTCAACTTGGCTTATAGTTTTAATAAATCAATACTATGATTACTTTATGATTTAGTATAATAAAACTAATATGGTTACTGCACAATTATTCATTTAACCGACGCAAATTGTTGAAACAATCTTTGTGCGCGCTTACGGCGCAGGGTTAATCTTGTAAGCGAAGAGGCGACCGCCTTCCAGAATAGCCGGTCCGCTTTGTAAATGCTGCCGCGCGAACCATAACCTCCGCTTCCCACCCCAAAGTCGGACATTCAGCTACTCGGTATTTTCGCTAAGGCCCCGCGAACCCGGCACATTTTTCAAGACCCGAACTTAAACCCCAAACGCTTTCAGCACGGCGTCGAACAGTCCTTCCAGTCCGCCGCGCACACCTGTCTTGCGTCCGGCCATTGGCGCTTCTTCCAGCACCAGAAGCCCCGCGCCTTCCTCGCTATGCGCTGCCGCCTCCTGTGCCACCTTGTCGCGCAGCAGGGGCGCGCGTCCAAGCAGGTAGGGGGCGAAGGTTTCGTTGCGCTGCACGGTATAGGCCAGATCGGCGGAATATCCGATCAGCTGGCTCTGCCCGAACACGCGGCCGCTTTGTGCAGGTTCCATCCGCACCCCGCGTCCGCCCTTCACGATCAGGGCGGCGGGCCCGTGGAACACCAGATAGCGGAACTGGAATGTCAGCCATGCGTGCAGGCCAAAACGCCAGCGGCTGCGGATCGGGACGGGCTGGCCCACGGGCTGTAACACGGCGACCAGCGCGCGGGGTTGCAGCACCAGCCGCGCGCCTGCTGGCAGATCGATCCGGCCCAGCTCGGCAAACGGATCGTCCTGGGTGGACAGGCCGTAAGTGCCCCCTGCACCCAGCGTCTGCGTCAGGAAGGTCATCCCGCTGGCGATGCTGGTGAAGGGCCGCCGCGGATCGAGCAGCCAGCGAGTGCGCGCGGCCGGCCGTGATGGGTGTCGTGATGGGTGCCGGCCCTGCGTTGCCGCCGGACTGGACTGGAGGAAGCCCTGCCGGATCAGCAGCTCCTGACCCCCCGGCACGGATACCAGCAGCGAGGGGCCGCCCGGCTCCTTGGCCGGTATGGGCTGCGCCGTCATATGCTCGGCCAGCCGGATGGGCGGCCCGGCCTGAACCAGCGGCGCGAAGACGTAGTAAAACAGCGTGCGTATCGCCAGCGGCAGCAGCAGCGCGGCGAGCAAGGCCCAGGCCGCGATCCGCAGAATATCGCCCAGCGTGCGGTCCGTCAGGGTTTGCGCAGGGTCGGGCAGGCGGGCGGCGCTCCACCCCTGCGCGGCGGCGTAGCGATCGCGCGCCTGCGTCAGGGCGGCGGCTGCGGCCAGACCGCGTTCGCGCTGGGCGGCATAGCGGGCGGCATTCCCGCACCGGGTGTTCTTGGCGTTTGTCAGTTGGGCCCGCTCGTCGAAGAAAATGTCGCGCGCTTCGCGGTCGACCGGATTGCGCGCTTCGAACGCCTTGAGCGCATCGGTAGCCGCAGCGCATCTTGCTTCTGCCCGCCGGACCGCGTCCTTCGTGTAAATCCGCGAATAGCGCGCCTGAACGGCGCGGGCGCTATCCAGCGTTTCTGCAGCAATGCGCGCATCCAGCGCATTGTTCAAAGCGGCGATTTCCGCATCCGCCGCGGCAATTTCCAGCTCCATCCGTTTCACCGCCAGAATGCGGGAAGGGCGCAGCGAATCGAGCCAGCCTTCGCTGTCTTGCGCGCTTTCTTCCAGTTCGGTCTTGCGTACAGTCACGGCCTCCAGCCGCGTTTCCAGCGCAGACCGGCTGGCGGTTCGCATGGCCTCCGCCCGGGTTTCCAGCGCCGTTTGCGCCTCCGCCTGTTCGCGCACCAGCACTTCGCGCACGGCGCCGATCGACATCGCGTCCTGCCGCAGGTTCTCGCCCGAAAGCTGGCTGGAAATCGCAGGCCACGCCAGCAGGTAGAACGCCGTTGCCAGGCAGAGCACCAGATAAAGCAGCCCCGTCCGCCCGAGCCATCCCAGCGCAGATTTCACAGGCCCGCCCCTAGATGATCCCGGTGGCCTTGCCCGCCGCTTCGAACATATCGAGGATCGTGCTTACTTCCTCCTCCGAATGCTCTGCACACAGCGAGCAGCGCAGCAGGGTCATGTTGGCAGGCGTGGCGGGCGGGCGCGCCAGATTGACGTACAGCCCTTCTTCCAGCAGCGCTTCCCACATGGCCGCGCCCTGTTCCAGATCGGGCATGATGACGGCGATGATCGCGCTTTGCGCTTCATCGGTGCCCAGGGTGAAGCCCAGTTCCTTCAGGCCGCTGTGGAGGCGGCGCGAATTTTCCCACAGATGCGCACGCTTGTTCGATCCTTGCATCAGTTTGCGGATGCTGGTCGCGGCGGTCGCCACCACGGCGGGCGGCAGGCTGGCAGTAAAGACATATGGACGGCAAACCAGCCGCATGATCTCGAACTTCGGATGGTTCGATACGCAGAACCCGCCGACCGTGCCGACGCTTTTGGAAAATGTGCCGATGATGAAATCGACATCGTCCATCACGCCTTGCAATTCGGCCACGCCGCGCCCGTTCTCGCCGATAAAACCCATCGAATGCGCTTCATCGACCAGCACCATCGCGCCGTGCTCTTTCGCAATGCGGACCATTTCCTTCAGCGGGGCGACATCGCCCAGCATGGAATAGACGCCTTCCAGAATAACCAGCTTGCCCGCGCCTTCCGGCACGCGCTTCAGGCGTTTCTCCATCGCCTCGATATCGTTATGCTTGAACGGCACGATCTCCGCATCGCCCAGCTTGCACCCGTCATAGATCGACGCATGACTGTCGATGTCGAGGATGATGTAATCGCCCTTGCCCGCAATCGTGGAGATGATCCCCAGATTGGCGAGATAGCCGGTGGAGAAGACCATCGCGTGATCCATCGCGTAAAATTCGCGCAGCGCATCTTCGCATTCCTTGTGGCCCTGATACGTGCCGTTCAGCACACGGCTGCCAGTGGTGCCGGTGCCGAAATCGCGCATCGCCTGATGTCCGGCCTCGATTACCTGCGGATCGAAAGTCATCCCCATGTAATTGTAAGTGCCCAGCAGGATCGTATCGCGGCCGTTGCAGATGGCTCTGGTGGGTGATAGCACCTTCTCCATCACGAGGCTGAACGGGTCTTTTTGCCCCGTGGACAACAGCCCTTCGCGCATTTTGATCAGTGGATCGAACTTGCTGAAAAGATCGGCAGTGCCCCCCTCCAGTTCCTCAGGTGCATCCGGCTGCATTATACCGTCACTCATGCGGTTGTCCCTGCATCGGGACGCTGTTTGTGAACCGCATCAACCAGTTGCCCGTAGGTTTCGATTTCGGCCTGCTGGTTCATGCTGATGATGATGTCGAATTCATCCTCGATCGCGGCGACGAAATCCATGACCGTCAGGCTATCGAATTCCAGATCGCCCTGAAAGGTCGTGCCGTCGGTTATCGTGACGCCTTTTTTGTTGAACGGTGCGATCTGCTCGCGAATACGGCTGTCTGTGTCTGCGCGGTCCATGACGGGTCCTTGTCGCTAGAAAAGAGGGGGCACATTGCGCACCAGAAATAAGCGCATGGCGCTAGCTTGCTTTGCGAAATCCGTAAAGCGGGGCCAATGTCTATGCCCGCTCTTGTGGGTGATGCGCGATTAAGCAGGGCTGAGCAGGCGATCCACCGCCATGCGGAAGGGGCCGATGGAAACCGGTTTGGCCAGATACTCGTTCGCGCCTGCCTCGCGGATCTGTTCTTCATCTCCCTTGCCGGCATAGGCGGTAACGGCCAGAATGGGCACGGCGACGAAAGCCGGATCCTTCCGCAAGGCGAGAATCAGGTCGAGGCCGGAGATATTGGGCAACTGGATATCCATGATGACAAGATCGGGCGCGAAACTTTTCGCCGCGGCCAGCACTGCCTCGCCATCGGCGCAGCCTTCCACATCGTGCCCGCCCGCGCGCAGCACGTCGCAAAACAGTTTCCGGTTAAGATCGTTGTCCTCGACAACGAGGATACGCTTTGCCACTGGTCGGCTCTCCTTGAATTTGGCCCGACAGGCCAGCCACATGGCCCCATTTGGCGTGCCGGAAGGGAAGTGACAATCACTCAGAACACGCAATCACCTGCCGGCCATTCCGAACCCGAGGCGCTTGCCCTCAATGCTCTGGGATGGATACTGACCGATGACGACCGGGCGGGGCGGCTGCTTGCGCTGACCGGTCTGACACCCGATATCCTGCGGGAACGGCTGACCGATCGCACTGTTTTGGCAGCAGTGCTGGAATTCCTGACGGCGCACGAACCGGATCTGCTGGGCGCTGCCGATGCGCTGAACATAGCGCCCGAAAACCTGATCGACGCCCACCGCAAGCTGGGCGGAACGGAGATACAACGATGACCCTGAACCCGGAAGGCCGCCCCCTGGTCATCTCCGATTGCGACGAAGTGCTGCTGTATATGGTCGAACCCTTCCGCCAATGGCTGGGCGAGACGCAGAATGTCGATCTGATAATGGACGGCCATGATTTCGCCAATGCGCTGCGCCGGAAGGACAGCGGAGAGCCGGTGGAGAAGAAGGAAATCTGGCGCCTGCTGAACGGTTTTTTCGATACCGAAATGCCCCGGCAAAAGGCAATTCCCGGCGCAGTAGAAGCTATGGCAGCGCTCATGGAGCATGCCGATGTGGTGATCCTGACGAATCTGCTCGACAAACGCCGCGAGACGCGGGCCAGTCAGTTGCGCGCCGTCGGCATCGACGCGAAGGTGTATACCAATCAGGGGCCGAAGGGCCCGGCAATTGCAGCAATTCTGGAGGAATACCGCCCCAGCAACGCCATTTTCATCGACGATCTGGCCCAGCATCACGGCTCTGCAAAAGAGGTCGTGCCGCACGTTACACGGCTGCATCTGTGCGGGGAGCCGACCCTTGCCCCGCACATCATCTGCGGCGAAAAGGCGGGCCATGCCCACGCGCGCATCGACACATGGGACGAAGCTCTGCCGTGGATTCTGGAGCGTATCACCACACCGCAAGCACAGGAGCCTGCATGAATATCGAAGCTCGCCTGACCGAACTCGGCATCGTCCTGCCCGAAGCCGCAGCGCCTGTGGCCAGTTACCTGCCCGTCGTGGTGGAGAACGATGTTGCGTATGTTTCGGGTCAGTTGCCCTTTGTCGACGGTAAGCTCGCCACCGGGCGACTGGGCGAGGATGTGTCGCTGGAAGACGGGCAGGCAGCGGCCCGTGCCTGCGGCCTGATGATCCTGGCCCAGCTGAAAACAGCGTTAATTCCACTCGACCGAGTGAAGCGGGTGGTGAAGCTGGGCGCGTTTGTGAACTGCACCGCCGATTTCACCGATCAGCCCAAGGTTGCCAATGGAGCATCGGACCTGATGTTCGACGTGTTCGGCAATCATGGCCGTCATTCGCGCGCAGCGGTAGGTGTCCCGTCGCTGCCATTGGGCGCGGCAGTCGAGGTCGATGCGATCATTGCCCTTCATACCGACAAGTAAGACACCGGAGTCGGAGCGGACCGGCTGGCTGGGCGCGTGGAATTATGCCCATCGCGGTCTGCACGGCCGTGGTCCGGATGGCGCGAAGCGGGTGGAGAATACCCGCAGCGCCTTCTCCGCAGCGATTGCTGCCGGCTGTGGCATCGAATGTGACATTCAACGCAGCGCCGATGACGTTCCGATGGTGTTCCATGACTGGGATTTCAAACGTCTGATTGGCCGTCCCGACCGGGCCGAAGCGCTGACCGCAGCCGAGTGGCGCAAGCTGAGCTATCTGGAGCATGAAGAGGCTCCGATTGCGCTGAGCGATCTGCTTGAACTGGTTGCCGGACAGGTGCCGCTGTTGATCGAGATCAAGTCGAAGGCCGGATACGATGTGAAAACCACCTGCCTGAAAGTCCGCGATGTGCTGGAAGGGTATCAGGGCCATCACGGTGTAATGAGCTTCGATCCCAGAGTATCGCGCTGGCTGCGCCGCCGTTCGCCCGAAACCCTGCGCGGGCTGGTGATCCGCGAGGATGAGCATGGTTACACGCAACAGGCGTGGCAGCGTCGGCTGGCACTGTGGGTCGCGCAGCCGGAATTCATGGCGTATCATATCGACGCGCTACCCAATCCCTGGGTCGCCGGCCTGCGCGCGAACGGTCTGCCGGTTACCACATGGACGGTGAAAAATGATACCGAACGCGCACGCGCTGCCGCCTGCGCCGATGCCCCGATATTCGAGGGCAATATCCCCGAGCCGCGTACAGTATGAGCGAGACGGAACTGAGCGCCCGCTTGCTGGGATCGGTGCATGATGTTCCTGCGCGCGAGTGGGATGCGCTGAATACATCGGACAATCCCTTTGTCAGCCACGCGTTTCTGTCGTCCTGCGAAGATTCCGGCTCGGTCGGTCCGGGCACCGGCTGGCAGGCCGCACCAATCGTTCTGGAGAGCGCTAGCGGAGCGTTGCTGGGCGCGATGCCAGCGTTTTTGAAGGGGCACAGCCAAGGCGAATATGTCTTCGATCACAGCTGGGCAGACGCTTACGAGCGGGCCGGAGGAAGCTATTATCCCAAGCTGCAGATTGCCGCTCCGTTTACACCCGCCACCGGCCCGCGCCTGCTGCTGGCCGACGATGCGCTGGCCGCTCCGCTGCTGGGTGCAGCCGCTCAGATTTGTGCGCAGAACGGCCTGTCGAGCGCGCACGCGACCTTTATCGAGCCAGAACAATTACCGCTGTTCGAGGATAATGACTGGCTGCTGCGCAGCGATATCCAGTTCCATTGGCACAACCGCGACTACAGTGATTTCGACGGATTTCTGGCCGATCTTGCCAGCCGCAAACGCAAGGATCTGCGCAAGGAGCGGGCAAAGGCGCAGGAGGCCGTGGAAATCCGCCATTTGAGCGGCGGCGATATTACCGAAGCGGATTGGGATGCGTTCTGGGTATTCTATCAGGATACCGGCGCGCGCAAATGGGGCACACCCTATCTGACGCGCGAAGCCTTTACGCTCATGGGAGAGAGGATGGGGGACAGGTTGCTGCTGATCATGGCCTACCGGGACGGATTACCCGTGGCGGGCGCGCTAAACGTGATCGGCAGCGATGCGCTGTATGGCCGTTATTGGGGCTGCACCGAGCAGATCCCGTTCCTGCATTTCGAGATATGCTATTATCAGGCAATCGATGCTGCGATTGCGCGCGGGCTGTCGCGGGTCGAAGCAGGGGCGCAGGGCGGGCACAAGCTTGCCCGCGGATATGGTCCGCAAGAGACATGGTCGGCCCACTGGATCGTCGATCCGGGTTTCCGCGAGGCGGTGGCCGATTTTCTGGAACGCGAACGCCAGGGCGTAGCGACCGATAAAATGTATCTGGGCCGCAGAATGCCATTCAGGAAGACTTCCGGCGACGATATGTAATCAGGCGGCGCGGCGTTCCATGCTCAGCCATTCGCGTGCCTGACGCTGCGCTTCGGCAATTTCGCGGGCTGTCATTTCTTCGGCAATATCCGCGCGGCACCAGCCGGCCTCTTCATGGCCCTTGGATGCGGCCAGATTGAACCACTTATGCGCTTCGATCAGATCGCATTCGCAATCGTGGCTGCCAGTCGAATACATTACGCCCAGATCATACAGCGCGGAGCAATTTCCGGCTGCTGCATCGGCTAGGCTGCGGGCAACGGCCAGACTATGTCCGGCCTCGAATTTTTTAGCGGCGCTGGTTGCGCCCTCGATCGTAGTAAACTGCATAACCCCTGTTCCCCGTTCTGCGCCGGATGGACATTTCGTCCGGCTCCCACGGTTCTTGCCGAACATGGTCAACAAATGGTTAACGTATCCGAGGGGGCGATCTGGCGGAAGCGCAGGCCGGACTCTGTTAGGCTGAGCTTAAGACGCCGGTCCCTAGGCGATATCCAGACAGGCAGATTCGCCGCTTGCGGGCCTCTTAACCGGCCCCTATAGCGCCCGAAAGACAGCTCGGACAAAGAGCCGGCAGACCGGACGCCAGCCTGCCGAAACCGCGTATCACAGCGCATTCGAGAGGAAATTATGGCTGCTTCTGAGCCGCAAACCAGCGATACTCTGGAGAAAGCCAAGCGCGTGCTTGGCCCCGATTACGTGCCGTCGGAAGACGAGCCGTATATGAACGCGTCTCAGTTGGATTATTTCAAGACGCTTCTGAAGGAATGGAAGCGTTCCATTCAGGACGCGGCAGGCGCAACGCTGCAGTCTTTGCAGGACGGCCCGATTCGCGATCCCGATCCGAACGACCGTGCGTCCAGCGAGAGTGACTGGGGGCTGGAGCTCAGAACCCGTGACCGCCAGCGCAAGCTGATCGGCAAGATCGATGCTGCTTTGCGCCGTCTGGATGCAGGCGATTACGGTTATTGCGACAAGACCGGCGAACCCATCGGTCTGCGCCGACTGATGGCGCGACCTGTCGCCACCATGACTGTAGAAGCGCAGGAAGCGCATGAGCGGCGCGAGAAAATCTCCCGCGACGATTGATGCTTTCCCGCCCGCCCCGATACGCCGCTATCCGCGGCAGCGCGCGGCACATCATTCTTAAAGCTTCATTAGGCTTTCGCGCTGTAAAAGACTGGAATTGCAGGACAGGAAACCTCCCTAGGCAGTCGGGAGGTCAGTCCAGGGAGCGTGCTATAATCCATGTCCGGCGTCGATACCCGCCATATTCCGCGCGACAGCCTGTTTCTTCTGGCCGAAATCCGGCTGGAGGGCAGGGAGAATCTCGTTCGGGTAAAGGTTCGCAATCTATCTGATGGCGGAATGATGGCTGAAGGCGATGTTTCCGTGCAGAACGGGATGCGGCTGTCGATCAATCTTCGCAATATCGGCTGGATCGAAGGATCTGTCGCTTGGGTGCAGGACAACCGTTTCGGGATCGCTTTTGCAAACGAAATTCACGCCGCCGAAGCACGCACGCGGCCGACCGAGACCGATAGCAGCGATACGCCGCGCTATCTCCGGCCCAATTCCACGGGCCCCGACGCAAAGCGCCTGCGCAAAATCTGATACTTGGCAATTCTGTTCCTGACGGCGGGCGGCATGGGTGCTAACCGGTTTACGTGTTCTGTCACCGCGTCCTGAAGGCAGCCCCTGCCATTGCCGCCATTGCGGCGCTTGCCTCCTGCTCCCCGGACGGGGACGGGCTGATCGATGTCGCGGTAATCGAATCGACCGACCGTTTGTCGGTTGACGGAATGCGCCTGTCTTACGGTCAGCAACTGGTTCGGGGCGCGACGTCAGAAGGGCTGGTTACACTCAACGCCGATGGCGAGACCGTGCCGGCTCTGGCAGAGCGCTGGATCGTAACCGACGAGGGCCGCAGTTTCATTTTCCGCCTGCGCGAGGCGAACTGGGCCGATGGTAGCCCCGTCGATGCGCAGAGTGTTCGCGCTGAAATGCTGCGCCAGATTACTGCGCTGGAGGGAACCTCGCTCGGGCTGGATCTTGCATTGATCGACGAAATCCGCGCGATGACCAGCCGGGTTATCGAAATTCGGCTGTCACGGCCAATGCCCTCTTTCCTGCTATTGCTGTCGCAGCCTGAGTTCGGCCTGCGCCGCGGAAAAGAAGGAACAGGGCCGATGCACGTGTCCGAAGTCGGGGACGGTGTCTTGCTGACCCCGATGCCGCCGGAAACGCGCGGCTTGCCCGAAGAACAAGACTTTGCCGACCGGACACGGACATTGCGGTTGGCCGCGATGCCGGCACAGCAGGCAATCGATGCGTTCAATGATGGGGGAGTTGATCTGGTGGTCGGTGGTACACTGGCCAGCCTGCCGCTGGCCGAAACCGGGCCGCTGTCACGGGGTAATTTGCGCCTGGACAGCGCGCAGGGCCTGTTCGGTCTGCGAGTGACTAATGCGCGCGATTTCCTGGAAATGGCGGAACGGCGCGAAGCGCTGTCGATGGCGATCGACCGGTCGGCTTTGCTGAACCCGTTCAACCTGTCCGGCTGGCCATCCACCACGCGGCTGGTCCCGGTTACCCTGATGGCCGAGGCGCTGGGGCCGGATGCGGACAGTGCGCCGCAGGAACGCTGGTCCGATATGCCCCTGGAAGCGCGTAGGTCGCGCGCGGCGCGGCGTGTGGCGGACTGGGAATCGGCCAGCGGCAGCGAGGCGAGCGTGTCCATTTTCCTTCCCGAAGGCCCCGGATCCGACCGTCTTTTCCAGCGACTGGCCACCGAATTCGCATCCATCGGCGTCGGATCCATCAGAGCAGCCGATCGTGCGGCAGCCGATCTGGTGCTGGTCGACCGTCTGGCCCGCTATACCGCGCCGCGCTGGTTCCTTGGACAGTTTCATTGCGGCATCGTGCGCGGCACCTGTATCGAGGAAGCCGATGCATTGGTGAAGCTGGCGCTGGGAAGCGAGGAGGGGTTGGCAAAACCGGTGCATCTGGTCGAAGCAGAAACGCTGCTGATCGAAACCAACACTTACATTCCATTGGGTGCTCCGGTGCGCTGGTCGCTGGTTCGCGGCGGGCTGGACGGCTTTACGGAAAACCGCTGGGCCAGCCATCCCTTGCTCCCGCTGGCGGTCGACCCCATCTTCTAGGGCAGGAGGAATACCCCAATGGACAGGCCCGAACGCGAACCGATACGCCCCGAAGTCATGGGGCTGGACCTGCCGACCGGCAGCGACCCCGCTTCCATCCGCCGCCGGATAGAAGCGATGGAGGTCATGCTGGAACGCAGCTTCCGTATTCCCGGCGTGAATTATCCGGTCGGGCTCGATTCGATAATCGGACTGGTGCCGGTAGTCGGCGATTTCGTAACAGCGGCAATGGGCGCCTATATCGTGTGGGAGGCCCGCAATCTGGGCCTGCCCAAATGGAAACTGTGGCGTATGGGCGGCAATATCGCTTTCGATACCGCCATCGGTGCCATCCCGCTTGCAGGGGATGCATTCGATCTGGTCTTCCGTTCCAACACCCGCAACCTGCGGATTATCAAGAAGCATCTCGACAAACACCATCCGGCGCAGCGCACTATCGATGGTGATGTAGGCGATAACCCGGCGGGGGGCGGACAGACAATCGAAGGCTGACCTCTGACGCCGACTGCGCTAGGCCTGTGTGTATGGCTTCATCATCCGACGACACCGTATCCTACGCAAGTTATCTCGATCTCGATCGCATCCTGTCGGCGCAGCACCCGGCATCCGACGCGCATGACGAGATGCTGTTCATCATCGTCCACCAGGCCAGCGAACTTTGGCTGAAACTGTGCCTGCACGAGCTGGAACTGGCGCGAGAGCATATCGCGGCGGACGATTTACGCCCTGCGTTCAAGATGCTGTCCCGCGTGGCGCGTGCTCAGGGCCAGCTGATCCAGAGCTGGGATGTGCTGAGCACCATGACCCCGCATGATTATTCCACGATCCGGCCGCATCTGGGCGGTTCCAGCGGGTTCCAGAGCGCGCAGTACCGTATGATGGAATTCCTGTTGGGCGGCCGCGATGTCGACATGGTCAGACTGCATCGTTCCACGCCCGATATTGCGACCCGGCTTGAGGCGGAATTGGCGCGGCCCAGTATATACGGTGTTGCTGTCAACCTGCTGGCACAGCGAGGCTTCGAGATTCCAGACGATGTGCGGAACCGCCCGTTGGATACGGCGTGGGAACGCAGTGAAGCGGTGGAAGCGGCATGGGCCGAGATTTACCGCGATCCTGACACCCATTGGGATTTGTACGAGCTGGCCGAGAAGCTGGTCGATCTGGAATACCATTTCCAGCGCTGGCGCTTCGGTCATTTGAAAACGGTGGAGCGGATTATCGGCTTCAAGACCGGTACCGGCGGAACCCCCGGTGTGCCCTATCTGGCGGGCGTGCTGAAAAAGGCGTTTTTCCCCGAATTGCTGAGCGTCAGGACAGCCCTGTGAGCAGGCGCATCTACGACATCTCGCAAACCCTGCGCCCCGGCCTGCCGGTGTGGCCCGGTGACACCGCGTTTGCGTTCGAGCGGACCTGGCGGATGGACGATGGTTCTCCGGTGAATGTCGGGCGTATAACGATGACCACGCATTCCGGCACCCATGCCGACGCGCCGCTGCATTACGATGCGGATGGCCTGGATGCCGCCGGTATGGCGCTCGATCCGTTTATCGGAGAATGTCTGGTGGTGGATGCGCGCGGGGTGTCGGGCGAGATCGACGTGGCGGATTTGCCGCATATCGAGGGCGCGGACCGCGTGCTGTTCCGTCAATGGGATGCCTTTCCGCATGACGAATGGCGTGAGCACTGGCTGCCGATTGCAGCGGAGGCAGTGGAGTGGCTGGCGCTGCAGGGGGTGAAGCTGATCGGCACCGATGCGCCGTCCGTAGACCCTCAGAACAGCAAGACGATGGATGCGCATAAGGCGGTGCTAAAACACGATATGCGAATCCTGGAGGGGCTGGTGCTCGATGATGTGCCTGAAGGGCGATACGAGCTGATTGCCCTGCCGCTGAAAGTGGGCGACGGCGATGCCGGGCTGACACGTGCGATTTTGAGGGAACTGCCATGAGTATGCTGGAACGCGCGCGCGCGCTGGACGCCGCCGATCCCTTGGCGGAATATCGCGAGCGGTTCGATCTGCCCGAGGGCGTAATCTATCTCGACGGCAATTCGCTGGGCGCGCTGCCGAAGACGACGCCGGACCGGCTGGCGCAGGTGATGCGTGAGGAGTGGGGCCGTGATCTCATCAAGTCGTGGAATACGGCAGACTGGATTTCCTTGCCGCAGCGGGTCGGCGGCAAGATTGCGCCGCTGATCGGGGCGCAGCCGCATGAAGTGATCGTGGCCGACAGCGTGTCGGTGAACCTGTTCAAGCTAATGTCGGCGGCGCTGGCGATGCAGGCTAGAAAAGACGGGGCGCGCCGGAAAGTCATCCTGAGCGAACCGGGCAATTTTCCGACCGATCTCTACATGATCCAAGGGCTGGAGAAACAGGGCCTCGCGACCCAGCGGCTGGCCGAGCGCGATGCGATTATCGACGCGCTGGATGACGATGTCGCGCTGCTGCTGCTGACCCATGTGCATTACAAAACCGGCGCGAAATATGACATGGCGGCGCTGACCAAGGCCGCGCACGATGCAGGCGCGCTGGTGCTGTGGGACCTCTCGCATACTGGCGGCGCGATGCCGGTGGCGTTGAATGAGTGCGTTGCTGGTGAAGAAGGGGCGGATTTCGCGGTCGGCTGCGGGTATAAGTACTTGAACGGCGGCCCCGGCGCTCCGGCCTACGCTTTTGTGGCAGAGCGGCATCACGAGGCGCTGGAACAACCGCTGAGCGGCTGGATGGGCCACGCGCAGCCCTTCGCCTTTGACGACGACTACCAGCCCGCCCCCGGCGTCGACCGCCTGCTGTGCGGCACCGCTCCGATCCTGAGCGTCGCGGCCCTGGAGGAAGGCGTGGACCTCGTCGCCGAAATCGGCGTCGACCGGTTGTGGGAGAAATCGCAGGCGCTCTCCGAATTCTTCCGCGAGTGCCTGTCCGATGCGGGCGTCACACTCGACCTCGTCAGCCCCGAAGAAGCAGACCAGCGCGGCAGCCAGCTAAGCTTCCGCCACGAGAACGCCTACGCCCTGTGCCAAGCCCTGATCGCCCGCGACGTCATCGGAGACTTCCGCGCGCCCGACATCCTCCGGCTGGGCTTCGCCCCCGCCTATCTGCGCTTCGAGGACATGGCCGAAACGGCGCAGGCTTTGGCCGAGGTGTTAGAGAATGGTGAATGGCAGCGGGACGAATTCAGCGAACGTGCGGCGGTTACCTAACCGCTGGTCTGGGGTCTCCCCTGCATCGCTTTCAAGCCTCCAGCTCGATATCCCAGTAAAGCCAGTCGCGCCATGTTTCGTGCAAGTGTCCGGGCGGGTAGCTTTTGCCGTATTGCTGCAATTGCCAGCTGGTCGGGCGGATTGGAGCGCCTTGTAGGGTCATGTGCGCTTGCTTGGGCGTGCGGCCGCCCTTCTTCATGTTGCAGGGCGCGCAGGCCGTGGCGATGTTTTCCCACGTCGTCTTGCCGCCCAGTCTGCGGGGCACGACGTGGTCGAAGGTCAGCGTGTCGGGGCTGCCGCAATACTGGCAGGCAAACCGGTCGCGCAGGAACAGGTTGAAGCGGGTGAAGGCGGGAAATTCGGAGTGCTTCACATATTGCTTAAGCGCGATCACGCTGGGCACCGCCATGTCGAGATTGGGCGAATGCACCTCACGCTCGTAATTCTCGACGATGGTCACACGGTCCAGAAACACCGCCTTAATCGCGGTCTGCCACGGCCACAGGCTGAGCGGGTAATACGACAGCGGCGTGTAATCCGCATTCAGCACCAGCGCCGGACATGCGGACAGATTGCGTGTCGGATCGTCCCCGATACTGCGCAGCCGCGCCTTGCTTTCGATCAATTCCGCTTTCAACACGTCCCTGATTTCCCTCTGCAATAAACAGGTAAGGACCATTTGCAGATGCAAGCGTCAAGCCTGTTACAAAAGTGGTATCCCCAATTTCCATGCACTTTTTTGCTGCGAAACCGATTGGCTGCGGGCAGGGTGAAGCCCGTATTCTCCTATGACAGTCACCCGCTTCGCCCCCAGCCCCAACGGCCCCTTGCACTGGGGCCACGCCTATTCCGCGATTACCGCGCATGATCTGGCGGGCGCCGACGGGGGGCGTTTCCTGCTACGGATCGAGGATATTGACGGCCCACGCAGCCGCCCGGAACTGGCCGATGACTTCCGCCGCGATCTGGCATGGCTGGGGCTGGAATGGGACGATGTGCCGCCGCAATCGACACGCGGGGCAAATTACCAGATGGCCGCCAGCCGGTTGCAGCAAATGGGCCTGCTCTACCTCTGCGATTGCACCCGTGCCGATATTGCCGCAGCAGCAACGCGGGCGGGGCCGGAGGGTCCGGTCTATCCCGGCACCTGCCGCCAATGCGATCATCCGCCGGAAGGTCCGGCAGCGTTACGGTTGGATATCGCAAAGGCGCTGGAGATCACCGGCCCGCTGACATGGCACGATGCGTTGGCCGGCAAACAGCAGGCGGACCCGCTGATGCTTGGCGACCCCGTACTGGTGCGCAAGGATATGCCCGCCAGCTATCACCTTGCGGCCACTCTGGATGATGCAGCCGACGGGGTTACTCTGGTGACGAGGGGGAGGGATCTGTTCGCCGCAACCCATATCCACCGTCTGCTGCAGGCCCTGCTGAGCCTGCCCGTGCCGCAATGGCATCACCATCCGCTATTGCTGGACGATGAAGGGCGCAAACTGGCCAAACGACGCGGATCGAAATCGCTGGCCGATCACCGAAAATCAGGCGAAGATGGCCGCGAGTGGGCACAAAAAATCCGCATAGGCGAATGGCCATGTGGAATTCGGCAGGAAAGCGATTAGATAGGACACATGCAAACCATTCTCGTCATCGCAATCATCATCCTGGCCCTGCTGGTCGTTGTTTCGCTGATTCGCGGCATTGTCGCCTTCCTGCGCAGTACAAAGATCGACCTTGAAACGGGCGAAGCCGAAAATGTAACGGAAATGCAGTTGATGCAGAACAAGATGATGTTCAACCGCATCAAATATCAGGCGATTGCCATTGTTGCCGTTGCTCTGTTGCTCGCGATTTCGCAATAGGTCCGCTAGGGCCGCGCGATGGTAAAGCTCAATAAAATCTACACGCGCACCGGCGATGACGGCTCTACCGGCCTCGTCGACGGGACGCGCCGGACCAAGCACGATCCGCGCATGGCGGCGATCGGCCTGGTGGACGAAGCGAACAGCGCCATCGGCCTCGCCGCGGCAGCGATTGCTGACGATAGGAATACTGCACTGCTGTTCCGTATTCAGAACGACATGTTCGATCTGGGCGCGGATATCGCGACACCCGGAGACGATTTCGAACCCGGCGAAATGACCTTGAGGATGGTGCCTGCCCAGACCGAATGGCTGGAAGCGCAAATTGACGCGCTGAACGACCGGCTGGAGCCGCTGACCAGTTTTGTGCTGCCGGGCGGCAGCGAAGCGGCGGCACGCACCCATGTGGCCCGTGCCAGCACGCGCGCGGCGGAACGCGGAGTAACTGCGCTGTCGGCAGGCCCCGAACTGGTCAATCCGGCGGCGCTGTCTTACATCAATCGCCTGTCTGACCTGCTATTTGTACTCGCCCGCGTGCTGAACGATAATGGCAAGGCGGATGTGAAGTGGGTGCCTGGCCAGAACCGGTAAGCCTGAAGCTGTGACACGCTCCGGCTAGCCTTCCCGCGCCGACCTCGCTAACGCAGCATTTTGCTGCAACTGCGAACAGGCGGACAATCCAATATGCACACAATCGGAGTCATCGGGGCCGGACAAATGGGTTCGGGCATCGCGCAAACAGTCGCGCAGCACGGAATGAAAGTTCTTCTGGCCGATATCGATCTAGCCACCGCGCAGCGTTCGGTCGAAGGTATCGACAAGGCTCTTGGCAAGCTGGTCGGGCGCGGCAAGATGGAAGTTTCCGAAGCGCAGGCCCTGCTAGGCCGGATCGAAGCGGTCGCCGATTACGCACCGATGGCCGATGCAGACATCATCATCGAAGCCGCGACGGAAAAAGAGCCGATCAAGCAGGCGATTTTCGAGAAAGCGGGCGAGGTTCTGTCGCAGGATGCCATCCTTGCATCCAACACCAGCTCTATCCCGATCACCCGGATGGCCAATTACGCGCCCGAAGCAGAGCGGTTCATCGGCCTGCACTTCTTCAACCCGGTCCCGGTGATGGGTTTGATCGAGGTTATACCCGGCCTTGCCACCAGCAAGGAAACCGAGGAGCGGACGATTGCTTTCGCCGAAGGTCTGGGCAAGCAGGTGGTCCTGTCGCAGGACGAACCCGGCTTCGTGGTCAACCGTATCCTGCTGCCGATGATCAACGAGGCCGTGTTCGTGCTGGGCCAATCGACCGCCAGCATAGAGGATATCGACAAGGGCTGCCGTCTGGGCCTCAACCACCCGATGGGTCCGCTGCAACTGGCCGATTTCGTCGGGCTGGACACCTGCCTCGACATCATCATGGTGCTCTACAACACCACCGGCGACAGCAAATACCGCCCCGCGCCTCTGCTGCAGAAATATGTCGAAGCAGGCTGGCTGGGCCGCAAGGCGGGCAAAGGTTTCTACGATTATTCTGGCGAAGCGCCGGTCCCGACGCGCTAGTTTGGTCGCCTGACAGCAGGGCGGGCCGGAGCCGTCCTGTGAGTAAGCGCAGAGAATATACGGAACGCCTCTCTCTTCCCGACCGTTGATGGGGAAAGGAGACTACGAATGACCGAACCCAAAGCAGAAGCCCAGGAACAACGCCAATCCGGCCTCGCACCCGAAACGCATAATGACGAACAGGACGATCACCGGAACCAGGCACAGGAAGTCGCGCAGCAGGCACGCCAAGTGACGCCGCAAACCGGCAGCCCGACGGAAAGCACCAAGAGCGACAACAAGTCAGGCTTGCGAGGCGATTCCACGCAGGACACGGTCGATCACATGCGTGATATGGAAAGTTCGGGCCGTATCGACATGGACCCTTTCAAGGGTGAGCCAAACCATGACGATAACGTGGACAAGTTCGGCAAAGCGGCAAAGCCTGATGGACTGCGTGGTGACGGAACGTAGTTTACCCGCCGCCTGATACGCCTTTGTGAAAAAACCACAGGGCAACGGCAAGCAGAACAGCGCCCGAAGAAACCCCCCAGCCAATCCACCGGATACTTGGAAGCTGCGGGGCATCAAGGGCATGAGAACTTAGACGGGTCAGCGTTTTGCAGGCCCGCCTTTCTGCCGTGAAAGCCACCAGGGCGCCAAGTAGAATAAAAGCTGTAGCGATGGCCCGCGCTAGCCATGACGGATCGAACTCCCCGAAAACCGCCCGGAAGGCGAGTCCGATGCCGATCGCGGCAAATGCGGTCCGCATCCAGCCTGCAAAGGTCCGCTCCATAGCCATGATATTGCGATCCTCTGCAAGATCGGTTCGCTCTGTTGCGAGGTCGTTCTTGCCTAGATCGTCGTGCTCTGGGGTCTCTTTGGAATCGCTCATATGCCCCTAACGCTCGGCGGAGCGTTTAGGGTTCCTCGGCCACGATCGGGGGGCTCGTCTCGGCAGGAGCGGCATCTTCGATAATGACAACAACTTCGCCTTCGTCGGGGTTATCTGACATCGGAGACGGATCGAAGCCCATCGCATCATCGATCAGGTTCGCGTCTTCGGCAAAGCTGCTGCCCATGGCAGGCGAAGCTGTCGGAGCAGGAGCCGCGGCGGACTGTTCCTGCGATGGGCCTGAAGCTGGCTGTGCGCCGTTCTGCGCGCCATAACCGGAAGATTGCCGGCTTTTCTCTGACAGAGCCTGCGTCGCCGAAGATAGCGCGCCTTCATTCTCGCCGGTGCCAACCAGCGCGGCTACTCCGGCCAGAACCAGAACAACAAAAGCGAGCGCGGCAATACGGTTGGGGAATCGTGATGTACCCATCGCGCATGCATAGGCCGGATCGGGTTAAACTTTGGTTTGCAGGATGGTATGTCAGCTGCCGCGGTGGGAGCCAGCGATCCGTTTCAATTCATACAGTTGTTCAAGGGCTTCGCGCGGGCTGAGGGCATCTACATCGAGCGCTGCGAAAGCATCGGTCAACGGGGTGCTCTGATCGGGTGGGCTTTCCGTTTGCGCAGCAGCAAACAGCGGCAGATCTCCCAGCCCCGCCGCCAGACCGCCGGTTTCTTCACGGCCCTTTTCCAGTTTTTGGAGCACCGATTTCGCCCGCGCGACGACCGGCGGCGGCACTCCGGCCAGTTTGGCCACGGCCAAGCCGTAACTGCGGTCTGCCGGGCCGGTGGCGAGTTCATGCAGAAGCACCAGATCGCCCTTCCATTCGCGCGCGCGAACATGGTGCAGGCTCAGCGCGTCGCAGCTTTCCGCAAGGCGTGACAGCTCGTGATAATGGGTGGCAAACAGGCAGCGGCTGCGATTGGTTTCATGCACCGCCTCCACTACCGCCCATGCCAGCGCCAGCCCGTCATAGGTCGATGTGCCGCGCCCCACCTCGTCTAGGATGACGAAACTGCGCTCTGTCGCCTGCGACAGAATGGCAGCGGTTTCGACCATCTCGACCATGAAGGTAGAGCGGCCCCGCGCCAGATTGTCCGATGCGCCGACGCGGCTGAAGAGACGGTCCACCAGCCCTATCCTTGCCGTCTCTGCAGGCACATATCCCCCTGCCTGAGCGAGCAGCACGATCAGCGCATTCTGCCGCAGAAAAGTCGATTTGCCGCCCATGTTCGGCCCGCCGATCAGCCACAGCCGATCATTAGCGGTTAGGGTGCAATCATTGGGGACGAACCGCTCGCCTGTTCTGGCCAATGCGCTCTCCACCACCGGATGGCGGCCCGCTGCAATGTGGAGGCACGGCTCGTCCGCAATTTCCGGCCGCGCCCAATCGCCTTCCGCCGCCCGCTCCGCCTGACCCGCCGATACGTCGATCCGGGCCAATGCATCGGCTGTGCGCGCAATGGCTTCGCGGCTGTCCGAGACCTGGGCGACCAGATCCTCGAAATGCGCTTCCTCGGCGGCCAGCGCTCGCCCGCCCGCTTCGCTGATCCGGCCAGCTTCCTCGTGCAATTGCAGCGAATTGAACCGCACTGCTCCGGCCATTGTCTGGCGGTGGGTGAAACCGCTGTCCGGAGCCATCAGTGTATCGGCGTTCTTCGCCGGAACTTCGATAAAATAGCCCAGCACGCCGTTATGCTTGATCTTGAGCCGGTCGATGCCGGTATCTTCGCGGTATCGCGCCTCCATTGCAGCGATTGCGCGGCGCGCATTGCCCGACACATCGCGCAGTTCGTCCAGTGCGGCATCGAAGCCCGAAGCGATAAAGCCGCCAGATTCGCGTGATGTCGGCGGGGCGGGGACCAGCGCACGCTGCAACCCGTCGACCAGCGCGCCGTGACCGCCCAGCGCGGGCAGCAACTGTTCCAGCAGGGCAGGGCGGTCTGGCTTTCCGCCAAGATAATCGCGCAGTTGCCGCGCTTCGGACAAGCCATCGCGGACCTGCCCGATATCGCGCGGGCTGCCGCGTCCCGCGACGATCCGGCCCAGCGCGCGGCCGATATCGGGAACGGCGCGCAGCGTGTCCCGTAAATCGGCGCGTTGCAGGGGATCGTCATGGAAGAACCGCACCAGCGCCAGACGGCTTTCGATGGCCTTGCGGTCGCATAAGGGAGCGCCCAGATCCTCCGCCAGTTGCCGCGCGCCCGCACCTGTCACACAGCGGTCGAGCGCGCTGAGCAGGCTGCCCTCGCGCGCGCCATTCTGCGCGGTCAGGATTTCGAGGCTGGCGCGGGTAGCGCCGTCCATCGCCATATGGACGGATCGCAGGCGTGCAACCGGGGGCAGGAGCAAGGGCAGGGTGCCACGTCCCGCATGGTCGAGATAGGCGATCAGCCCGCCTGCTGCCGCAAGCATGGCGCGGGAGAACGTGCCGAACCCGTCCAGCGCGGCGACCGAATGGATGGCCTTCAACCGCCGCTCACCATCATCGCTGGCAAATTCGGTTCTTGCCCGCAGTATCGCACCCGGCGGGGCATCTTCCCAATCTTCGGGGGCGACGGTTTCGCTTGGTCGAAGCCGCGCCAGAGCCGCGTCCAAAGCATCCGGCTCCGCTTCCTCCAGCACCATCCGCCCAGTGGATATATCGACCGAGGCAATGCCCACCGTGCCGCGCAATTCGCATACCGCCGCCAGCAGGTTTGCACTGCGCGGCTCCAGCAGGGCGTCCTCTGTAAGTGTTCCCGCCGTCACAAACCGCACTATGTCGCGCGCGACCAGCGATTTGGAGGCCGGCCTTCCTTCCTTTTTGGCGCGGACCTTGGCTTCTTCGGGTGTTTCGGTTTGCTCGGCAACGGCAACCCGGAACCCTGCCTTGATCAGCCGCGCAAGGTACCCTTCTGCCGAATGCACCGGCACGCCGCACATCGGTACCGGCTCTCCGCCATCTTCTCCGCGCCCGTCCTTGCCACGGGATGTCAGCGCAATGTCGAGAACCCGGGCGGCAATCTTTGCATCTTCGAAAAACAGTTCGAAAAAATCGCCCATGCGGTAGAACAGCAGGCAATCGCCCGCTTCTTCTTTCAGCGCGCCATATTGCGCCATCATCGGGGTCGTTTTGCCTGCCACGAAGGTGGCCTAGCCTCACCTGCACCGATTCGGGAGTCGCATGGTGCAGGCTTTCCCCTATCCCCGCCCGGCCGCCCGCGTTAAGTGCGCTGAACAGTTCAATTGAAGGGTTGCTGCATGGCCGACGAGAAACAAGCCGGATTCACTGCGCGCGAAGCGCTATTCTACCACGAAACGATCCGGCCCGGTAAAATCGAAATAATCGCAAGCAAGCCGATGGCGACGCAGCGCGACCTGTCGCTGGCTTATTCGCCCGGCGTTGCGGCCCCGGTGGAGGCGATTGCCGCCAATCCTGCGGACGCGGCAAAATATACTGCGCGTTCCAATCTTGTCGCAGTCATATCCAACGGTACGGCCATCCTTGGCCTCGGCAATCTGGGGGCGCTGGCGTCCAAGCCTGTGATGGAAGGCAAGGCGGTTCTGTTCAAACGCTTTGCCGATGTGGATTCCATCGACATCGAGCTGGATACGGAAGATCCGGACAAGTTCATCGAAGCCGTCGCCCTGATGGAGCCGACCTTTGGCGGCATCAATCTGGAAGATATCGCAGCGCCTGAATGCTTCATAATCGAGCAGGCTCTGCGTGAACGGATGAACATTCCGGTTATGCATGATGACCAGCACGGCACGGCGATCATCGCTGCTGCCGGCCTGATTAACGCCTGCCACCTGACGGACCGCGATCTCAAGGATTGCCGGATGGTGGTGAACGGTGCCGGGGCCAGCGCACTGGCCTGCACCGCTTTGATCAAGGCGTTGGGCATTCCGCACGAGAACGTGATTGTCTGCGACCGCAGCGGGCCGATCTATCCGGGCCGTGAGGGCGTGGACCAATGGAAAAGCGCCCATGCCGTACCCACCGAAGCGCGCAGTCTAGAAGAAGCTCTGGACGGGGCGGACATCTTCCTCGGCCTGTCTGCCGCCGGTGCGCTGAAGCCCGCATGGGTGGAAAACATGGCCAAGAATCCGATTATCTTCGCAATGGCCAATCCGACACCGGAAATCATGCCTGACGAAGCCAAGGCCGTGCGCCCCGACGCAATTATTGCCACCGGGCGCAGCGATTATCCCAATCAGGTCAATAATGTGCTGGGCTTCCCCTTCATCTTCCGCGGGGCGCTGGATGTACGCGCGACGGCCATCAATGAAGAGATGAAAATCGCCGCTGCCGAAGCCATCGCCGCTCTGGCGCGGGAGCGTGTGCCGGAAGAAGTGGCGGCGGCCTACGGTATCAAACACCAGTTCGGCACCGATTATATCATCCCCGCCCCGTTCGATCCCCGCCTGATGGAAGTTGTTTCCAGCGCCGTGGCCAAGGCCGCGATGGACAGCGGTGTGGCGCAGGATTCGATTGAGGATTTCGATGTTTACCGCACCAGTCTGAAGGCGCGGCTCAACCCGACGACGTCCGTACTCACACGGTCTTACGAGGACGCCAAGGCCAATCCGAAGCGGGTGGTCTTTGCCGAAGCGGAAGAGGACGTGGTGCTGCGCGCGGCAATCCAGTTCCGTGATTTCGGTTATGGCGAACCGGTGCTGGTCGGGCGGACGGAAAAAGTCATGGCCAAGCTGCGCGAGCTGGCCGTGGATGATCCCGAGAGCTACATTATCGAAAATTCCAAGACGTCGGGCAAGGTGCCGGCGATGGTGGATTTCCTTTACCAGCGTCTGCAGCGCCGCGGTTATACAGAGCGTGACATTGCCCGGATGGTCAATCAGGAGCGCAATGTCTTCGCCGCCCTGCTGGTGGCGCTGGGGCATGGCGATGCAATGATTTCCGGCCTTACCCGCACGTTTGCCCAGACCGCGCGCGAAGTGAACCTTGTTCTCGATCCGAAACCCGGTGCGTTGTCGTTCGGCATCCACATGATGATCGGGAAACATCACACGACGTTTATGGCCGATACCACGATCAATGAACGGCCCACCGCGTCCGAACTGGCGCATATCGCGAAGGAAACGGCAGCGGTCGCATTGCGGATGGGGCACGAGCCGCGGGTCGCGTTCCTGTCCTATTCCACGTTCGGCAATCCTCCGGGCAAATGGCTGGAGAACATCCGCGATGCCGTGGCCATCCTCGATGAAGAGGAGGTCGGCTTCGAATATGAAGGCGAGATGGCACCGGATGCCGCGCTCAATCCCAAGGTGATGGAACTGTATCCGTTCAGCCGCCTGTCGGCGCCGGCCAACGTTCTGATTATGCCAGGCCTGCAATCGGCCAATTTGTCGGCGAAGCTGCTGCGTGAACTGGGCGGCGATGCCACCATCGGCCCGATGCTGATCGGGATGGAAAAGCCCGTGCAGATCGCTCCGATGACGGCGATTGCGCCCCTGTCTCTTATACACATCTCCGAGCCCACGAGACGGACTCCTATCTCGTA
>OJAU01000170.1_pt1 | contig 39204 bp, 29 predicted proteins | sample 1589791 | NCBI WGS metagenome assembly OJAU01 (sample SAMN05416849, study PRJEB24817) | seawater metagenome | isolation source: Sea water | place: Canada:Atlantic | collected 2013-07 | reverse complement strand
GTACGTGGTACAGATTACAAGCGATAAGTCAAGCGTTTCAAAACGATTGATCAAGAAGTAATCAATCCTATTACAATAACCAACCAAAGCAAAACCCCCTCACAAGTTTGTGAAGGGGTTTTCATTTTGTAAGGTTTTATAAAATATATCTTAAAATGTCTTTAAGTTGATTAGGGTTTTATACTTTTAAGGTTATGAAAAAGTCACTTATTATCATCGTAGCAACATTCTTCCTCATTAGCTGTAACAACTCTCAAAAAGAGGAACAAGAAAAAAAAATACCTGTTGAACAAAATAATGGAATTGGCGATGGCGCCCCTTCCCTATCCACTGCTTTTGCACAAGGAGTTGAAAAAACACACAACAAAGAAGCTTTTTTAGAACACAACAACGTATCCTTTGATATTAGTTTAAATTTTAACGGTCAAGAAAGATTGAATGGAACGTTTATCATGCGTACCAATTCTTCAAAAATAAAATTTGAGTCAAAAGACGGGAAAACGATTATTTATGACGGCAAAGACGTTTTTCTAAACCCCAACGATGCTGAAATAAAATCTGCCCGCTTCGATATTCTAACCTGGCCTTATTTTATGGCGATGCCATTTAAACTAACAGATGAAGGAACTATCTGGGGTGATGTAAAACAAGTAACTGAAAAAAATAGGGATTACTCTAAGGCAAAACTTACCTTTAAAGATGGCGTCGGGGATACAGCTGACGACTGGTATCAAGTATACGCAGATAACAATACCAACCTGTTAAATTATGCTGCTTATATAGTTACTTTTGGAAAAAGTGTAGCTAAAGCAGAACAAGAGCCTCATGCTATTTTATATGAAAACTATAATGTTATAGACAATATTGCCATTTCAGATGTTTGGAAATTCTATAACTGGAGTGAAGATCAAGGTTTATATGGCGAACCTATTGGGGATGCTACGCTAAACAATATTCAATTTTTAGAGTCAGCAGATTACACCGTCCCAAAAAACGCTAAAAAAATAGAAGCTCCTAACTAAATAAAAGTAAATGACAAACTTACCTTGGCATCAATACTTAATGGGCGTGCTTTATATTTTGGCTGGCATAAACCATTTTAGAAAACCAAAAATGTACGAACGTATTATGCCGCCATACATTCCGGCACATTCCACCATGGTTTTATTAAGTGGTATCGCTGAAATGGTATTTGGATTAATGCTATTAAACAAGGATACACAAACGATTGCTGCTTGGGCCATCATTAGTATGCTTATAGTATTTTTTACAGTGCATATCTATATGTTACAGGATGAACGAGCTGCAATGAAACTGCCAAAGTGGGTCTTAATCCTTCGAATCGCCTTGCAATTTGCATTGATTTATTGGGCATACTTGTATATATAATGAGTTTATTTTCTTCCGAAGAACATAGCAAAAACATTAATTTAAACTTGCCCAATGCCGATATTACTTACTATCCAAAGTTCTTTTCAGAAAAAATAGCTGATAACTATTTCGAAACGTTATTAAATGAAACCAATTGGCGGCAAGATGACATTAAACTATTCGGAAAAACGTATAAGCAGCCTAGACTGACAGCTTTATATGGAGAGGACGGCAAAAACTATACATATTCTGGAATTACCATGAACCCTTTACCTTTTACTTCGGTTTTAAGGGAAATCAAAGAAAAAGTCGAAAAAATTTCTGAAGAAAAATTCAATGTTGTATTACTTAACCTATACCGGGATGGGCAAGACAGTAATGGATGGCACAGTGATGATGAAAAGGAATTAGGTGAAAATCCTGTGATTGCTTCGGTAAGTTTTGGAGCAGAACGCAAGTTTTACTTAAAACATAAAGAAGATAAAAGTGCAAAACATAAAATAGTTCTTGAAAATGGCAGCTTATTAATAATGAAAGAGCAAACGCAGCGTTTTTGGAAACATCAAATACCAAAAACCAAAAAGAACATTTCCCCGAGAGTTAATTTAACTTTCAGAAAAATTATAAGCAGTTAAATAATTTATCCAAAAACATCATTAAGCACCTCAGCTAAACGTATTCCCCCTTTTTGCAGCTGCATTCTAAGCACATCCATATACTGGTACATATAAGGATACCAAAGTTTTTCACCTACTTCAGTATTACCATAAATGTCTTTGCAAAGTGTGCGGCTTTCATACATCCAATCGGTCACAGAACCTTGTTGTATTTGTTCCAGTTCACTTTTTGATAATTCTTTTTCATTAGCCGCCAATTCTGAATAGGACATATTATAATCTTCAATCATTTTTGTATCCCAAACGGTATGTAAATTAGTCCCTTCATCAAACCAACGCACTTGAAAATCATTTCCACCTTTGTCTTCTGCTAAACCAATGTGCAATGGTTGATGTAAATCACCGATAAAGTGAACCAATAATTTTAAAGAGAAAATCTTGTCTTCTTTTGAAGCATCCTCATCCTTAAGCACTTCAATACTTTTATTGATTGCTACAATAATATCACCGGCTTCATTCTTTTCGTGTTTTTCATACGTTGAATCAAAGGGAAAATTTACGTAATGCCACGGGCCATACTTACGGTATTTACTATCACTTTTAATTTCATCGGCATATGTGGAAACCAAAGCCAGCGATTGACCATCTAATAATTTTTTTATGTTTCGTTTTGCTTTTTTAGTGAGGTATTTTTCAGCAATAGCACCAGTTGCCCTGTGTCCATTTCGTCCCCAATCTTCAGCTGAACGAGCCGTTAGTAGGGTAAACACAAGTAAAACAAATAACAAAAATCCTTTTTTCATAGTATGCATCTTTATTCTTTACGAAGAAATTTTAAGCAAAGATACCATTCCTTGTTTTAAGTTAATATTATAAATAGTTGGAAAATTCAAAAAAAGAATTATATTTGTTTAATATCATTTTAATATCAAACTAAATTCAACTACCATGTCAAACGAAAAAACAATTACTCCAGCTAACGGCTATTTAATGCTGTCTGTATTTTTTATCTTTATCGCAGCAGGCGTAATTGGTCTGCTTCTTACTAAAAACCCTTGGTTTATAGCTTTGTTCTTCTTAGGGCTTTTAACTTTGCCCGGTTTTGTACTTGTAAACCCTAATGGCTCAAGAGTACTATTGCTCTTCGGAAAGTATATAGGAACCATAAAAAAGAACGGTCTTTTTTGGGTAAACCCTTTATACGCTAAGAAAAAAATTTCGCTACGTGCCCGAAACTTTGATAGCGAACGTTTAAAAGTGAACGATAAATTAGGAAACCCCGTAATAATCAGCACTATTTTGGTATGGAGAGTGCGTGATACGCACAAAGCCGCCTTTGATGTAGATAATTATGAAGAATTTGTCCGTATACAAACCGATGCCGCAGTACGTGAACTGGCCAGTAAATACCCGTATGATAATTTCGCAGATGAAGGTATGGACGCAGATATTACCTTACGCTCTAGTATGGAAGAAGTGAACGAAGCTTTGGTTAAAGGCCTTGACGAACGTCTTACCATTGCAGGCATTGAAGTATTGGAGTCTCGAATTGGTTATTTAGCATACGCCAATGAAATTGCTAGTGCTATGCTTAAAAGACAACAAGCAACTGCAATTGTAGCGGCACGCCATAAAATTGTAGAAGGTGCCGTTAGCATGGTCGAAATGGCCCTTGAAGAGCTTAGCAAAAAGCAAGTTGTAGACCTGGATGAAGAACGAAAAGCCGCAATGGTAAGTAATTTAATGGTAATTTTATGTGGTGATAAAGATGCTTCCCCCGTTGTTAATGCAGGAACTTTAAATATGTAATATGAGGGTTTTTAAGGAAACACAAAGGTTTAATCAATGGTGGCTTCGCTTGCTCGTCATTGCTGTAATGGGTGTATGCATTGCAGCAACTGTCAACGCTTTTGATAAGATAACGGAAGACCCTACCCAATTTTGGGTCATTCTTATCATTTCAACATTGACCATAGTAATTTTGATTTTCTTGTTGGTTTTCACTAAGCTGGAAACAAAAATAGACGAAAAGGGAATCCATTATAAGTTCTGGCCGTTTAATTTAAGTGAACGTTTATTAAGTTGGCGTGAAATTTCTTCTTGTGAAGTAAGAAAGTATAGCCCAATATCTGAATATGGCGGTTGGGGTTACAGGACTGGATTTACAAAAAACAGTGGTGCCTTAAATGTAAAAGGCAACAAAGGCATACAAATTGAACTGAAAAACGGCAAAAAACTATTATTGGGCACACAGAAAGGAACAGATGTAAATGCTGTTTTAAAAACCTATTCAGGAAAACTGATAAGCTAAAACAAAATTAATATGAAAAAGCTACTTATAATCCTTGCGTTCATTTACTTCGGATCTAATTATGCTCAAGAAGACTTTACTTCCAAAGATTTAAAAATCACCCCTTTGGTTGAAGGCACCCTGCTAATACCTGAAACTTCAGAAAAACCACCACTCGTTATTATTATAGCTGGTTCTGGACCTACCGATAGAAATGGTAACCAAAATATGATGAAAAATAATTCGCTTAAATTTTTAGCCGAAGCGTTATACGAAAATGGAATAGCTAGTTTTAGGTATGATAAGCGGATTATAAAAATTATGAAAATGGGCGCCATAGACGAAAAGAAAATTAAATTTGATGATTTTATAGATGATGCTATTACCGTTACCGACCATTTTAAAAAAGACGATCGTTTTACCAGTATTTACATTATTGGCCACAGTCAGGGTTCATTGGTTGGTGTAATAGCGGCCCAAAATAGAGCAGATGGGTTTATTTCCATAGCTGGTGCTGGACAAGAAATAGACGACGTTATCGTAGACCAATTGGCAAAGCAAGCGCCAGGTTTAGTTGACAATGCCCGGCAATCGTTTGATGATCTTCGAGTGAATGGTACGGCTCAAAATTACAGCCCAGGGCTGGCTTCCATTTTTCGGCCAGACATTCAACCGTTTATTTACAGTTGGATGCAATACAACCCACAAGAAGAACTTTCAAAACTAAATATTCCTGTTTTAATAATAAACGGAGATAAAGACCTACAGGTTCAGGTAAGCGAGGCGGAAGCTTTACACAAAGCAAAGCCCGGAGCTACGTATAAGATAATTCCAAGCATGAACCACGTATTAAAGAAAATAGAAGGTAACGACCTTGAGAACGGCAAGTCGTACAATCAATATAACCTTCCTATTTCTGAAGAATTGATTACCGTTATCACCCAATTTATTGAAGCTAATTAATATGCCCAAAAAGAAAGCCTTTGCCTTGCGCGTTAATGAAGATATGATGAAAGCCGTTGAAAAATGGGCGGCAGATGAATTCCGTAGCACCAATGGTCAAATTGAATGGATGTTACATGAAATGCTTAAAAATGCCAATAGACTCCCTAAGAAGAAAGAGTAACATTTAATTTTCTCTTAAATAATTGTATTTTGCGGTCAAACAATTAGAATCCATGCAAGATAACCTTACTCAAGAAATAGTAGACACCTCTCCCCTTTTTACAAACGACACCATTGTTTTTGGAGTGTTAATGTTAGCCTTAGGGTTTATTTTTTATACCTCATCAAAAGAATCCGGGTTTTGGAATTCTTTTTATAAAATAGTGCCAGCATTATTTATGGCCTACTTTATACCGGCCTTATTAACAACATTTGGTGTTATTGCACCAGAATGGACTACCGTTTCAGAAACTGGAGCAGCTGTAGAGAGTAGCTCTAGCCTTTACTATATGTCTAGCCGTTACTTATTGCCTGCCGCATTGGTATTAATGACATTGAGCATCGACTTAAAAGCCGTGTTTAATCTAGGCCCTAAAGCATTAATTATGTTTTTTACCGGAACCATTGGAATTGTAATTGGAGGTCCACTCGCCGTTTTATTAATAGGAACCATCTCTCCCGAAACTGTAGGAGGTGCTGGTGCAGATGCCGTTTGGAGAGGTCTTTCTACTTTAGCAGGAAGCTGGATTGGTGGTGGTGCCAACCAAACTGCTATGCTTGAAATTTATGGGTACAATCAAGAATTGTACGGCGGAATGGTATTCGTGGACATTGTGGTAGCCAACATTTGGATGGCTATAATTTTAATAGGAATTGGTAAATCTGCACGTATTGATAAATGGCTAAAGTCTGATACGTCTGCTATTGAAGCCTTAAAAGCCAAAGTTTCAGATTATGCAAAAACTGTTGACCGAAATCCTACCTTAACAGATTTAATGATACTTGCCGCTATTGCTTTTGGTACGGTTAGTTTTGCTCATTTTGGTGCAGGATACTTAAGTGTATTTTTTGAAGACTTTGTAAATAGTTTTCCTAAGGGAATTACCCGTAATGTATTTACATTTTTAAGCTCCTCTTTCTTTTGGATGATTTCGATAACTACTCTAATTGGTGTTTTGCTTTCTTTTACAAAATTAAGAAGCTATGAAGGTGCTGGCGCCAGTAAGTTTGGAAGTGTATTTATTTATATTCTTGTTGCCAGTATTGGTATGAAAATGGATTTAACACTCATCTTCGATAATTTCGGTCTTATATTTATTGGTCTTGTTTGGATGTTGATACATGCTGGGTTATTGATTTTGGTAGCCAAACTAATCAAAGCTCCTTACTTTTTTCTTGCTGTGGGTAGCCAAGCCAATGTGGGTGGAGCAGCATCTGCTCCTATCGTTGCATCGGCATTTCACCCGTCACTGGCAACGGTTGGTGTGTTATTAGCTGTATTTGGTTACGCTATAGGTACGGTTGCTGCTATACTGTGTACTGTTCTAATGCAATTGGCGGCAGTTTCTTAATAATTAGTTGTAATTCTGAAACATGAAAAATTCTAAAAAAGTTATTGGTATTTCAGGTTTTCTGTTTTCAACAAAATATGCATCTTTGCGATCTTAAAATTTCCAGAAACAATGAGAATACTTGCAATCGCTTTAACCACTTTACTTATAGTTAGTTGTTCCAACTCTAACCCTGAGCTGGAAATGAATCTTTCCGGAAATGTAAAAGGACTTAAAAAAGGAACCCTGTTGTTACAAAAAATTGAGGACTCTTTGTTGGTTTCAGTGGATTCTGTGGCTATTGACGGTAATCCTAATTTTACATTTGTTGAAGAAATACAAAGCCCCGAGATGTATTACCTCTACTTGCGCCTTAAAGACGGTACACTTCGTGAAGACCGTATCCCTTTCTTTGCAGAGCCAGGTGAAATTATAATCAATACAAGCTTAAAAAAGTTTGGGGACGACTACATTGTTCGAGGTTCAAAAAACGAACAAGCGTTTGATAATTACAAAAAAATGATGCAACGTTTTGCAGACAGAGATTTAGATTTAATTAAAGAAGAATTGACAGCTCAAAAAGAAGGAAGCGATTCATTACTGGGGACTATTAAGCAGAAAAAAATGAATGCTCTTTCAAGTAAATATTTAGCAACTGTAAATTTTGCACTGAACAATAAAAATAAAGAGATAGCTCCTTATTTGTTATTAACAGAAATATATGATGCCAATATAAAATATCTAGACACCGTTTATACCTCACTTACCCCAAAAATAAAAGACTCTAAGTACGGAACGCTTTTAGAGTCTTTTATTTCAGAACGAAAAACTACAAAGGATAGTTTATAATGCGTTAATTTTATCAATTAACTTTCTTCCTTCTGTTTCCAATTCTTGGTTAATACCCTTAAAATGTTGTTTTTTGTTTTCAACATCATTTTGGTTAACCTTTACTATCAGGGCATCAAAAACAGCGATGGCTTGATCGATGATTTTTTCAGACTCTTTAGTTTCTTTTTCGGGATGAGTGAGTTGCCATATATAGACAGCTTCAATAATATCGCCTAAGACATAATTTATGTCCCTTTTTAAGTCGCGTACACTTGCCATTTTATAAAATTTAAATTTGGCGCAAGGTACGAACAATTACGGAATGTACGTTTCTAAAAGTGTCACAGATGTAGATTTTATTTTAATTGAAGAAAAACACGCAGGAATCAGCACTGTTTCGCCCTTTTTTAATGTTTCGGAAGCGAATTCTGTTTCTATATTTGCTTCTCCTTGAGTACACATATAGACAATAAAAGAATCTATTTCAGCTAAATTGCGAGTAAAATCTTTAGTGATATTTAGTTTATTCGTTTCAAAATATTCAAGACTTTTTAAAGGAATTGTTTTATTGTTTATGTCTTGATATTCTATTTTAGCCTCAATATTTTTAAAATTAATGGCATCTTTCGCAAGGTCAGTGTGTAAATCACGCATGTTACCATTTATATCAGGTCGATCCCAATCGTAAATTCTATAGGTAATATCTGATGTTTGTTGTATTTCAGCTAAAAGTACTCCTTCACCAATGGCGTGTACTGTGCCTGGAGCGATGAAAAAGGTGTCACCTGGCTTTACTTTTTCAGAATGTAGTATGTCTGTAATATTACCTTCGGAAAGTTTTTTTAAGTAGCTCTTTTCATCAACTTCTTTATTAAAACCCAATATGAGCCGAGCATCTTTTTCTGTTTCAACAATATACCAAATTTCAGTTTTTCCAAAACTATTATGACGCTTTTTTGCTAGTTTATCCCCTGGATGCACTTGAACAGAAAGGTCCTCATGAGCATCAATAAACTTGAACAATAAAGGGAATGTATCTCCAAATTGGCCATAAACTTTTTCGCCTACAAATTCGGCTTTATAACGAGAGATTAAACTAGGCAGGGATTGTCCTTTAAATGTACCATTGCTTATTACTGAAGTCCCATTTTCTAAGTCTGAAATCTCCCAGCTCTCCCCTACTTTCCCTACCCCATTTTTATCTAATACTTGATAAAGTTTACTGCCTCCCCAAACTTTTTCTTTAAGTATAGGAATAAACTTTAAAGGGTATAATGTATTGGTTTTGCTCATTATTTACCGGTATAGACTACAAAATTACGGGGTGTTTCGTAAAGTTTTACCGAAATATCAAATTTATCATCCAATCTTTTGCGAAGTTTATCCCATATAACAATGGCAATGTTCTCTACGGTAGGGTTTATTTTTTTAAATTCGTCTACTTCTACATTTAGGTTTTTATGATCAAAAGGGTCTTCTACTTCTTCTTTAATGATTGTTTTCAGAAAATCTAAATCGATTAAATAGCCAGTTTTAGGATCAAGTTCACCCATAACACCTACTTCAAGCTCATAGTTATGCCCGTGAAAATTAGGATTGCTACATTTACCAAAAAACGCACGATTTTTTTCATCACTCCATTCTTTGACAAATAAGCGATGTGCTGCATTAAAATGTGCTTTTCTGAAAACTGTTAAACTCATAGAGACAAGTGTTCTTGAAATTTTTCAAAAATTATTTTAAACCATTCGGTATAAATAGAAGGGTTTTCTTTCATATCTTTTTCTATAGCTTCCATGGACATCCATTTCCAGGCTGCAACTTCATCTGGATTAATATTTGGGTCGTCATTATATTTTCCCACTAACATATGGTCATACTCATGTTCTGTTAAACCATTATCAAAAGGTGCTTTGTAAATAAATGAAGTGGTTTCTTTTAAATTTGTTGAAAACCCCATTTCTTCTTGAAGTCTTCTTTTACCAGCATCTATATTATTTTCTCCATCTCTTTGATGACTGCAGCAAGTGTTTGTCCATAGTCCAGGGGAATGATATTTATGCATTGCCCTTTGCTGAATCATCAATTCATTTTTATCATTAAAAACAAATACAGAAAAAGCACGGTGCAACAGGGCTTTTTCATGAGCTTCCATTTTAGGCATTAAACCAATTTTTTCATCCTTTTCATTTACAAGGACTACTTTTTCTTCTGTCATGCTATTTCAGTTTTTTCAAAAATACAAAATAGCACCTTGTAAATAAAGCCAAAATGAAAAGCGTTCAATAGTTTATTGAACGCTTTTTAAAAAAATATAATTTGGTTAGGTTTAGTTTTGAATTATAAACATCGACCTTCTATTTAATTGATGTTCTTCCTCTGTACAATCAACATCATTACCACATTCATTAATAAGTTGTGTTTCTCCATATCCCTTTGCACTTAACCTATCTTTATCAATACCTCTTTCTACTATCCAATTTAGAGTAGATTGCGCTCTTCTTTCAGAAAGTTTTTCGTTATAGCTATCTCTTCCTCTAGAATCGGTATGTGATTCTATATGTATGACTAATTGTGGGTACAGTTGCATAGCATATAATATTTTAGCCAATTCTATTGAGGCATCTGGACGAATAAAGTCTTTATCATAATCAAAATAAATAGGTTGTAACTTCAAGCGACACCCTAAATCGTTTGGTGGACATGGTTCTTCTAGTTTAAGCTGAAGGTTCAAGTCTACAACCCCGCCCTCATCTGGGGTTTCTATGGTTTCTTCTTTAGGAAAGTATCTGTTTTTTGTTCCTCTTAAAATATATTTTGTATCACATTCTGCAGTAAAACTAAACGCAGCATCTTCACCTACGGTTATTTTTTGTATCAATTTATTGTCTTCACTCAGAATAGAAACTTCAGAACCTGGCAACAAGTCTTCAGTATCAATATCGGTAACTATACCGTTTATTGTCATGACGCATTTTTCATAGAAATAATAGATTTCATCATCTATACTACCGCGAGCACCATCTACATTTGATGTGTAATATCCTGTCCCCTCAGATTCTTTGGTAATAAATCCAAAGTCGTCCATATTTGTATTAATAGGAGAACCAAAATTTGATATTTGCTGTAAGTTTCCGTCTTTATCAATAGCTGAAACAAAAACATCAAGCCCTCCTTGACCACCATGACCGTCACTTGAGAAATACAAGTTATTATTTTCGCTTATAAAGGGAAACGTTTCACGTGCTTTGGTGTTTATTTCTGGTCCCAAATTTATAGGGGTTCCATATACATATGAGCCATCACTACCTTGTATAACATCAACATACCAAAGGTCTGATCGTCCGAAGGTGCCCTCCATATCAGAGGCAAAATAAAGCCGTTTTCCATCATTGCTTAATGTAGGGTGAGCAACACTATAATACGGACTATTGAAAGGTAGTTCTTTTACACTACCCCAAGAGTTATCGGTATTATTGAATGTAGCCCTATAGAGTTTTAAACGAATTGTTCTTTCTTTATCATACCCCTTTTTTCCATCGTTATAATTGTTTCTGGTAAAATACATGGTCTTACCATCTTTGATAAAAGCAGGAGAAGATTCGTGATATTCAGTGTTTATATTTCCATTTAATGAAGTTACATTAGACAAACCTCCAACACTGTCTACATCTGCCATAAAAAGGTCTAAATAGGGTAAGTTATTCCAGTTATGAGTCCTAAATTTTTCTCTGTCTTTTGTAGAAGAGGCAAATACAATTTTGTTTTTATAATAAGAAGGTCCGAAATCTGAAAAACGTGAATTGGTTGCCACTTTATTAATGACATATTTAAAAGGGTGTACTCCCAAACTCTTAAGGTATTCAGGATCATTTTCAAAACCTTTCACTTCTCGCTCTACACCTCCCATACTAAGGTAGGTGTTCATCATCTCTTCAGATTTTTCGTAATCCTCAACACTTTTAAGTGATTGCGCTATCCTATAATAATATTCGGTTTCTATTTCTCCAGGGTATTCTGCGACAAGTTTATTATACCAATTTACAGCATTTATATAATCGCTGTTATAGTAATATGTATCACCTAACTTTTTATAGATTTCTGCGGAAGCGAACCCATTTTCAACAACTTTAAGATAAATTTCCCTAGCATTTATATAATCATATTTATCAAATTGATTATTTGCTTTGGCTACTTTACTGCTTTGTGAGAAAGATACATTTGCAAGTAAAATTATAATCCCAAGAATTATAAATCTTTTTGGCATTGCCATCATAAGTACATTTTAAAAATTAACTATTATTTAAAATGTATTAGTTACTTACTTTTAACACTATTCCTTTTGGTTTTTATTGGGATACTGGAATAGTATACCTTAGTTAGGTTGTAATTTTCAATAACTTAAATTGCAAAGGGGAGACTATTATCTTATATTTTTCTTTTTAATTCTGAATAATAAACATAGATCTTCTATTAAGTTGATGTTCTTCTTCAGTACACTTTACTCCGTTTGAACATTCATTAACTAAACGATTTTCACCATACCCTTTCGCACTGAGCCTATCTCGGTCAATGCCCTTTTTAACAAGCCAGTTAAGGGTTGATTGTGCTCTTTTTTCAGATAATGCTTCGTTGTAGCTGTCATTACCTCGTGAATCTGTATGCGATTCTATATGTATTATCAGCTCTGGGTACTGCCGAAGGGCAGCTAATATTTTTGCTAACTCAATTTCGGCATCTGGACGAATGTTATATCGGTCAAAATCAAAATAAATAGGTTGTAAGCTAAGACGACACCCTAAATCATCTGGAGGACAGTCTACCAGTCTTAATGGCAACGGAACTTCCACAGTGCCCGTTTTAGTTGGTGTAGCTACAAGTTTTTCATTAGGGGCATAGCTTTCTTTTGTACCGCGTACAGCGTATTTACTATCACAGTCTGCAGTTAAAGTATATCTTGCATCGTCACCTACTACAACACTTGTAATTTCCTTGTTGTTAGAATCTAAAAGCATTACTGTTGCTCCGGGCAGTAATTCGCCACTTTCTTCATCGGTTACTAAACCAGTGATTGTTATTTCACATTTTTCTTTTAGCAAGTATATTTCATCATCTACACTACCACGGGCTCCATCTCTATTAGATGTTAAATACCCTCTTCGTTTTGTTTCTTTTATTATAAAACCAAAATCATCTTGGCTGCTATTGGCAGGCTCTCCCAAGTTTTTTACTGTACCTGGCTTTCCTTCATTGTTCAATGGGGTTACATAAATATCAAACCCACCAAGTCCGGCACGCCCGTCACTTGAAAAATAAAGGTTGTTCTCTTCACTAATGAATGGAAAAGACTCTCTGGCTTCGGTATTTATTTCTTCGCCAAGATTTACAGGTTCTCCGTACTTATTTTTTCCAAGTATATCTACGTACCACAAATCAGACATTCCAACTGTTCCTGGCATATCAGAAGAAAAATATAAGCGTTTTCCATCTTTGCTTAGCGTTGGGTGCGCTACTGAATATTTATCACTGTTGAAAGGAAGTTCTACTACATCTGTCCAATAAAATTCTCCACTTTTGGTTGCTTTGTATAGCTTTAAGCGAATAGTTTTTTTACGGTCCTTGCCTTTTTTACCATCCAAATAATTATTTCTAGTAAAATACATTGTAGAACCGTCTTTACTAAATGTTGGGGTAGACTCATGGTATTTCGTGTTTATGTCCCCAGGAAGTGCCTGTGCATTAGACAGGTTGCCTTCTTCATTAATATTGGCCACGAACAAATCTAAAAATGGTTGGGCATTCCATTCTGAAACTTTCCCACCTTCTGAACTAGCTCTTGCTGTAGCATATACTATGTTGTCCCCATAATATGAAGGACCAAAGTCAGATACATTACTGTTTGTAGAAACTTTCTCTAAAACAAATTCTCGTGATTCTTTTGCTATGCTATTTAAATAGTTTGGATCGCTTTCAAAGTTCCTTACTATAAGCCCATTGCCTCCTTGAGCTGCAAATTGAATCATCAATTCATCGGACTCTTTGTATTTCCCTAAACTTTTTAAGGATTGGGCAGCACGGTAATAGTACTCTGCTTCAGTTTCATTAGGATATTCGTTCACTAATCTTGAGTACCATTTTGCAGCGTTATCATAATCACTGTTCCAGTAATAAGTATCCCCTAATTTTTTAAATATTTCTGCTGATTTATATCCGTCATTAACTACTTTCAAATAGATTTCACGGGCATCTATATAAGCAAACTTATCAAAGTCTTCATTTGCTTTTTTAATATCTTTCCGCTGTGAAAATGAGACTCCAACAGTAAAGAGGAAAATGAATAAAAGTGATGTATTAAGTATAGGTTTCATAGCGAATAGTTTTATTAAAAGAATCTTGGGGTCAACACACGTTCTGGTTTATTAAAGAGGTCAAAGCGTAAAAACACTTCATAGGATCCATCACTAAACTCCTCGATATCGGTGGTTTGGTAATCATAACCAAAACCAATGAATATCTGGTCACTTACTTGAAAACCTGCCATTGCACTTAATGCTGCACTCCATCGGTATGAGGCCCCTAAAGTCAATTTATCATAGATTAAAAAGTTGGCCGATGCATCCCATTGTAGCGGTGAACCACTTACAGCTTTAACAAGTGTTGCTGGTTTAAATTTTAAATTTTCATTAATATCAAACACATAACCTGCTATTAAAAAGTAGTGCAGACGTTCTGCTGGCGCAACATCATTATCAAAATTGAAATCCTCTAGTGTAGACTCATCAAAATGTTTTGTTGTTAGAAAGTTAGGGACAGACAATCCTGCATAAAAGCGGTCTGTATTGTAATATACTCCAGCTCCAATTTGTGGTTGTAGCTTATTATCAATGTTATCTTCAAAAATATCCCCTTGATCAAATATGTTTAACCTATTAAAGTTAACATCTAAAAGATCTAAACCAGCTTTAAGCCCAAAAGAAAGCTCTGCTGCATCTGAAGTATTGATAGTATACGAATAATCAATATTTACATTCGATTCTACCGCAGGTCCTATTTCATCACGGACTATAGATAGACCTAAGCCCATATTGTCTAGTACGCCAATAGGCGAGTTAACCGTAAAAGTACCTGTTTTAGGAGCTCCTTCTAAGCCTACCCATTGTGATCTGAGCAATAGACCAAAGCTTAATGCATCTCGCGAGCCTGCATAAGCAGGGTTCACAATCTGTGTATTGTACATATACTGTGTGTACTGCGGATCTTGCTGGGCATTGCTTGAAAAACTCCCAAGTAAAATCAAAACTATAATGGCTAAATAACTGTGTTTCATCGTTACATATTTTTATACCCCCGGAGCATTACCTCCGGGAGGTTTTTGACTTTCTATCTGTTTATATATAAGTATCCTGAATAACTAGCTTTGCCAGGGTTGTCTGACGGGAAGCTAAGTATATAGAAATACGTTCCTGTTGGCAATTCTTCATTGGCACGTATGGTCGCCCTTGCATTGGATTCTCCTTCAAATACATTTTCCATACCATTAGAGCCTCCATATCCATCGGTCTCCCATACTAATACTCCCCATCTGTTGTATATCTTCACATTATTCTGCGAATAATCTTGGATACCAGCTATTACAAAGTAATCGTTCAAGTTATCTCCGTTAGGTGTTATACCGTTGAATATCTCGAAATCTCCTTCAGGATCAACATTAGGCAATATAGTAACGGTAGGGTCATCTGGCTCTCCGTCACCATTATTATCAACGTCATCATCATTGTTTGGATCATCAGATTCATCGGTCACAATTGTACCCTCATCGTCTTCTCCTGTTACAATAGCTTGGTTGATAACTTCACCAGCCTCTATATCTGCATCGTTAATAGCATAAGTAGCAGTGAATGTTGTATCATCCGTTACTCCTGGATCAAGAGAGGCAATTGGCCCTCCTTGAATATCTATACCTGGTAAAGGATCGTCTATTGTAATGTTATAAAGGGTCACAGTTCCAGTATTTGTCACACTGAAGGTATAACTTACAGTTTCTCCTTCTTGTGGAATACCATCACCATTTTCATCATTGAAGACACCTGATTTTTCTAAGGACATAGATGAAACTTGACACAATACCGTAATTGTTGGGTCATCATCATTAATTGTCTCTCCAGAATCATCTCTTACAATACCTCCATCTGGTGTAGTACCTTCAGCTGTTGCTTGGTTTACTACTTGTCCTGCATCAATATCAGCTTGGGTCACAGTATATATTGCGGTAAACGTTGAGCTATCAGTATCACCTGAAACTAAGTTTATTGGTCCGCCGGTTACTGTTACAAGTGGGTCGGTTACAGTTACATTGGTTAAATCAACAATACCAGTGTTAGTTACAATAAAGTCATATACTATTGTTTCACCTACTTGAGTACATCCATCTCCATTCTCGTCGGAAAGGGTTCCAATTTTTACTAAGGCTATTGATCCATTTTGACATAATGTAGTTACAGTTGGATCATCATCGTTAATGGTAGCTCCAGAATCATCATTTACTATACTTCCATCTGGTGCAGTACCTTCAGCTTTTGCTTGATTTACAACTTGGCCAGCGTTGATATCGGCTTGTGTAATGGCGTAATCTCCAGTATATGTCCAAGTTTCATTTAAATCCAATTCACTATCTCCGTCCGTATCTCCAGTTGGACCGCTGATTGTTGCAATCAATGGGTCGGTTACAGTTATTGTGCTTAAACTTACGTTTCCTTGATTAGTCACTGTAAAGGTATAACTGATTGTCTCCCCTACATTACTACAACCATCTTGATCTTCATCATTAAAGATTCCAGTTTTCACTATAGCTATCGCTGGGTTTTGACATAAAGTTGTAATTGTTGGGTCATCATCACTAACAGTAGCTCCAGAATCATCCGTAACTGTTTCACCTAATGGTGATTCACCTTTTGCAGTAGCTTGATTCACTACTTCTCCCGTATCAATATCAGCTTGAGTGATAGCATACGTTCCAGTATATTCCCATGTTTCAGTTACGTCTAACTCACCATCACCATCTGTATCTCCTGTTGGACCACTAATAGTTGCAATCAATGGATCAGTCACAGAAACAAATGATAAACTTACATTACCTTGATTTGTTACAGTAAAGGTGTAATCTATTGTCTCACCTACATTACTACAACCGTCTTGGTCTTCATCATTTAATATTCCAGTTTTTACAATTGCTATTGCTGGATCTTGACATAGTACTGTTATTGTTATGTCATTGTCAGTTATTGTTAGACCAGACAAGTCAGTTACTACTGTCCCATCAGGTGCTGTACCCTCAGCCGTTGCTTGATTCTCAACTTCACCTTTATCTATATCATCCTGCGTGATCACATACACTCCGGTATATTCCCACTCTTCAGTTACATCTAACTCACCGTCACCGTCCGTGTCACCTGTTGGGCCGTTGATCGTTGCGATCAATATATCCGTTACCGTAACATCGCTCAGGCTTACGTTTCCTTCGTTGGTCACCGTGAACGTGTAGTTGATCTCCTCACCAGGCTGTGAACAATCACCGCCGTCGTCATAGCTGCTCTCTTTTACGATCGCTATCGCTGGGGTCTGGCATAATGTTGTTGTAGTCTCATCATCTGTCCCTACAGTGCTTCCCGATTCATCGTCCACTACGGTACCATCTGGTGCAGTACCCTCGGCCGTTGCTTGGTTGTTCACCTCGCCTGCATCGATATCATCCTGCGTGATCACATACACTCCGGTATATTCCCACTCTTCAGTTACATCTAACTCACCGTCACCGTCCGTGTCACCTGTTGGGCCGTTGATCGTTGCGATCAATATATCCGTTACCGTAACATCGCTCAGGCTTACGTTTCCTTCGTTGGTCACCGTGAACGTGTAGTTGATCTCCTCACCAGGCTGTGAACAATCACCGCCGTCGTCATAGCTGCTCTCTTTTACGATCGCTATCGCTGGGGTCTGGCATAATGTTGTTGTAGTCTCATCATCTGTAGTGGTAGTTGTTCCAGAAAGATCAGTAACAACCGTTCCATCAGGATCTGTTCCTTCCACTGTAGCTTGATTCACTATTTCACCTGCATCTATATCTTCTTGAGTAATAGTATAATCTGCTTCATATATCCAAGTTTCTGTTTCTTGTAAAATTCCATCACCATTATCTCCTGAAACCAATACTATAGGTACAACAGGGTTTGGTGCTTCTAATAAAGGATCAGTTACTGTAATATCACTAAGTGGAACATTCCCTTGATTCGTTACTTCGAAAGTATAGGTAATAGTTTCGTCTACATCAGTACATTGATCTTGATCTTCATCATTGAACTCTCCAGTTTTTACAATTGCAATTGCAGGTGCTGGTGTTTCTTCAATAAGAATATAAACCGTGGCTAAATCTGTTGCAACAGGGTTTCCATCGTCAACAATTCCATACACAAATTGATCATTTCCAATAAAGTCAGCTCCCGGTGTGTATTCAAATGAACCGTCTGCATTAATAGCAACCGTTCCGTTTGAAGGACCACTAACTGGACTAATAGTAATATCTACCGTTTGATTATCTCCTTCTGGGTCATTATCATTATCCAATACATTTCCTGAAACAATAGTATTTATTTCACCATAATACGCATCATCATTCGCAGCTGTAATATTGTTATTATCTTCTAAAATATAGATAGTAACTATTGCAGTGTCACACAACGCTGGGCTGCCGTTGTCACAGATCGTGTATTCAAAAGTGTCCTCGCCCGTAAAGCCTGGGCCTGGGGTATAGGTATACGTCCCGTCAGGGTTGACCGTTACCGTTCCGTTGGCAGGGGCAGTATTGTTCGTTACCGTGATAGGGTCACCATCAGGGTCAAAATCGTTCGGCAGTACATTACCGTCCACAGGGGTCCCCGCTTGGGTGCTGTTCGTATCCGCATTGGCTACCGGTGGATCGTTAACCGGGCTTCCCTCTGGCTGGATCTCTATATAAACAATGGCCGTATCGCACGCTATTGGGTTCCCGCCATCACAGACCTGGTACTCAAAGGTGTCCTCGCCAACATAGTCCGTGGCAGGGGTATAGGTATACGTACCGTCACCGTTCAAGGTCAACGTCCCGTTGCTAGGGCCACTAACCAAGGTAAAGACCTCCGTGCCCGCAGGGCCGTCGGCATTGATGTCGTTCGTGCCAACATCACCGCTCACCGGCATGTTAACGAACGTATCGTTGATGTCGTCGATCGCTAGAATACAATTACTTAATATAGTAACTGAAATTTCAGCTTCACAACCATTCGCATCCATTACACTAATAGTATAATCGCCTCCTTCTAAATCATTAAAAGTTCCTGAAGCTTGAGGTGTTCCACCATCAAGACTATATAAGTAAGAAGGTGTACCTCCACTTGCTTCTACCGTAACAGAACCTAGTGCATTACAAACAATATCTGTTTGTGATGTTATATCTAAAGAAAGTTCTTCAGAAGGTTGTAATACTTCTGCGCTATCTGTTGTAGTACAGCCATTAGCATCGGTAATTGTTACCGAGTAAACTCCGGCTGTTAAGTTAAATAAATCTTCTGTTGTAGCTCCGTTACTCCAATTAAAAGAGTAGGGTGATGTTCCTCCTGTAACAGTTAGGTCTAAAGAACCATTATCACCACCAAAACAAGAAACATTCGTTACCGCTATACCAGAACTTAATACATTAGGTTCGTTAACAGTAGTTGTTGCTTCTACGCTACATTGTGTAGTTTGATCGGTAACAGTTACTGTGTAACTTCCAGCACTTAGTCCGGTAATGGTTTGAGTGGTCTCCCCTCCAGGGCTCCAAGAATAAGTAAAAGAACCTGAACCACCACTTACTGCTACCGTTGCAGTACCATCTGTATCTCCGTTACACGTAGTTGGAGTTGAAGAAGCGTTTGCGCTTAATCCTTGACAAGTTCCTGGGTTAACTGTAGTTGAAGCAGTTGCTGTACAACCATTTGCATCGGTTACCGTAACTGTATAAACACCAGCACTTAATCCAGTAATAGTCTGAGTGGTTTCCCCTCCTGGGCTCCAAGAATATGAGTAAGGTGGTGTTCCGCCAGACGCATTTGCCGTGGCTGTACCGTCACCTGTAGTTGGTCCATTTTCATCAGTTGAAGTAGCAGAAACACTTAGTGCATTTGCAGGCTCAGTTATAGTAACACTTTGTTCTACTGGTTGGCATACTGTACCGTCTATCGTAACACTTACGGTATAAACTCCAGCAGGAACGTTATTAATAGTACTTGATGTAGCTCCACTATCAACTTGCGGAGGAACTGTATTCCATGTAAAGGTAAATGTTGCTGAAGGGTTAGCTGCAGAACTTGCAGAAACTGATGCCGATCCAGTATTTTCACCTGTACACAGCACATTTGTAACATTGTCTACAGCTATAACTGCATCACAATCATTAACACAGTCTATCACAACGCCTTGCTCTATCTCACAACCATTAGCATCGGTTATAATTACAGTGTGTGTTCCAGATGGAAGATTAGTAGCAGTGGCGGTAGTTTGATTATTTGCACTAGCACTCCATTGATAGGAATATGGTTGTGTTCCACCAGATGGACTCGCCGTAGCTTCGCCATTTTCACAGCCTTCTGTAGCTGTTGCATTTTCTTTTGTTATTTGTACGCTCAATGCTTCAGGCTCAGTAAGAGTTACTGAAATAGAGTCGGTATTACCTAATGAATCTGTTACTTCAATAGTATAAACTCCTGCAGCAAGATTATTAAAAGTAGGACTAGATTGTGGTGTTCCGCCGTTTAAAGAATACTCATACGGCTCAAGACCACCAGTTGCCTGAACAGTAATTGAACCACTATTATCATTGAAACATTCTAAATCTGATTTACTGTCTAATGTTAACTCTAAGTCTTCATAACAATTGGCATCTACATTTACCCCTCCGGCAATTATCCAAGATTGACCATTTACACTTTGTCCATTTTGATTATTTCTTGTATCGACTGTAATAGTAACCTGCGTTACATTACCAGGGACATCTTCTAAAGTTAGAGAAGGAATTGCCAAACAGCATGTACCTCCTGGCAAACTTGAGTCAGATCCATATAAAAATACTTGGTCTGTAACTCCACCTGCTTCGGCTTTCAATAGAAGATACCTTCCGTCATTCGTCAATTCGGAAATTGGTGTTTCAACTACTAAATCTCTAGGAGATGTAAAAGATGGAATATTTATTGTAAAACTCTGAATGTCATTTACACCACTTAAATCAGTAAATACGCCAGAGTTTGCAGTTGCGTCTGGTGCATTTCTGAAAGCATAAACCACAAGAGATTGAAGTTCATCAGTAGCATTTGAATTTGAATAAGTAACAGTTGAAGTAGAACCACTAATTAAACCTCTATAGACCCAAATATTTGAGCTAGTTCCTGAAGGAACAGATCTAACTAATGTGTGAGAAACGCTTGCATCGTCAACTACTTCAACAGTTTGACCAGGGTTCCCACCTTTGTAAACAATTTCGACTACATATTGGAACACATTCCCAGCATCAGGTATGTTTGCTGTAGTTGTTGTATTCTTATTAGCATTGTAACCATATTCATCTACAATTTTATCACTACCACACTCAAAATTCCATCCATCTATTTCACACGTAACGATTACTGATTTTTCTACAGAACAACCGTTAGCATCTGTAACAGTTACTTCATATATTCCTTGAGATAAGCCTGTGGCTGTTTGACCTGTTTGATTTCCAGTGTTTGCACTCCATTGATAAGTATATGGCGCTGTTCCACTGGTAGGATTAACAGTTGCTTCCCCATTACTACACTGCCCTGCATCTGTAGCATTAGTTGCTTGTATTGATGCCGTTATCTGGTCAAGAAGTGCAATTGTTTCTTGATCATCGATGGCTGGTAAGGTACAACCTGTTCCATACCCACCTTCAAAAGAAACTTCAGCTCTAAAATTACCTTCAAAATCTTCTGATCCGTTATATGTAAAAGTCCCTGATTCTGAATTAGAAGTACCAACAGAAACATTATTTAAGAAAAACTCCCATTCTATATCACCTGTAATCGGCTTACAATCTCCCAAGTCTAAATCGGCACTATAACTTATTGAGTTACCGCAATCCACTTGTTCTATTTCTGCAGTAACCTCTGGACAAGGCACACAAATTTCTGGGTTATTAAATGGAAGAGTTTGTTCATCACAATCCGAATCTGTATAACGCATAATGGCATTACCAGTATCTTGATCTACACCACAAACACCTGAACCTACAGCAACCACACTATAACTAAGTGTGATGGTTTCATTAGAAACTTGATTTACAAACCAGGATAAAACATTTCCGCCCCCTCCAATGGAAGCAGAACCTTTATCAGCTGAAATGGAACCCGGCACAAAATCAAAATCTGCCGCAATGGTAGTTTTAACTAATGCCTCGCCAGCTAATTGCGTTGCGGCTGGTGTTAATTGGCCTAAAATTGTATTGTATATCGGGGTTAAATCCGCTCCATTCTCTGTAGTATATAATCCAGCATTTTGAATACCATCTATTGTGTTAGTTGCTGCAGTTTGCTGATCTCCAGAAATTGCATTAAAAAGCCCTACACTAAAAATACTTTGATTATACACATCTCCACCAACAGTTGTTGTTTGTGCATTGACTCCCGCTTGTATCGCATTTTGTTGACATATTGTATTTGTACCACCATTACTACAAGAATTACCATCATTATCACGGTTTGCAACACCATCGGTTAATAGTACAATACTTCTGTTTGTAGTACAATCAAAGTTTGCTTGATCGGTCATTACTTCATCAGCCTTGACCATCGCTGCTTGAATATTAGTGTTTCCGTTAGTCACTATATCGTTAATAGCATCGATAACATCCTGTTTGTCAGAACTGCCTCTAAAGCCTATATCGATACTTGCTGAAGCTGCATAACTAACAATGGCCACCCTATTCATCCCTGTAGGGTTATTGTTAAAAAGATTATTAACAAAATCTATCGCAGCATCTTTTGCATGATCAATTGGCTCAGGGAATGGCCCATCATCCATACTACCCGATCTGTCTATGACAAGAACAACATCTGAAGGTGCCGCAGATGGGTCCCCAGTAATTTCAAGTTCAACATCATATTGATTACAAACTGTCGGGTTTTCTGTAACAGTTCTATTAACTACGATTTCCTGCGCAAACAAAGAACTTGCAGAAAACAGAAAGAAAAGCACAAAGAATACCTTGCCACTTCTTTCATTTAATATGTTTCGGAGTTGTAAAAATCTTTTCATAAAACTAATTTTAGGTTAACACCTATATTTTATTGCTATATCAATTCTTTATTATCCTTCAGTAACGTCTGGAACAAAAACTTTTAAAACTGTACTTGCTGCCTTCCCTTTACAAGATGGAGATTTTGCCTCTACCTGTATACAACTCCACCTTTTAGACGGAGTGCCTTTTGGCACAGTTACCTTTATAGTAAAATTATAAGACTGCCCCGGTTTTACCGAAATCTCATTAGCACCAGAAGTCCTTGCTGCGTTACCGCTTATTGCCACGTCTAAATCTACATTCGCAGCAGATGTTTTGTAAGCAACATTAGAACAAGAACCTTCCAGTTGTTTAACTGAAATGGAATAATTCTCTACAGCACTAGAAGTATTAGTAAGCACCATATTGTACACTGCCCCATCTTCATCTGCAGATTTTGAATTTCTGTTTTTTTCTACCATCAACTGTGCATCACAAGACTGGGCATACATTCCAGAAACAAAAAGAAATGCAAAAAGCAAACAACAGATTACATTTTTACTGAAAAAGAACGTTTTATTAATATTCATAATTTTATATTTTTAATCTCAAAAATTCTATTATAAAAACCCATTAATAAACACCAAAAGAAATCATATTTCTTAAAGCTTTATAGGTTAACTATTTTAATTTGACTTAGGGTGAAAAGCGAAATTCAGTAGAGGAAAATCCAATATAAAGTACATTAATTAATAACTAAATAGCAGATTACTTATCGCTTGTTTAAAACAAAGATACGTAGGAAAAAGTGTTAAAGTCTTACTAAAAACCAACTATTAGCCTAAGTGTAGAATAATTTCGGTGAAATACAATAATTAGTGCATTTTAACCTTTTTTTTTGTAGGAAACTCATATACGTATAACTACGTATAATAGTGGTATTTAAAAGGATTACAAGGTTTTTTTTTGTGGGAAAAGACTTTTAAAATCAATTAATGCAAAGCCTTAAAGCTACTTCAAAAACCTGTATATTTGCCCTTAAAATTATCTAAGCATACATGTCAATTAAACGTGAAATTGAACGCAGGAGAACGTTCGGAATTATCTCTCACCCCGATGCCGGTAAAACTACTTTAACCGAAAAATTATTACTCTTTGGAGGTGCCATACAAGAAGCTGGGGCTGTAAAAAGCAATAAAATTAAAAAAGGGGCAACGAGTGATTTTATGGAGATTGAAAGGCAACGTGGTATCTCGGTTGCCACCTCTGTATTAGCCTTTGAATATGAAGGGATTAAAATAAATATCCTCGACACACCTGGTCACAAAGATTTTGCTGAAGATACATTTAGAACCCTAACAGCCGTTGATAGTGTAATAGTTGTAATTGACGTTGCAAAAGGGGTGGAAGCCCAGACCGAGAAGTTGGTTGAAGTATGCCGAATGCGCAATATCCCCATGATTGTTTTTATAAATAAAATGGACCGAGAAGGTAAAGATGCTTTTGAATTATTAGATGAAATAGAACAAAAGCTGAACCTTAGAGTTACACCTTTAAGTTTCCCAATCGGGATGGGATATGACTTTAAAGGTATTTATAATATCTGGGAAAAGAACGTAAACTTATTTAGTGGCAGTAGTAGAAAAAATATAGAAGAAACTATAGAGATTGAAGACCTTTCAAATCCAGAGCTTGACCAATTAATTGGCACTGACGCTGCTAATACATTACGTGAAGAACTTGAACTTGCCGAAATATACCCTAAGTTTAGCCGTGAAGAATACTTAAACGGGGAACTTCAACCCGTTTTCTTTGGTTCAGCATTAAATAACTTTGGTGTACGTGAATTGTTAGATTGTTTTGTTGAAATCGCCCCCAAGCCACGACCTAAAGAAAGCGACACCCGCTTAGTGAAACCAGACGAAAAGGATTTTACAGGTTTTGTATTTAAAATTCATGCTAATATGGACCCTAAACACCGGGACCGTTTAGCATTTGTAAAAATTGTTTCAGGAGTTTTTGAACGGAATACCCCCTATTTACATGTGCGAAATGGCAAGAAGCTGAAATTTTCAAGTCCGAATGCTTTTTTTGCTGAAAAGAAACAAATTGTAGATATTTCGTATCCAGGAGATATTGTTGGACTACACGATACGGGGAATTTCAAAATTGGCGACACCTTAACTGAAGGTGAAGAAATTCAATACAAAGGTGTGCCGAGCTTTTCACCCGAACACTTTAAGTATATTAACAATGCCGACCCTATGAAAAGCAAACAACTGGAAAAAGGAATCGATCAATTAATGGACGAAGGCGTTGCTCAACTTTTCACATTAGAACTGAACGGAAGAAAAGTAATCGGCACAGTTGGCGCCCTACAGTTTGAAGTAATACAATACCGTTTGGAACATGAGTATGGAGCCTCCTGCCGCTATGAAAATCTAAACGTTTATAAAGCTTGTTGGGTAGAGCCTAAAGACCCAAAAAGTGATGAGTTTAAAGAGTTTAAACGTGTAAAAGCCAAATATTTAGCAAAAGACAAACTAAATCAACTGGTTTTCTTTGCCGATTCTGCTTTTACCCTACAAATGACACAAACAAAATACCCTAACATAAAATTGCACTTTGTTAGTGAATTTAAGTAGGGTATTCTAAAATTGTTTAACTACAATTTATTTCTGAAAAAAGAAAAACCACAAAAAGCGAGTTATTTTTTAAGCCTCCCCAGTAGGTCCAAAGTTTAAAGGCATCGTTGGGTGCTCTTGTTCCTTAATCTTTCCATGGGCTTTTTCAAAACGTTGAATATTATCATTTAATGCTTTTAAGAGTCGTTTGGCATGTTGCGGGGTTAAAATAATACGCGATTTTACCTTGCTCTTTGGAACTCCCGGCATAATACTGACAAAGTCAACAATAAATTCTGATTGCGAATGATTGATAATCGCCAAATTACTATAAATGCCTTGCGCTACATTTTCATCAAGCTCTATATTTATTTGTCCTTGCTTTTGCTTTTTTTTATCGTCTGCCATTATAGGTTATTTTAATATTCCCTAATAATAAAGGAAACAGTTTTTATTTTTAAATTAGTAATCTAATATAACAAAAGAATCCCGCTTTTGGCGGGATTCTTTATTTTGATTTATAAGAAGTTTTTAAATTAGTTATAATTTACTTCTTGCTTCTCACGGGTCATTTCTTCTAGTTCCTCTTTGCTTCCTACGATTATTGAATCGTATTCGCGCATTCCGGTACCAGCAGGTATTTTATGACCTACGATTACATTCTCTTTCAAGCCTTCTAACGTATCAACCTTACCGCTTACAGCAGCTTCGTTTAATACTTTAGTAGTTTCTTGGAAGGATGCAGCCGAGATAAACGACTTAGTCTGCAGCGATGCTCTTGTAATACCCTGCAATATTGGTGTTGCAGTTGCATTAACAGCATCTCTTGCTTCAACTAAAGCTTTATCATTACGTTTTAAGATGGAGTTTTCATCACGTAAATCACGTGGTGTAACTATTTGTCCTTCTTTAAGCGTTTCACTATCTCCTGCATTTTCAACAACTTTCATTCCGAAGATTTTATCGTTTTCTTCGATAAAGTCATCTTTATGAGCTAATTGATTCTCCAAGAATGTAGTATCTCCACTATCAACAATACGTACTTTACGCATCATTTGTCGCACTACTACCTCAAAGTGTTTATCGTTAATCTTCACACCTTGTAGACGGTATACTTCTTGAACTTCGTTCACCAAGTACTGCTGTACTGCTGAAGGTCCTTCAATTCGTAATATGTCTTCTGGTGTAATAGAACCGTCTGAAAGTGGCATACCAGCACGTACATAGTCGTTTTCCTGAACCAGAATCTGGTTAGACAACTTCACTAGGTACTTTTTAAGTTCGCCTAATTTAGACTCCACTATAATCTCACGGTTACCACGCTTAATTTTTCCGAAGGAAACAACACCATCAATCTCACTTACTACAGCTGGGTTCGATGGGTTACGTGCTTCAAATAATTCTGTTACACGTGGAAGACCACCTGTAATATCACCAGCTTTTGAAGACTTACGCGGTATTTTTACTAATACTTTACCAATCTTAATTTTATCTCCATCATCAACCATTAAGTGGGCACCCACCGGTAAGTTGTACGAACGGATTACTTCATCTTTTTTACCTAAAATTTGAAGTGTTGGTATTTTCTTTTTATTTCTAGTTTCTGAAATTACTTTCTCTTGGAATCCAGTCTGTTCATCAATTTCAACTTGATACGTAACACCTTGTTCGATATTCTCGTACTTGATCTTACCTGCAAATTCTGAAATAATCACACCGTTATATGGATCCCATTGGCAAACAACATCGCCTTCTTTAAGTTTCGCACCATCTTTAACGTATAGTGTAGAACCGTAAGGAATGTTGTTGTTACTTAAGGTAATTCCGGTTTTAGGATCGGTTAATTTAATTTCTGAAGTACGAGAGATTACAATATCTACTTCATTACCTTCAGCATCTTCACCTTTAACCGTTTTTAAATCTTCAATCTCAGCTTTACCGTCGTATTTAACAACTAGTTTATTTTCTTCTGAAATGTTACCTGCAATACCACCCACGTGGAAGGTACGCAATGTTAACTGTGTACCCGGCTCACCAATAGACTGAGCAGCCACAACACCAACAGCTTCACCTCGTTGAACCATCTTATTGGTTGCAAGGTTACGTCCGTAACATTGAGAACAAATTCCTTTTTTAGCTTCACACGTTAATGCAGAACGTACTTCAACACTTTCTACAGCAGAGTCGCCAATAATTTTTGCCGTCTCCTCTGAAATGTGCTCGCCTGCGGTTGCCAACACTTCCTTGGTAAGTGGGTTTATTACATCGTTTAATGCAATACGACCAATTATTCTCGCTTCTAACGTTTCAACTATCTCTTCATTTTTCTTCAATGCTGAAACTTCAATACCTCTTAATGTACCACAATCTACTTCGTTAATAATAACGTCTTGTGAAACATCTACCAGACGACGGGTTAAGTAACCCGCATCGGCCGTTTTAAGTGCGGTATCGGCAAGACCTTTACGTGCACCGTGAGTAGAGATAAAGTATTCAAGAATTGAAAGCCCTTCCTTAAAGTTAGAAAGTATCGGGTTTTCAATAATTTCACCACCACCAGAGTTCGATTTTTTAGGCTTCGCCATCAATCCACGCATACCGGTTAGCTGTCTAATTTGCTCTTTACTACCACGTGCTCCAGAGTCAAGCATCATATACACAGAGTTAAACCCTTGCTGATCTTCACGAATACGCTTCATAGAAAGTTCCGTTAATTCAGCGTTGGTTGCTGTCCATATATCAATTACTTGGTTGTAACGTTCGTTATTGGTAATAAGTCCCATATTATAGTTTCCTACAATACTATCAACTTGTTTGTTTGCGTCTTCAATCATGGTTTGCTTTTCAGCAGGGATAATAATATCTCCTAAACTGAATGACAATCCACCTTCGAATGCAAACTTGTACCCTAATGTTTTAATTTCATCAAGGAAAGCAGCCGTTTTTGGTACGCTTGTAACTTTAAGAATTCCACCAATAATATCACGAAGCGACTTTTTAGTCAATACTTCGTTTATATAACCGGCTTCTTCAGGTACTTCTTGGTTAAATATCACTCTACCTAACGTAGTTTCGATAATTTGATATACCAATTCGCCTTCTTCATTGAAATCCTTAGTACGAATTTTTATCTGCGCATTAAGATCTACTCGCTTTTCATTGTAAGCAATTACTGCTTCTTCTTCTGAATAGAACGTTAAGCCTTCACCTTTTACTTTTACATCTTTAGTAGAAGTTCTTAACTTGGTCATATAATACAGACCCAACACCATATCCTGAGAAGGAACCGCAACTGGCGAACCGTTTGCAGGGTTCAAAATGTTATGCGAAGCCAACATCAATAACTGACATTCCAAAATTGCTTCTGGTCCTAATGGAAGGTGAACCGCCATCTGGTCACCATCAAAATCGGCGTTAAATGCAGTACATACTAATGGGTGTAACTGTATGGCTTTTCCTTCAATTAATTTTGGTTGAAAAGCTTGAATACCTAATCGGTGCAAAGTAGGAGCCCGGTTAAGCATAACTGGATGTCCTTTCAATACATTTTCAAGGATGTCCCAAACTACTGGCTCTTTCTTATCTATAATTTTCTTAGCAGACTTAACTGTTTTTACAATTCCTCTCTCAATTAGTTTTCTAATTACGAAAGGCTTGTAAAGTTCAGCAGCCATATCTTTTGGAATACCACATTCAAAAAGCTTCAATTCTGGTCCTACAACAATTACCGAACGTGCTGAATAATCCACACGCTTACCAAGTAAGTTTTGACGGAAACGTCCTTGCTTCCCTTTTAATGAATCTGAAAGTGATTTTAATGGACGGTTACTATCAGTTTTTACTGCTGAAGATTTACGCGTGTTATCGAATAAAGAATCTACAGACTCTTGAAGCATACGTTTTTCATTACGTAAAATTACTTCCGGAGCTTTAATTTCCATCAATCGTTTTAAACGATTGTTTCTAATAATTACACGACGGTAAAGATCATTTAAATCTGATGTTGCGAAACGACCACCATCTAATGGTACTAACGGACGTAATTCTGGTGGAATAATTGGTACCACCTTCATAATCATCCATTCTGGTTTATTTTCGCGGTTTTTGTTTGCATCGCGCAAGGCTTCAACAACCTGAAGGCGTTTTAACGCTTCCGTTTTACGTTGTTTAGACGTTTCGTTGTTTGCTTTGTGACGTAATTCAAAAGACAATGTATCAAGATCGATACGCTGTAACAATTCAATTAAACACTCAGCACCCATCTTAGCGATGAATTTATTTGGATCGCTGTCTTCCAAGTATTGGTTTTCCACTGGAATAGCTTCCAAAGCATTTAAATACTCTTCTTCCGTTAAGAAGTCCATTTTTTGAAGTGGTTCCCCTTCTTCATTTTTTGCGATACCTGGCTGGATTACAACATATCTTTCATAATAGATAATCATATCCAACTTCTTAGACGGCAATCCAAGAAGGTATCCTATTTTGTTAGGTAAACTACGGAAGTACCAAATGTGTGCAACAGGAACAACTAAATTAATGTGCCCTACGCGATCACGACGTACTTTCTTTTCAGTTACCTCTACACCACAACGGTCACATACGATCCCTTTGTAGCGAATTCGTTTATATTTACCACAGGCACATTCATAATCCTTAACAGGACCAAAAATACGCTCACAGAAAAGTCCGTCACGCTCTGGTTTGTGCGTACGGTAATTTATCGTTTCAGGTTTAAGAACTTCACCACGCGATTCTGCCAAAATCGATTCAGGTGAGGCTAAACCAATAGAAATTTTGTTGAATTTCTGAACTGTGTTTTCTTTATTTCTTGCCATAATGCTGTGTACTAATCTTGTTATGTTTGAAATGGGACGTTTTGCAGCGTCCCTGCGAGAGTTAATGTTCCCCGCTTTCGCGGGGAAGCTATATTACTCTTCTAATCTAATGTCAAGTCCCAGACCTTTCAATTCGTGCATTAGCACGTTAAACGATTCTGGTAATCCTGGTTCTGGCATCGTTTCGCCTTTAACTATACTTTCGTATGTTTTAGCTCTACCAATAACATCATCAGATTTTACTGTCAATATTTCACGTAAGGTGCTTGATGCTCCGTAGGCCTCAAGTGCCCATACCTCCATCTCACCAAAACGCTGACCACCAAACTGAGCTTTACCACCCAATGGCTGTTGTGTAATTAATGAGTATGGTCCAATAGAACGTGCGTGCATCTTATCATCTACCATGTGACCCAGTTTCAGCATATAAATAACCCCTACTGTTGCAGGTTGGTCAAAACGCTGTCCGGTTCCACCATCATATAAATGCGTGTGTCCAAATCTTGGTATTTCGGCTTCATCAGTCAACTCGTTGATCTGGTCTATTGTTGCACCGTCAAAAATTGGGGTAGCAAATTTGCGACCTAATTTTTGTCCAGCCCATCCTAGTACCGTTTCATAAATTTGACCAATGTTCATACGTGATGGTACCCCTAGTGGGTTCAACACGATATCTACTGGGCTTCCGTCTTCAAGGAAAGGCATATCTTCTTCACGAACAATACGTGCTACAATACCTTTGTTACCGTGACGTCCAGCCATTTTATCACCTACTTTTAGTTTACGCTTTTTAGCGATGTAAACTTTAGCAAGTTTTAAAATTCCTGATGGTAATTCATCTCCAACAGAAATAGTGAACTTCTCACGACGCAAGCTACCTTGTAAATCGTTTTCTTTAATTTTATAGTTGTGCATTAAGTCCGCAACCATTGCATTAAGGTCATCATCGGTCGTCCATGTACCACCTGTTAAATGCGTATAATCATCAACGGCATTTAACATTTTTAAGGTATACTTTTTACCTTTTGGGAATACTGTTTCACCAAGGTCGTTTGTTACCCCTTGAGCCGTTTTTCCACCAATAATTGCAAATAGTTTTTCAACCAATACATCTTTTAATGCATCAAACTTGGCATCGTAAGCGATTTCAAGTGCTGAAATATCTTCTTTATCTTTTGCTCTTTTACGCTTATCTTTTATGGCGCGTGCAAATAACTTCTTGTTAATTACAACTCCACGTAGTGATGGAGAAGCTTTTAACGAAGCATCTTTTACATCACCCGCTTTATCACCAAATATTGCACGAAGTAATTTTTCTTCAGGAGTTGGATCACTTTCCCCTTTTGGAGTAATCTTTCCAATCAATATATCACCTGGTTTTACTTCGGCACCTACACGAATCATTCCGTTTTCATCAAGGTCTTTTGTAGCCTCTTCTGAAACATTAGGAATATCATGTGTCAATTCTTCATTTCCTAACTTGGTATCACGTACTTCAAGAGAATATTCATCAATATGGATTGATGTAAATATATCATCTCGTACTACGCGTTCAGATATCACGATTGCATCCTCAAAGTTATACCCTTTCCAAGGCATAAAGGCCACTTTCATGTTTCTACCCAATGCTAATTCACCTTTATCAGTTGCATAACCTTGACAAAGTACTTGTCCTTTTTTAACTCGATCACCTCTACTTACAATTGGCTTCAAGTTAATAGACGTACTTTGGTTTGTTTTTCTGAACTTTACAAGTTGGTATGTTTTTGAATCACTATCAAAACTTACCATACGCTCATCATCGGTACGGTCGTACTTAATAGTAATTTCGTTAGCATCAACATATTCTACTTCACCATCTCCTTCTGCATTAATCAATACACGAGAATCTGAAGCTACTTGACGTTCCAAGCCTGTACCAACAATTGGAGAATCTGCTCTCAATAAAGGTACTGCCTGGCGCATCATATTCGATCCCATCAAAGCACGGTTGGCATCATCATGCTCCAAGAATGGAATTAACGATGCTGAAATAGAAGCAATCTGGTTAGGCGCAACATCGGCATAATTAACCGTGTTAGGCTCAACTACTGGGAAGTCACCTTCCATACGAGCAATAACCCTGTCACTATCTATTTGTCCGTCTTTTTTAAGCGGAATGTTTGCCTGTGCAATCAACTTTTCTTCCTCTTCTTCAGCAGAAAGATACATTGGTTCACTCTTCAGGTCTATCTTACCGTCTTCTACCTTTCTATAAGGTGTTTCAATAAAACCTAAGTTGTTTACTTTAGCATATACTGAAAGTGAAGAAATCAAACCAATGTTTGGTCCTTCAGGTGTTTCAATAGGACATAATCTTCCGTAGTGTGTGTAGTGAACATCACGAACCTCGAACCCTGCTCTTTCTCTTGAAAGACCTCCAGGCCCTAGAGCTGAAAGACGACGCTTGTGCGTAATTTCAGCTAATGGATTCGTTTGGTCCATAAATTGCGACAACTGGTTAGTACCAAAGAAAGAGTTAATAACTGAAGAAAGTGTCTTCGCGTTAATCAAGTCAATCGGGGTAAATACCTCGTTGTCACGAACGTTCATACGCTCACGAATAGTACGTGCCATACGTGCTAAACCAACACCAAACTGAGATGACAATTGCTCTCCTACGGTACGTACACGACGGTTACTTAGGTGATCAATATCATCAATCTCTGCTTTAGAGTTGATAAGCTCGATTAAATATTTTACGATAGTAATGATATCTTCTTTGGTAAGCACTTGCTTTTCCATGTCGATATCAAGACCTAGTTTTTTATTCATTCGGTAACGACCTACTTCACCAAGGTTATAACGTTGGTCTGAGAAGAACAACTTATTGATGATGCCACGAGCAGTTTCCTCATCTGGCGGTTCAGCGTTACGTAATTGTCTATAGATGTGCTCTACCGCTTCTTTTTCTGAATTGGTAGGGTCTTTTTGTAATGTGTTGTGAATAATCGCATAGTCTCCTTGCTGATTATCTTCTTTATGTAACAAGATTGTTTTAGAACCAGAATCTAATATCTCTTCAATGTGCTCTTTTTCAAGCTCCGTATCACGGTCTAATACAATTTCGTTACGTTCAATTGATACAACCTCTCCTGTATCTTCATCCACAAAGTCTTCGTGCCATGTTTTAAGAACACGGGCAGCTAGTTTACGACCTAAATATTTTTTAAGTCCAGTTTTTGTGGCTTTAATTTCTTCAGCAAGATCAAATATTTCAAGAATATCTTTATCTCTTTCAAAACCAATTGCACGAAACAGTGTAGTTACCGGTAACTTTTTCTTTCTATCGATATATGCGTACATAACGCTGTTGATATCGGTAGCGAATTCAATCCATGAACCTTTAAAAGGAATTACACGGGCTGAATATAGTTTGGTTCCGTTTGCGTGGAATGACTGTCCAAAGAAAACACCAGGTGAACGGTGTAACTGAGAAACCACGATACGTTCTGCACCATTGATGCAAAATGTACCACTTGGGGTCATATAAGGAATTACCCCTAAATACACATCCTGCACAATGGTTTCAAAATCTTCGTGCTCAGGATCTGTACAATATAACTTTAAACGTGCCTTTAAGGGAACGCTATATGTAAGACCACGCTCAATACATTCTTGAATGGAGTATCTTGGCGGATCTACAAAATAATCTAAAAACTCTAATACAAATTGATTTCGGGTATCTGTTATTGGAAAGTTTTCCATGAAGGTATTATAAAGACCTTCGTTACCCCTTTCTTCTGATTTTGTTTCAAGCTGGAAAAAATCCTGGAAGGATTTAATCTGAATATCCAGAAAATCCGGATAGTCCGGCTTATTCTGTACAGAAGAAAAATTCAATCTTTCAGTTTGCGTTGCTGACATCTATGGACGGAATTTTAATTAAAAAAATACTATTGCCTATACTCAAAAAACTATTAACCTTTATATACGCAAAATGGTTTAGGCCTATTCCGGTGTTCCGGAAGGCCTAAACCGTAAGGTTTGAAACTTGGCGAGCTTACTTAAGCTCAACCTCTGCTCCTGCTTCTTCTAACTGAGCTTTTACTGCTTCAGCTTCGTCTTTTGCAACACCTTCCTTAATTGGAGATGGAGCGTTGTCTACTAATTCCTTAGCGTCTTTAAGACCTGCACCAGTTAATTCTTTAACAAGTTTTACAACTGCTAATTTAGAACCTCCTGGAGCTTTAAGGATTACGTCAAATTCGGTTTGCTCTTCGGCTTCTTCGCCTCCGCCAGCACCACCACCAGCAACAGCTACAGCTGCAGCAGCAGGCTCTATACCGTACTCTTCTTTTAATATTTCAGCTAAATCATTAACTTCTTTTACAGTTAAGTTAACTAATTGTTCTGCGAAATCTTTTAAATCTGCCATTTTCTATCGTTTTAAAATAATTGTATTAATATGTGTAATTTAATTAGTGCTAAATTTTTATCCTTCTTTTTCAGAAAGGGTTTTAACAATACCCGCGATTGTACTACCACCTGATTTAAGTGCTGAAATAACATTCTTGGCAGGAGATTGAAGCAATCCAATAATGTCTCCAATAACTTCTTCCTTAGATTTGATTTCAACTAATTTGTCAAGTTGTTCATCGCCTACGTAAATTGCTTCTTCAATGAAAGCTCCCTTAAGTAATGGCTTTTCAGATTTTTTTCTGAATTCCTTAATTACTTTTGCTGGTGCGTTTCCTGTTTCAGAAACCATTAACGAGGTATTTCCTTTAAGTACTTCGGATAAATTACCAAAGTCTTTATCGGTGCTTTCCATAGCTTTGGAAAGCAAGGTGTTCTTTACTACGTTCAAACTTACTCCTGCTTTAAAACAAGCACGGCGTAATTTTGTAGTAGATCCTGCATCAAGCCCCGAGATATCAGCTAAATATATAATTGTATTCTCGGATAACTGTGCAGTCAAACTTTCAATTACTTGTGATTTTTCTTCTCTTGTCATAAGTTCTCAATTTTACTGCTCAGTGAAACGCTTGGTGTCGATCTCTACGCTAGGACTCATAGTACTAGACATATAAATACTTTCAATATACACACCTTTTGCCGCCTGAGGCTTCAGTTTAACGAGTGTTGTTAATAATTCTCTTGCATTTCCTGCAATTTTTTCAGCATCGAAAGATGCTTTTCCTATTGCTGCGTGTACAATACCGGTTTTTTCAACTTTAAAGTCAATTTTACCAGCTTTTACATCAGAAACTGCTTTAGCAACATCCATTGTCACTGTACCAGTTTTTGGGTTAGGCATTAATCCACGTGGTCCTAAAACCCGTCCTAATGGTCCTAATTTACCCATAACGCTTGGCATAGTCACAATAACGTCAACGTCTGTCCATCCTCCTTTAATTTTCTCGAGGTACTCATCTAATCCAACATAATCTGCTCCGGCTTCTTTTGCTTCAGCTTCCTTATCTGGAGTTACCAAAGCTAGCACCTTAACATCTTTACCTGTACCGTGTGGTAAGGTTACAACACCACGAACCATTTGGTTTGCTTTACGTGGATCCACGTTAAGACGAACCGCAAGGTCTACAGAGGCATCAAAATTTACGTTGGTGATTTCTTTTATTAAAGCGGAAGCTTCGGCTACTGTATAGGACTTGTCCTCTACTTTAAGCTTTGCTTCTTTTTGCTTTTTTGTTAATCTTGCCATTTTATAGATTCTTTTTCTTGATTAAAAAGGAGCAGCTCCTTTTACTTTCACTCCCATTGATCGTGCAGTACCTGCTACCATTCTCATGGCAGACTCAACGGTAAATGCATTCAAATCGGGCATTTTGTCTTCTGCAATAGCTCGAACTTGATCCCATGAAATAGATGCTACTTTTCTTGCGTGTGGCTCCCCAGATCCTTTTTTGATCTTAGCAGCTTCAAGAATTTGTACAGCAGCGGGTGGGGTTTTAATAACAAAGTCAAACGACTTGTCTTTAAATACCGTAATCGCAACTGGCAACACTTTTCCTTGTCTGTCTTGAGTTCTAGCATTAAATTGCTTACAAAACTCCATAATGTTCACACCGGCAGCACCTAAAGCTGGTCCTACTGGAGGCGACGGGTTAGCGGCACCACCTCGAACTTGCAACTTTACTACTTTATCTACTTCTTTTGCCATTGTTTTAATTTTACTGTGATTTTTCCTTATGTGGAAGCTAAAGAAAAAACCTATTTATATAGCGTGTAACAATTAAATTTTCTCTACTTGCATATAGCTTAATTCTAATGGTGTTTTTCTTCCGAATATTTTCACCATTACCTCAAGCTTGCGTTTTTCTTCGTTTATCTTTTCAACTGTACCATTGAAACCATTGAAAGGTCCATCAATTACTTTTACAGTTTCACCAATTACATACGGGATGTTTACATTGTCATCTTCAACAGCCAACTCATCTACCTTACCGAGCATTCTGTTCACTTCGGACTGTCTTAGTGGCACTGGATCCCCTCCTTTGGTCTCACCCAAAAAGCCGATTACCCCGTTAATTGATTTTATAATATGCGGTACTTCTCCGGCCAAACTCGCTTGGATCATAATATATCCCGGGAAAAACACCCGTTCCTTATTAATTTTCTTTCCATTACGGATTTGAATCACTTTTTCAGTAGGAACTAGAACTTGCTCAATATAATCCTCTAGATTTAATCGTGTAATCTCAGTTTCTAGATACGATTTAATCTTGTTTTCCTGTCCACTTACTGAACGGACTACATACCACTTTTTTGTACTCTTAGTTTCAGTCATATTTACGACTTGATCCATTCAAAATAAAACTCTATAACTCTACTAAACACCTTATCAACACCAAAAACAAGTAATGCCAGTATAATTGAAAATACCGCCACAACAACTGTTAGTTTTTGTGCTTCTGACCAAGTTGGCCAGGTTACGTGGTTTTTAAGCTCACTATAGGATTCTTTTATATAATTTACCATTCTAATTGGTTTTTTAACCTATTTAGCACGGGCGGTAAGGATCGAACTCACGACCTTTGGTTTTGGAGACCACTGCTCTACCAGCTGAGCTACGCCCGTTTATAAAAGAAAAGCTAACTCCATTATCTTAACAGATTAAGCTAATCCCTTAATAAAAGTCAAGGCATCCACCTTTGGCGGACACCTTTTGACTTTATTATACTAATTTAATTAGTCTATAATTTCAGTTACTTGACCTGCACCTACAGTTCTACCACCTTCACGGATAGCGAAACGTAGTCCAACATTCATTGCGATAGGCTGGATAAGATCTACAGTAATAGTAAGGTTATCTCCAGGCATTACCATTTCTACACCATCAGGAAGATTGATTGTTCCTGTAACATCAGTTGTACGCACATAGAACTGAGGACGGTAGTTGTTATGGAATGGAGTATGACGTCCACCTTCTTCTTTTTTAAGGATATAAACCTCTGCTTTAAATTTAGCGTGAGGAGTTACAGAACCTGGCTTACAGATTACCATACCTCTAGAGATTTGAGCTTTTTCAATACCTCTTAATAAGATACCAACGTTATCACCCGCTTCTCCTCTATCAAGAATTTTACGGAACATCTCAACACCTGTAATTGTAGAGGTTAGCTTTTCAGCACCCATACCAATAATATCAACACCATCACCTGTGTTAGCTACACCAGTTTCAATACGACCTGTTGCAACAGTACCACGACCTGTAATAGAGAATACATCTTCGATTGGCATTAAGAAATCCTTATCTACATCACGTTTTGGCAATTCAATCCAGCTATCAACAGCTTCCATCAATTCCAAAACAGTATCAGACCATTTTTGCTCTCCGTTCAATGCTCCTAAAGCAGAACCAGAAATAACAGGGCCATTATCACCATCATATTCGTAGAAAGAAAGTAAATCTCTAATTTCCATTTCTACCAATTCTAACAATTCCTCATCGTCAACTAAGTCAACTTTGTTCATAAATACAACGATACGAGGAATACCAACCTGACGTCCTAAAAGGATGTGCTCACGAGTTTGTGGCATTGGTCCATCTGTAGCAGCAACCACAAGGATAGCACCGTCCATTTGAGCAGCACCAGTTACCATGTTCTTTACGTAATCCGCGTGACCAGGACAGTCAACGTGTGCGTAGTGACGTCCTTCACTTTCGTACTCGACGTGGCTGGTCGCAATCGTGATGCCGCGCTCTCTTTCTTCAGGCGCGTTATCAATCTGGGCGAAATCACGCATCTCGCCACCGTAAACTTCAGCACAAACTCTTGTCAGTGCTGCTGTTAATGTTGTCTTACCATGGTCTACGTGACCCATAATGGTTACAACAGGTGCACGTGACGTTTTATCACCACCTGTGCCATCATCAGCTAACAATTCTTCTTCAAGCGCGTTGTCGTTAACCAGTTCAAATTTATGACCCATTTCTTCAACAACAATAACGGCTGTATCTTGATCAAGCGCTTGGTTAATGGTTGCCATAGCGCCCATTTTGAACATAGCTTTTACAACTTCAGCGCCTTTAACAGACATTTTGTTTGCTAATTCAGCTACCGAAATAGTTTCACCAATGCGTACTTCGTTAAGTTTAATTTCTACAGGTTTAGTAAAACCATGTTTTAAACTTTGAGGTGAAGAAAGGCTTAACTTGCCTTTGCCTCTAGCATTACGACCGCCGCGGTTGTTTCTGTCTTGGCCTGCTGGTTTTTTCTTCTTACGTCGACGACCACTTTCGTCAGCAGAGTCACTTTTATCTTCAGCTTCTTGTGCGTATTTAGAAGCTGTCTCTTATACACATCTGACGCTGCCGACGATCTACTCTGTGTAGA
>OJAU01000168.1_pt1 | contig 39506 bp, 47 predicted proteins | sample 1589791 | NCBI WGS metagenome assembly OJAU01 (sample SAMN05416849, study PRJEB24817) | seawater metagenome | isolation source: Sea water | place: Canada:Atlantic | collected 2013-07 | reverse complement strand
TCGACGATCCCTCGCTGGAAAAGCCGATCGACGTTGCCATGTTCCGCCAGGATGATGGCAGCTACAACGTTGCCTGGCGCCGTCCGCAGCGCAAGCGCAGCCTGCCTGCGAGCGGTGGCGAAGGCGAGCTTCCCCCACTCAACGCCGTGAGCGGTGAGACCGGCTCCAGCGGCTCTGCCGACACCGGCAAGACCGGCGGCGACGGCCTCGGTGACAGCACCGCACCCATGCCAAAGGCGAAGGCCAAGTCATCCTCGAAGGAGAAGGAAGCCGCGGACGCCTAACGGCGCGCTTTCCTAAGCCGGTGCTACCGCCCGCACCGTCCAAGGCCCGTCTGCGCTAGCCCGCGCAGGCGGGCCTTTTCCAGCCATATGCTTTCGCGAGACGGGCATTTTGATACCGATTTAGTTTGCGGACATTCTCCACCATCGAAACCGAAGTCAGCTATCCTTCTAGATCTTTGCTATTGTCGAAGCATCTGACTGAGATCGTCGGACGGCATCGCGAAACGCGACTAATAGCCGTTCGCGCGAGTTTCGTGCTCGATCACATGTCGAAGCGCGAGCATGAAACCACGCCCATAAGGACTGCAACATGACATCGTTCTCGTTCGCCAAAACAACAGGCACCAATGCCAAGTCCGCTTCCCAAGTGTTGCTGCCACTTTCCACTCTGAGCCGCTCCTCGATCATCTTTGCAAGCGGTTGCAAAGATGGAACGCCTTGTTCTTCTCGAGCACGCACCATGATCTGGACGTAGCCGCCTGCTACCCAGCGAGTTGACATTCGCCTCTTGGGTTTCTTACCCTCGCCCAAATCACAGCCGAGCGAAATGAAGTCAGAACTTGGCGAAGCAAGATCGAGAAGCAGCGACCGTAAGGCAGCGCTCCAAGCAACCTCTGGGATTTGATCCACGTTCTCGGGATGTCCGTCAGTGTCGATGAAACCGTGGTTCTGACGTATCGTATCAAACAGTGGCGGGTAGGGGACCGTATTGCCCGGTGCCGTGCAGTAGGTAACCCTTGCTCCCACTGTGCTACGCTCTATCGACTCTTGGCAGTCCGTTCCACGTTTCGCCATCGAGGTGACGGCCGGCCGCTTTCTTGCCGACTCGGTACATCTTGGTCCCGTCGTCGGCTTTTGCGGCCTGCCGAGCCTTTGCGAGATTCAACCCCTGGCCTGGCGACCAGTCCCCCCATTGCTTAAAATGGAACGGGATATCTGCAGCCATGCAATCATTTAGAAGCGAGCGAAACCAAGATGGGCTTGAAGGCCTCGCCTTTGCACCACTCTCGCCCCCGGTAATCACCCAGTCCAGCGAATTTGCCCATTTTCCCAAGGCAACAGGGCCCAGCAAAGGCTCCGCCGAAATGAAACGCACCTTCGCGGGTAAGGCAGCGAGTTCTGGCAGTCGCTTGTCCGCCCATTCCTGATTTTCAGTCGTCGTGCCTATCCAGACATTGCCAGGCCACTCGTCGCCCCACGGCACGAATGATGAGACGAGATCTGGTCGTTTCGTTAACAACAGCCAATCAAGTGCAGGTGTAACTTCAATGAGCTTCCAGAGTTTTGCGCGCTCGCCATCGAGGTCGCGGCGATCCTCGAAGACATCCGCCATTGATGCGCAAAAAACACGGGCTCGGATGCCTTCGCGCTCGGCATGCCGGTTCCACGCGAGCGGCTCTGACCAGTGTCGCTCGCTGAAAAAACGTCGATCTGCGTTTATACCCCAAACTTGCTTGCCAAGACGCTTAGACCAGCTTTCTGCATAGCAGAATTTGCACGCCGGAGACATTTTGACGCAGCCCCACCAAGGGTTGAAAGTATGCGTAGTCCATTCAATTTTCGAGTTTTTCGCCACGACTACCTCCCGCCAAGAATCCCAAAAATGGCAGCTATTTGGCCCTCTGACTACCCTTTTTAGAGCATTAACGCAGACAATGTTGGGTTTGAACCGAAGTGGTCCCGAAGCATCACGAGCAAGAGATCGCGAAATTCCTGCGCTCTTGCTCGGAGCTTCTCGAATTCAGGGCTGTCTTCGCCAGCGGGAGATTGCTGAGAGAGCGCTTGACGCACGCCAGCATCGTCCAAAGCATCTAAAAACTCGCTATATATGCCGAGGAGAGGAGCTGCCTTTTCACCGGCAATCCGATCGACCCTTTCGAAAGTGGGAAGAGCCAGCAATTCGTTCAAGCGTTGAAGCTTTTCATCGCGTTCGATGTCGAAGGTTTCGCCCACGGCGAGGACGCCAGCAACGAATAGGAGCATTCGTGAGAATCGCAGCTTAATGAGCCGGATTGCCCGTGGCTTTCCTCCCATCAAAACCTTGTGCTCAAGATCCACGCAAATAGTTCGCCAATACCGAATAATATCGTTGAGTAAGAACATGGCGATCTGTTCTGATCGGATTGTTTCTGGAACATATTGGGCGAGGAGGCGATTTCGGGCTTCGTCAAAAGTCCGCTTGCCAAAAATCCATTCCCCCTCAAGGAGAAGAAGCATCCGACGGGTGATCGAGACATTGGAATCGTCCTGTCCGCCAATCGTCTGCGTCAGAGCGCCAATTGCAAGCGGCTCTTCAAATACGCCTCCGCTTGCAGGCATTTCGAATCCGGCCTCGGATAATTTCGCCCTGAAGGTTTCTTGCAGTCGCCCTGCTTCTGTGATGGCATCTTTGCGGAATAAAACAAATAAGTCGACGTCAGAGCCGCTCGTCACTTCTCGCCTTGCATAGCTTCCGTTCACGCCGACAACAAAGCGATCATCGTCGCGAATAAGAGATGCGGCAATCTTGCGCATGCGCTGGAGACCCTCCTCCGAGCGCTGCTTAGTTCGGTCGAATGCGGTCATTGTCGTCTGCGTTTGCCCCGTCACGCTATTCGTTCTTCTTTACTTTCTGATCCAACCAGATGCGCGATCGTTACGCTGCGACTAGTTTTGCTCTGTTGGTACCGTGCAGCTAGATCCGCACTCTTTCGCACATTCACCCTATCAATAATGTCGAACCTCCGCATTGGAGCTTGAACCTCAAATTCGAAGAGTTTCGGGCTTAGCTCCGATATGCGCCGATAGGCACGTCGCTTGGAACTGCGCGCCCAAGCAAAAATGTGGAAAAGCGTGGGTTCGCGGTCTCGTAAGCGTTCCTCGGTGAACTGGAACCAGCCAGGCCTAAATCGATCAATTTCGTGAGACATGTAGGCTTGTGCAAGGCCGTCATAAAGGAGGCCGTCTGGATGATGAATGATGAGGTTGTAGACCTCATCCTTAAGTAGCCAAAAATCATCTGCAGCCTTGGTTGGCCACTCGTTGCTGGCCGCAATCATCGCCACCAAGCGCTTGGGATTGAAGGGCCGCGTTGCTTTCGCTGCGAACAGCCGGGAACGGCTTATTCCTTCGATTGTGTCGAGATTAATTGGACCGGAAAATAAGAAGGAGTGTTCGCCGTCGTGCGTTCCTTCAATCATTGCCAGAACTTCATCCAGATCAACGCCGTAAGCGAGCATAATTTCCGGAATCTCGCGGCCAAGCGACGTCTCGCCATACAGCATCGAGAGCCCAGCCTCATGATGATTGACCCCAAAGGTCGATTTGAAGATCGGCTCCAATGTGTGGGACAATGGGCCATGGCCAATGTCGTGCAGAAGGCCCGCAGCCGCCAAAACACGAGTTGCTTTGCGCGGCAGCCCACGGATATCCGCATAAAGCAACGCCAACTCGGCCACGCCTAGCGAATGATCGAACCGATTATGCCTCCGTCTGTGCGCATCCCTCCCATTTGAGACCTTGATGTAATCAAGTGCGCCGAGAAAGCCGATATCCTTCAAGCGCTGCAACGGCTTCGACATCGCCAGTTCGGTGAGAAACGGATCAGCGAAAAAATTCGCTTCGGCGTTGAGTAACACCGACGGGCAAGGTGGAAGATGGGGGAAAAGCGGCAACCGCTCCCACTCATCGCCACTCAGCCACTCGGCATCCGCATACATCAAAAAATCACCCGCATTTGCTCTCGTTATTTTCTCTACCATTGCATCGGTTGATAGCCAAGCTGCCGCGTATGCTATCTCATACGCCAGTCAGTTTCCCAGTTTGCTAAAAAGCAATCGCTGCCTCGCCCGTATAAAGCGATCTGACCAAGCAACGGACCTTGAGCGTGGTTTTTCGTTGCCGATTGCATCCTCAATGACGATTTCTTTTTCATCCCTAAGCGATAGGAGAACTTGCTCGATGATCTCGCGGGTTACAGGCGTGTCGTTGCAATGGTGACCGAACAGCATCTCTAGCGACGGCGCTAGATCCGCATCGATTGCATCACTGATCTTTCGCGGAATCTGCTCCATAAGGGTCGCGATGGATTTTTCCCTTGCTGCACCATCAAATCCATATGGCAGGTCCAGCTGGCGCGGATCGGCGCCCCGCTCGAAGCCAAGTGCTTGCAGCCCGGCGCGCCCATGATGCAGCGAAACCGTGCTTTCTTCCCAATGGATTGTACCGATAACATTCCGGGCTTCTCGGTGCCGCGACAAATGCAGGAACCAGTAGCTGCGATGCGCCTCAGCGGAATGGATGAAGAAGGGCGAGTAGAACTCAGCTCCAGTTTTCTCGACGAGGTGACCGTATAGACTGTTTTGGATAAGGGTACGCCAACCGTCCCCTTCGCCCTTTTCTGCCAGTATTTCACGAATGAAGCCTGGATCGAGTTCGACATCCCGATAGCCTTGCTGTTCGAGCCGCTTCTCGCTCATATAATCAATCAGGCTGTCGACGCTGAAGGTGAGAAATATTTCTGCCTTCTCCAACTCCGACAAGATCTGCCTCATCGAGCGGAAAGCGACATCACTCCATCCATACTGGTCGAGTAACCAGATTGAGCGCCCCTTCGTTGAAAGGCGTTTGACGATCCCTATGGCGTCTCGAACACGATCATTAAAATCGTCGGTCCAAATGAAAATCGACTTGTCCAACCGGTAAGCAAAAGGCGAAGCCTCAATTTCAGCGCGTAGGAACTCGGCATTTCTTCGATCTAGATCGATGAAAACGAAATCGGTCCGGATTTCGAAACCTTTGGGCCTCGACTTGTTCAATTCGTCTTCCATCTCTGTGATGGCATTAAGCAGGACTAAAGGAGAGCCAGGAACGCGCTGACCCAGAAAATCGTAGACTCCTCCGCCGCAAAACCCATCTATAACAGCAAGATTGAGTTTCTCTTGGACTGGGGTTGCTGTGCAGACTTTCACGTACTCTCGCAGATACCGATCGATTATGCGATGTTTTGCGAGACTGTGCTGGCCGATTTTCGGCAGGGGCTTTCCAATTTCCCAGTTGTAGTGGCTAGTCGACATTTTTCAGATGGTAGGCAGATTTCATCGTATCGTGAAGTACATCATGCACATCTTTGTCTATCTCGCCGATAAGTGCGCCTCAAGCTGGAAGTGTCGTAGTTCTCATTTAGGACGAAAAGCACCGCTGCTTACCCAGAAGAGAAAGCGCCTCATCCTCGTCACGCGCGTTCTCATCATGCGCAAGTGGTGAGAAATACCGCACCAGTGGAACTGGTCCGCGGGTTGTCATTCGTCTCCTCCTGCTACGGGAGGATAGAGGCGCGGGAACCATCGTTCCGCTATCGAGGCCGGAAAAGCCAGGCGCAGAGGAGCTCGCGTAGACGTAGCTTTCAGCATGCCACTCTTGACGAGCTCGGATGTTACCTTTCTCGCCGCACGTTCTTCGTACCCCGTCAACATTGGCACCTTGCTGCGCTCGACCTCACCAGCAAGCGCAGCCTCTCGGAGTACCATGAAGCTACCTTTTGGCAGCCGCTTCGCTCGGATCTCTTCCTCAAGATGGATTTCCATGCGCCTAAGGAGCTCTTCTGGCTCTAGCAACTCAGCCATGAATCGGACCTGATCGAGGGCCCGATCAAGAAAGAACTGACTGAATACAACCAGGCCAGTCTGGGTCAAATTACCTCGGCCATCGCGGTCGCCTTGTCGCGGCTCATCTGCGTTCATCAGCAGTGCTTTATATCGCTGCTGCTCGCGGGCCAGACCGCGCGCGACCGACCACAAACTCGTGCCAATGCCGAGCCGCTTGAGCAATGCGTGGCTCATGAGCCTTGCCACTCGACCGTTGCCATCGATGAACGGATGTATCCAGAGCAGGCGATGGTGAACTGCCCCAACCGACTGTATCTGCCGAAGCTTTGAGAGCGGCGGAGAGGCATATGCCTTGTCAAACCGCGCCAAGAATTTGGGCACTTCCTGAAAAGGAGGGGCTATATGACGTCCGACCACGACGTCGCGCCTCCTTAGTTCACCTGGGACGACTGCTACTTTTTCGCCCGTATCGGGATGATCCACGTAGAGCATGTCCTCCGGAAGACGCTCGCAAAACTCTTTGTGGAGCCATCTGGCATAAGCTGAAGTAGCGGGCCAAATATCAGGATCTCGACCTTCATCGATCAAACGCTGCACATGGATATGCGCGACAGCCTCTTGCTGGAGGTCGCGTTTTTTGGGCTCGTCAGAGAAGTTGTTGGCCAAGCCCCGTTCGATTTCGCGGGGGTGAGTGTTGTGACCTTCGATTAGATTGGAGTAGTAGCAATTCATTGAGCGGACGAGGTCGCCAACGGAAGCCTGTAGGATCGGATGTACTCTCCCGGCGAGCCGGTTCGCCTCGCCCACCAGAGCGACAGCACCGTCCTCCAGATCTCGGACCGCCTCCTCGGGCAGCATAGGCTCCATCGCCGAAACATCCATGCCGGTTTTTATGCCGGTTTTTATGCCGCTTGTATATACTGTATCTAAGGGATTTTTTCGGCTTTCGTTGCCCTCATTATGCCGGTTCTCGGGCCGGATAGAATTCTACAGGCTCGCGAAACGTTTTAGGGCTGCCAAAAAGGAGACATCAAATATTTGAGAGATAATATTAGATCCGCGCCGCCACCGCTTCCGCAGCGGACCCGCCCAAGAACAGACAGTCCGCAACCGGCCCCAGAAGTTGACTTTCCAAACAAGGCTCTAAAAGTCGTTTGATCGCCTGACTGAATCACTGACACCTGGGTGATTCAGAAAATGCGTTTAGCGTGAAGAGCAGCGGATGCCATACTCTGTGGCATGTCGCTTACCCATCTCGCTGAATGTCCTACGATCCTGCTTGCTGCGGTCAATCCCGATCGCAATTGCGATCGCCGATACCGGATCGAGCGCAGCGTGGATCTTTTCGGACATCATATCGTCGAACTGTGCTGGGGCAGGGCAGGGTGCCGCGAGCGGCGCAGATGTCTATCGGTGCCAGATGAAGCGCGCGCAGTCCGCCTGGTCCGTGCTGTTCTTGCCCGGCGCAGCACCGCACCCGGCCGGATTGGTGTCGCCTACAGGGCCCTCAACAGCTGACCTAGCCTCCCAGCGGGTGACCGCTGAGAGCCAGGCCTTTCCCGGTACATAAAGCACAGCCTCGCGGCTTGCCTGCCAATAATGACGCCCGGCTGCCCCGCAGCATGAGGGACAAAATGGTCTGCTAATATGCGACCGGTCTTTAGCGCAGCCGAGATGCCGATAACTGTGTGAGCCGTCGCATGCGTGTCCACGCGCATGTCCGCCGCCCAGTGCCCATGCCCTTCTGGTCGGGATTAGGGCCAACCCAAAAATTCCGAACCGTGTTGCTCGCTGCGCTCGCGCCCGCACCACCTCGGTTTTTTGGGTTCCCCGCGCACGGGTGCGCGGTGTCCCATCCCTTCCGGCAGGGCTCGTTAAGGGCACCGGCGGACAAGCCGTCGGAACATCTGGAGGCATACAACATGAATATCGTCACCCTCATCGGCCGTCTGGCCAAAGACCCCGAAGCCCGCGATACCGCAAAGACCAAAATCACCCAGCTGCTTCTGGTTACGGAACGCCCGCGCATCCGCGATGGCAAGGTCCAGAAGAATTCCGAGACCGGCTATACCGAGACCGACGCTGAGTTTCACACCGTCACCGTCTTCAGCGGCATGGGTGTTCCCGTGCGCGAGCATAAGGCGAAAGGCGACAAACTCGCTGTCACCGGGCGGATCCACTATACGCGCTGGCAAGATGCCGAAGGCAATGACCGCTACGGCTGCGAGATCATCGCCGACAACGTGGAGTTCATCTGACCCGGCCCCTCGGGCGGCGCTGCGGCGCCGCCCGCTTCCTTTCACACGAAAGTGTTGCCATAGATCAGATAGGTTTCATTCGGCTTTGCCGGCTATCGATTGACAGACGAGATTACGACAATGCCAATACAACTCACCGGGCAGGCGCAGGTGCGCAGTAAAGACGATGGTCAGGTCTATACCATCGCCGCGCGCGAAATCGACTGGGACCAGGTCGGCAGTGATGACCGGAATATGGGGCTTGAGGTTCACTACCGCGGCGACATCACACACCCTGTGCTTGGCGAATTGTCATGGACGGCCTCGGAATATCCGGTTGGTATATTCAACGATGCCGACAGCGCAATGAACGGCCATACGCTGGTCAGCAATTTCAGCTTCGATAGCGATTTCGGCGGGGACGATGACTGGGATGACGGATCCGGACCCGAACAGACAGTTGAATTGACAGAAGAGCAGCTGGCTGCCCTCACGCCCGAAGAGCAGCAGGAGCACCTCGCCGTGTGGTTCCACTCGCAATTTTGGGATCCGGCGCAGGAAACGCCGTATAACGGGCGCGAAGGCGGCTACCAATATGTCTGGGGCGGACCCTATGATGCGCAGTCCGAACTGGAGGACAAATTCGCCGGCATCATCGACGAGGGCATCATTGCTGCTGCCACCGAAGAGATTGAAGCGGACGGCATTACCGACTGGGCTCCCTCGCCGCAGCACCCCGATCAATTACAAGCGGCCGAAGACTATTACGAGAGCATGCGCGAGCCCACGCTGGCAGACATTGAGGCGGCTTTAAAGAGCGGGGCGAAGCTCGATTTCAGTTCGCCTGCTGCCGCCGAGGCGGCCGCCGAGCTCAAACGCTCCGCCGAAGCGCTCATTGCCGCGCTCGATTCGCGGCAACCGGTCCATGGCGGGATGGGACATAATGGACCCGCGCTTGACGATGCGGGCAATCCGCTCCCGGACGGGTTCGAAGACGACCTGCGCAAGAGCGCGGTCGCCATTGCGGCTGAGTTTGAGGCGGAAACCCCTGATGTCCAGGCCGTTGTCGCGGCCACATCGAACCTGCAGCGCTTGCGGGCATGGCTCGCGCCCAAGGCAGATCTTGCCGCCGACGAGTTCGCCAAGGCACTGGGCAAGAACGCAGCACGAGGGGCTATTGTTATTGGGGGGCTGGTCCTGGGATCGATTGTGCCCGGGCTCGACATTGTCATCGACGCAGGTTTGACCTGGCTCCACGCGCTCCTCGTGTGATGACAGGCTTTGCGAATGGTGCCGCTCTTTGGAAATCTTGACGCCCAGCGGCGCTAGTCGAGAAAAATCTCCGAGCGGAAGAGGTCGCCGATCCTCAGGCTCGCGCTGCGCGCATCACCCTTCGCAGTGCTCCTGGTCTCGGCGCCTGCGCTTGCCGCGAAACTGCCGAAGTCCGGATCAGGCGATGTGGGATTTTCGCGCAGCTGGGCCAGGATGTCTGCGTTTATAGCTTGGCGCAGCACCACGCGGGTGACTTCGCTATCCTCGAGCATCACGGGCCGGGGCAGGGTAATGCGCTGTTCGCGTCCGCGATATCCGTTCTCAGAGAAAGCCCCGGGCCGTTCGGCACGTTCGAGCTCTTCCTGCGCGCGCGCGCCGCGCATGTCGACATATTCGCTGCGCGCCTCCTCCTGGCGGCGCATCCGCGACCGCATGGTCCATGGGTACATGCCAAGCGGCGCGGCGGTTGCTTCTGCCGTCGTTTCGAACCCGGACAGCCGTAGCGCTTTGGAAACCACCCCTCTGGCCGCCGCATCTTCCGCCAGGTAAATCTGTGCTTCGTCCAGACGAAACGGTTCGTCAGGCTCAGGATCGATGATGGTCAGGCGGCTGCGATCTCCATCCTCCACGCCAATTGAAAGTCCGCTGACCAGACGCTGACCGGTGTGACCTGGCGGGAATTCGATCGAACGTTTCTGGGCAATCCCGCCGGTCGGCGGCGGTCCCGCCATACCCAGCTGGTCTTTGCTATATTTCGTTCCAGACTGCGTGCCCTTGCACTCCACGATATGCCAGACCCCTGATGTGTCCTGCGCTACAAAATCTGGCGATTTGTTGGGGCCGCGCTTCGCTGTACGGCGCTGCGAGGCGCCTACCGAGGCTGCAATCCGGTTCATAAAATAGCGGCCATCGACGATCCGGCTGAGCGGCAGACGCTGGCTGAGCCAGACCATTGGCACACCCATACCGAAATCATCGCTCAAAATGGTTTTCTGGTGCGCATCAAGATCCGCAAAACTTCTGGTCAGGCGGAGGTCCGGATCCCCTGCGATCGCTGCCAAATAGCGCACCCATGCCCAGAATTCGCTCAGCGAAACACCCGTCGATGATGTCGGTGTGGTCAAATAGCCGATCATCAGCAAGACAGACGGCATATTGATCTGATGGATGGCGCGCCCCGCGTGAAAGGCAGATGGGAACGCAGGGATCTGGCCCGGGCCGGGCCATGTCTTGTGCTTCACATCGACGATTAACGACCTGTCCATCCTCGCTGCAATAGCTGCTAGATACCGCCGCGCAACACGCAAAATATTTGGTTGCTTGAGAGGCATAGTTGCTCTGAAATCCTGGTGCCGCCTCCTGATCTTCGATCTGGACCGCGCTCTATTGCGCTAGCCTCCTCGCGGCCCTGGCTTTGCTGGGCCCGCTTCGTCAGCAAGCTCCACCGAGCCACCTATGGCGTCTCGGCCCATACGGGTGACGATCGTTCGCTTCGCCTGTCGGATAGCTGCGGGTCGCGCTTTCGCGCTGCAGCAGAATGAGCGGGGCAGGGGCATCGTCTCGGCCGGTGGCCGGGCCTTGCGCATAAGTGATGGGCCCCGCAGGCTCTCGGTCCCGCCGTTCGCGGCCTACCGGCCACAAGCACGGCCGCCGACCCATGCCGGCGTCTCGGCCTGTGACGCGCTCGCCCTGTCTGGCCACGGCTCCTGCGGGAGCCCGTTCTTGTGTTGGCAGAGTCAGGCGGTGTTCCCGCTGTTAACCCGTTCGCGGGCCGGTCGGGCGGATCAGCGAGGCTGTTTCGCTCACTCCCGTCTCGCTTGCTTCGGGGCGGGAACCTCACACTCACACACACAGGAACACCTGCCAAAACATATCGGCCTCCGGCGTTTCGTAAAGGATCGCGGTCCCCCCAATTTTCACAGCGCCAGCAAGCTGTCGCTTCAGAAAATCGGCTCCCCCGCGCCCGCATGGCGGCGGCGTCCGCTGACGCGTCCTGCCGTCCCTGACTGCACGCCTCCGGGCCGATGGGTTTGGAACAGTTCCCATGGTGGGAGCGATACCAATGGAGGCTTACAATGCAGACTTTCAACACTTTCGCCGATCTCGCAAAGGCACGCATTCAGAAAGCGGATGCACGCGAAGACACGACTTCATCCTATGATGGGGCCTTCCTCGAACATACGGATATGGCGAAGCTCTCCGTCGTTGATGCGCCGATCAGTGCCGACATGCCCGATCCCGACATGGCGCGCTGCGCGGTCGAGATGGCGATTGGGACAATCTTCGATGTCCTGAAGGATACGAGGATGGAGGAATTCGCGCAGCAGCTAGCGTGGGGGATGGTCAACTCCTTCCACATGACCGCACGTCTCGCCGAAAATCGCGAAGACGACGCTGCCAAGAAACTGGGTGACCTCGCACGGCACTTCGACCCGTCGGAGATTTATCAGACCGAGCTCGAAGAAACGCAAATACAGTGCCAGACGCTGCAGGGATGCCGTGAAGCGCTGGAAGCGATGCGCGACCATGCGTCCGACGTCTACCGCGTCGAAACGGGCCGCGTCTTTCAGGCAACCAGGGGATCGCAGGTCAGCAAGAACGGAATTACCGCAAGCCAGATCCAGTCGCGGGACTTCCTCGCAGCACGCGCAAAAGACCGCCGCGCGCAATTCCAGCCCGAGGGACCAATGGTCGTCGTGTCGGGCGGACATACGGGATGGCACGACTACGAGATGATTTGGGATATCCTGGACGATATCAAGGGCCGCATTCCAAGCATGGTTCTGGCAACGACCGGGATGCGTAAAGGTCTCGACGCCATGGCGAGCAGCTGGGCGCAAAAGAACGGGGTCAATACGATCACGTTTGCACCGGATGGCCGTCACGGCAAGCGGGCTCCGTTCTTGCGCAACGAAAGCATGGTCAAGCTTGGACCAGTCGAAGCGATCGTCGGCGAGGGCACGGGCATTCAGGCCAACCTTGCACAGCGGCTCCGTCAGGCGGGCGTCCCGCTTCACATCCGCCGTCTGGACGATCAGCGTCCGGCCAGTGGCGGGAACCGGCAATACACATCAGCATAGTGCCGCTCGGGAGGCTCCGGCTCATGCCGGAGCTTCCCTTTTTTTTCTTCATTGCTGCGGGGCTCAGGGGCATCGAACCCCTTCGCCCCGGTCAGGATTGGTCTGGACCCATAAAGGAGGGGGGGAGGGAGGGTTGTAGCACCATAGGAGGCTAAGATGCTCGTCACCTTCCGGATCAAAGATACGGTCACAAAGCTTCACTCAAAGCCGGCTGAAATTTCATTCCGAGAACTCGCCAGCCTGATGCAGAAACTGCATATCAACAAGGCTGACCTCGATGTCGATCCCGACCAGCTGGAGGCGGCGCCGCTCAACTTCGAAGTAAATGCAAACGTGCTATCCATGGCTGAGTGTACGACATGTTTTGGGCATCGCGTAGAGATCATCGCGATCGTCGAAGAGGCGCAATTCCTCGGACGAACATTGCGGATCGAGCATCCCAATATGCGCGCCCCGATCACAATGAAAGTCTCGGAACATATCGCGCTCGGACGCGAAATGATAATGGGTCCAGAACTTGCAGCAAAAGCACTCTATTGCCTTGGCCGTGACAGTGATGAACCCGGCGAACTGAAGCTGGATGACCTTCAGGGGCTGCTTCGAGATCATCGGATTCATGAGGCTTTTGCGCGGGCAAACATTACTCCTGTGTATGACAGCTTTTCGAAATTGGCGCTGACCGATTGCGGCGACCAGCGGCCGATGCTCGAATGGTCTTCATGACCACACGGCCTGCTCTACCCTGCAATCATTGCAGCGCGTGAGGGGTCGACAAGGCAGCGATTTCGATCACCGTTCCGGGCAGAGGATTAGCCTCCGATCTGCCTGGAACATCCAGAGGGTGTGCGCAGTCCAACGACCTTGCATACCCTCTTTTCATGCTTTCGAATTCGGGCAACCGGCGGTCATCATCGCTCATGCCGAGAGGACGCTGTGACGCTCAAAGCCTCCCGCCAACGGCACGTCCACCACCATCGCCATGAGCACTTTGGCCATGCACGGTTCAACCACTAATTTCCCGACCGTGAAGTTGCTGCGCAACTTCCGCACCACTCGAAAAATTAGCGGTCAAGCCTCCGCTTCGCTCCGGTGACCCGCGCAGCTCCAAAGTGCTGCTTCATGGCATGGCGGACGAGCCGCCAACACAGGAGGCTAGAATGTTTCACAACACAGAAATTTCAACCATGGTGCAACTGATAACGACCGCTGAAGCAGCCCAGGTCATGGCCATGGATGACAAGATCCTGCAAGCCGAGCAGCGTTCATTCCACAGCTTCTTCGATGTCCACGTGATTGCAAAGGATGACGGCTCTTACAGCCTCTTTGAAGAAGCGGATTACGGCGAACTTCCTACACATCTGATCGACGATATCATCTATACCGCTCAGGGAAAAATGAGTGACGAATACTGAAAGAGCACGGGCGCGTTCCGGCGCGCCCAAGTGCTTCTACAATTCAGGTTGCCGAAGCGCTTTGAGGCGCTGGCGTTTCGATCTTTTCCAGCGTCTCGATTGCCGTTTTCGGCTTCACCTTCAAAGCCAGTTCGAGCAGTCTTATCGTGCGTTCAACTCCGACGCGCTTTGACAATTTATCGAGTTGCTTTTTTGCCTCTTCCTTTTCCATCGCGGCGAGCTTCTTTTTGCGCTCCGCCAGATCAGTTTCCGCAGCTTTGAGTGCAGCGCGTTCGCGTTCGACTTTCGATACCATGACAACCTTTCCTTTCGTCTCCGATGATGGCCAGAATGATGAACCATTCTGTCTCTGATTTCGAGACTATTTTTATGCAATCTGCTTTTGCGTTTCTTGTTGTTCGTTCCGCTTCGCCTGAGCTTGTTCGCCTTCTGGCTTGGCTAGGAGGCTTCTCTCGCAGCCGCCTGATCCGTCGAAGACTGCTACGCGGTCTTCGCGTCTCGCGGCTTCGCGAATGACTGGATTCATACCGCTGGCAAGACGCCGTCTGCCATGCTTCGTCCAGGGATCATCTCGGCCTTTGGCCGGCGATCCCCTCGGGAAAACACATGCCTCAAACGATTCCCCAAGAAGCTCCCAGGTCCATATCCCTCCAAGTCCCTAATTTTAGCACACCGAACACGGCTGCACCGTAGCTTCCTGCAGCAAGATTGCCACTCTATATCAGATGTTTAGCTTCCGGCCGGCCTCCATATACCGAACTGCAGTCGGCTGCAGCTTCTCGCCACATTCGCGTTTCGCAGGTAATTACAGGATGTTACGGCTGCAGCCGGCTGCAGGCTGCAAAACCCTTTATCTTGAGATTTTTTCAGCTATACTAGCGAAGCGATATCCGAGCCACGCGAGCCGAAAGGTTTGCTTGGTGAACAGATTACAAAGTGTCGGGGTCACGCTTAACCCCCAGGTGATCGAAAAGATCGACGAGCTCGCGAAGCTTCGCGGCGTCTCTCGATCAGAAGCGATCCGTATATCGGTCGATATCGGTCTACCGCTCCTAAATCTTGGCATTGCACTCAATGCCGAACGCGCCCTCACCATTCTCGAGCATACCCAGCTTGCGCTGTCTCTGCTGGTTGAACGCCAATATCCGGACGATGTCCCGCAGCTCGTCAATATGGCGCTGAACAACGTGCGCGAATATCATGGCTGAAGACATTCGCTTCAGCAAAAAAGCGCAAACGCTAACGCACGATTCCGCACGCGGAAAAGTGAAGCGCAATGCCAACAATTTCACGCGCGGATCGCAGCTCTTTCATCACGAAGTGTTGATGACCTGGGCGGGCGCGAAATTGCCCATCTATGTGTGGCTCGCGACCTTCATCGTTTTGCTATCCAGTCTCGGGTTTTTCACATTCAAGAACCATGAGGTTCATCTGGTCCTCATGCGTTGTCTGGCGACGCTATGGGAATGGATGTCCCTCAACCCCTTGAAGGCAGTCAATCTAACACTGCCCTCAGGCAATGTCGTTGCCGGTACGATGCAAATGATCCCGTATCATCCGGCGGTCGCAGCGGCCTGGGCCAAGATGATTCAGATCACTGTGTCATCAGTGCTTGGCGCATCATTCATTTGCGTGCCGCTGACAATCTGGTTTGTCGACTTTTCACGCAGGCGCGGCTCTGACATTCTTACCGAAAGGCATGAACGCGGCGCGGTGCTTGTGGGCCGCGGCATGCTTAGAGAAGCTGTTGATCGGCACAACTGGGATGAACACGCAAAGGAGTGCAGCGATCGCACTCCGAGTGTCGATCCGAAAGCCATTCTGAACACACGATTGAAGGACCGCGTCAAAGACGGGTTCCATGCACCTTACCGGCTTGCCGGCGTGCCTGTGCCGTGGCGTCTGGAACAAAGCCATTCCATGTTCATCGGTACGACCGGCGCAGGTAAGACGACCGAGCTCAAAAAGATCGTCACGCAAGCGCGGGCGAGGGGCCACCGCTGCGTCATATTCGATCTCACGGGCAGCTTCGTTGAAAGCTTCTACGATGAGAACACGGACGTTGTCCTGAACCCGATGGATAAACGCTGCGAAGCGTGGTCGATATTCAACGATTGCGAAAGCTATGCGGAGTTCATGAGTGCAGCCACCGCGCTCGTTCCAAGCGGCCATAATGCTGAAGATGATTTCTGGCAGAAAGCAGCGCGGACGCTCTTCACGGAAATGTGCATGAAGATGCTCAAGATGGAAGTGCGTTCCAATGGCGGCCTCGCCTATTTCCTGATGCAGTCCGATCTCAAGACGATCAGCAAACAGTTGGAAGGAACGCTCGCTGGTCCGCTCATGGCACCGCAGGCCGCCAAGATGGCAGAGTCGATCCGTGCGACATTTAATACACACGCAAACGTGCTGCGGTTTCTTCCCGAACCCGGTGAAGGACGGCCTCCATTTTCAATCAACAAATGGATGACCGAGGACATCAAGGACGGCTCGATCCTGTTCATCACCTCCACACATCCGGATTTGGTTCTCAACCGTCCCTTGCTGACTCTCTGGATGGACCTTGCCGTCAACGCGCTCTTTCGTATGGGCCGCACCCGCAATCTGCGCACCTGGTTCCTGCTCGACGAGGTTCATGCGCTGCACCGTCTGCCTGCCATTGAACATGGTCTGCAAACCGCAAGGGCCGTTGGCGGCGCTTTCATCCTCGGGATGCACTCATTCGACAAACTGGAAGAAACCTACGGAGAGAACGGGGCCATCAATCTGGCTTCGCTCGCCCGAACGAAACTGATCCTTGCGACCGCAGATATCGAAACTGCGAAACGCTGCTCCGACTTCATCGGCAGCCGCGAGGTTCGGCAAATGGATGAAGCCTATTCCTATGGCTATAATAACAGCCGCGATGCTTCGACGATCACGCCGCGCAAGCAGGTCGAAGAGCTCGTCATGCCGGATGATATCACCAATCTTCCCAGCTTGCATGGATACGTCAAATTCCCTGACGGGTTTCCGGCGGCACGCATCAAGCTGACATGGCAAGACTATCCGCAGCGCGCTGAAGGTTTCGAGCGCGTGACCACCATGCGCGCCGCTGAATATGTTCCTAGCGATGAAGAAGCCGCGGAAATGGGTGTTGACGGGCGGGAAGGGGAGGCACCTGAGAGCAAGCCGGTAGAGCAGCTGGATCTGGGTGATGCCGGAAAGTCAGCGGCAGAACATGAAGCAGATCGTTTGCGCGAGGAAATGGAAGGCAGGGTTACAGGACTTGCCTTGAATGCTGAGCGGACACTGGAGCGTGACGCTCAGCAAACCTCGAAGGGCCCCAATGCAGATCAGGCAAATGCGTTGGCCAAGCTTGGCTATGGCGCGAACCAACGGGATGCCGAGAAGGACACTGAACGGACCCGGTCAACGATCCGGAGCGGTCAAGAGCGCGGTATAGCTGCAAAAGACCACCGAGGAGGGCATCAAACCGCCAAGGGGCGTCCCGACGACCAGGAAAGCGAAATCATGCGCGAAGAACGGCGCGGCATGGCTGTCATCGACGAGAAAGAGCGCGACCATCACAGTGTTGACGACGACATGGAGATGGGCCGGTGAGCAAGGCCTCCATCCCTTGCCGTGAACCAGCTTTCTCAATCAGCCTGGGACGACGACTTCGCGCCGCGCGCACGGCAGTGTCCCTTACGCAGGCTGAGATGGCTGCCAGGCTCGATATCGCCCGCCAGACCCTCATCTCCTACGAGACAGGGCAAACTGATCCTCCCAGCGGGCTTCTCGCCCAGATCTGCAATGACTTTCAGATCGATGCCGGTTGGCTTCTGATGGGTTCGGCAAAGCTACCAGTGAGCAGCAAGCAGCGGGCGAGGGGAGCCTGATATGCTGTCAGTCGCATCAGTCGTATCCGCCGGCGGCGCTGCAACCTATTTTGCCAAAGATGACTATTATGTCGGAGATGGCACCAATGTTGGTGAATTGAGCGAGTGGGGCGGTAAAGGAGCCGAAGTCCTTGGGCTTTCCGGTGAAGTTTCAAAAGAAGACTTCGAGAAAATTCTCGATAGCAAGCTTCCCGATGGCACAGTCGTCAATAGCAACGAAAACCGCCGCGCTGGCATAGACCTCACCTTTTCGATGCCGAAGTCCGGCAGTCTCATGATCCAGCTAGGCGACGACAAGCGCCTTCTCACAGCGCAGGAAAATGCCGTTAAATCGGTAATGGGCTATCTCGAGCAAAACATGGCCGAGAAGCGTGACTATTCGCGCTCTTCGAGCGGCGAGGGCGTGAAGACGGGCAACCTGGTCTATGCCCTCTTCCAGCATGATACGAGCCGGAAGCTGGACCCTCAAAACCATACACATGCTGTCATTGCGCCAATAACGCAGGACAAGGATGGCAACTGGAAGGCGCTCTGGAACGGCGAAATCTGGAAAAACAATTCCGTCCTGGGCTCGATTTACAATGCGTCTCTCCGGACGGAATTTGAAAAGCTAGGCTATCAAACCGAGATTACCGGCAAGCACGGGCAATTCGAGATCAAGGGCGTCGACCGTGATGTCATCGATGCTTTCAGCCAGCGAAGACAGGAGATCTTGGAGACTGCCGCGAAGCTGGGGAGGGGCACCAACGAAACAGAATCCCTTCGCGAAATCACCAAGAGGACGCGCGATCCCAAACTCAATCCAGACAATAAAATTGAGCTTCGCGCAGAGTGGCACGGCCGCGCTGCAAAGCTTGGATTCGACGCCAAGGCCATGGTCGAACAGGCGAGGGCCAGGACCACTGATGACAAAGAGCAGAAGCTCGGAACACCTGCGCAGGTTCAGGACCTGCTCAAGACCATCCGAGATACCGTCAAGATCTATACCCGCCCGGCAGATGATCTCGCAACGAACGGATTTGCACGGACGCTTCTCACACCAACCGAACTGCGGACGGAAATTGCTACCGCGTCAGCAATCCGGGTCGTCGGAGAGCGGGAGACATCATGGACCAAAGGAGAGCTGATAAAGACCGCTCTCGATCTTGGGATCAAAGGTGTGACCGCCGGCGGTGTCGAACAGCGAATGGGGCAGCTCGTCAGCAGCGGCCAGATGCTCGAAGGCAAAACAGACCGGCTCGATAAGACGGTCGAGAACTTCACGACCCCGGAACATCGCGACATCGAAAACGCGATCCGTGACAATCTGGCAAGCGGCAAAGATGCCAGTCCAGGCTTGGTTGCAGCTGGCGATGCGCCAGGACGCTTGAGCGAGGTGTCGGGAGATCATGCCCTGAACGCTGAGCAAATCGCGGCCGGCACCATGGCCTTGTCGAGTGACGATCGCACAGTCGTCATTCAAGGCGTTGCTGGCGCTGGCAAAACCACTCTTATTTCCGCGATCGCCAGCGTCGCGCACCAGGAAGGCAAGGAGGTGCTCGGCCTCTCCTTCGCCAACAAGATGGTCAACGATCTTCGGGGCGATACCGAGATCCGTGCGCCGGTGGGCGAGCTCATACAAGGGGGCATAGAAGCCAAAACGGTTTCATCGTTTCTCAATCAGCATCTGCGCGGAGCGATATCGGGAAAGGGACCAAACTTCGAAGCGTCCAAGGCAGCACTCAAGGACAAGATCCTCGTGCTGGACGAAGCGTCACTCGTGGCTAACAAGCCGATGAATGACCTGTTGATGGTGGCTAACCGGCTAGGTGTCGAAAAGCTCGTCATGGTTGGCGACAAGGCGCAGCTCCTCTCCATTGAAGCAGGTAAAGCGTTCTCGCTGATCCAGAGCGACAATCCTGCAATGGCGCGGCTCGATACGAGCCTGCGGCAGCGCACCGACCATATGAAAGTCGCCGCTGGTCTGGCGCGGTCCGGCAATTTCAAGGAGAGTTTTCAGTCGCTGGGCGCGCGCGTCATTGAAGCTGGTAAAGATCATCTCGAAACTGCGGCCAAAACCTGGCTTGCCCTGCCGGACGGGGACCGCGACCGGACAGCCATCTATTCGTCGGGCCGCGATGCGCGGGCCTCGCTTAACCGAATGGTTCAGGACGGCCTGCGAGCCGAAGGCAAACTAACGGGCGAGGGAAAGCAGCTTATCACCCTTCTTCCTGCGCACGCGACACGAGAAGAACTCCGTTACACGGCAACATATCAGAAAGGGCAGGTTCTCGATGTGGTGCGCCGCAACGCGCCAGACGGGCTTCAGAGGGGCCGCTACCAGGTCCAAGGCATCGATAGCAAAGACCGCGTTCGGCTGACCGACGAAAATGGCCGGAAGACTACACTGGACCCGTCCAAGATCGATCCCGCTGATCGGCGCGATGCCTTGCGGCTTTCCGAAAAACATCATGAGACGATCTATGAAGGCGACAAGATCAGGTGGACCGAAAAGGACGACGCTCGCAGGCTTATGAAGTCTGAAGAGGCGAAAGTCCTCGGCATTAAAGGCGGTGTAGTCACCATAGAAAACAAGCTTGGAGAAACCGTCGAGCTCAAGCAGAACGACAAGATGCTGGAGCGCATGGGGCTCGCCTACGCCCTCAATATGCACCAGGCTCAGGGTGACACGCGCGACATGGCGATTGGCGAGATGCACTCGTCTGCGCGCCACCTGTCCAACCAGCGCCTTGCACTTGTCATGATGACCCGCGTCCGTGACGACATCACCATAGTGACCAACGACCGCGAACGGCTCCTGAGCCAGATCGGCCGCAATCCCGGCGACAAAACCAGCGCGCTGGAAACGCTTGGGATCAAACAGATCGAGGAAACACGGGAAACGAAGGCCCACGCGGACTTCAATCCCAAGATTCCAGACCAGCTACGCGGCAACGGCGACAAGCTCCCGCCTTTGCCAAATGTCGACCGGGAAAGCCTTCGCGCTGTTCCGCAAATCGACCTTCCAGAACGGAACATCGAGCGGAGCAGATAGGAACCATCATGCAAGCGAAACCCAACACATTAGCCGGTGCCGATACCGCTCACCAGAGCCTCGCACAGATACTGGCTCAAGACCCCTCCATGCACAATTTTTCAAAGGCCGCCGGGCTTGAAGGATTAGCAAAGGAGCTGGAGGGGGAGAGGAGTTTTGTGTGCGATTTGGATCTGTACGGGGTCCAGGGTTGTGCCGATCTCCGCAACGAAGTGATGGAACATCATTTCGCGGCCGAACTCATCGCGCTGGGTCTGGCGATATTCGCTGCAGTGATCGTCGGCTCCCTTGCTGTCGCATTCGTCCACCTCGCTGCCAAAATGGCCGCTCCGCTCGGAAAACACCGCATCTACGCCATGTTTCCGCGTCCTGGTGAGGCGCGGCGTCACCTGAAGGAACCTATCACATGACAAGACAAAGATCTGAACGGTCGCCGCATCTGGCCAGATTCGACCTCATCGCGGGAAGTCAGCCATGAAAGCCGAAACCTTGCTTCTCATGGCTGCTGCCGCCGCATTCCTTCTGGTCATCTATCTTCGTTTTGCAGCGCTAGGTCATCTGTCCCGGCTCAAGGTCCGCCCGAAGCCGCTCATGACGCAGGCTGAACGCAGGGTCTGCTTCATGATCGAACGTGCTTTGCCAGGAGCGCGAGTACATTCGCAGGTGTCGATGGGCGCGATCATGAACCCCGCGAAAGGTCTCACCAAGTCGGAATGGTGGACGACATTCAACAAGTTCAGTTCCAAGCGGATCGATTTTGTTGTCGAAGATCCCGAAACCGGCGCCGTTATCCTTCTCGTTGAGCTGGATGACCGAACCCACAATTCGCGAGGCGACCGCGACCGGGACGAGCTGACGCGGCACGCTGGCTTTCAGACAGTCCGCATTCCTGCAGGCAGACGGCCGACGCAACAAAGCATCGCCAGTCTGATCGGCGACGCGCTGGACATTGAAGAAGCGCTGCCGCCTCTCCCGGCAAAATCCCAAACATCGAGAATGAACGCCTGAAAGGAGGCCAAGATGGCATTTGATTACGAAGACGCAGGGACGTTCGGTAGCGAACGCGAAGCAAAGAATTGGGCGCATCGAAACAGGGTCGACTTGCGTGATCTGCATATCCGAAGCGTCGGCGATGACCGGGTCGAAGTCGGCATCCGGAAGAGCAATTACGACAAGAAGGAAGATTACGACAACCGTCACGGCCAGCGAAAAGACGGTTTCTGGCGATGAAAAGCCCTCCTCACCTCACTGCAATTTCAATGAATTTCGGAGGCTCTGCCTTCGCAAATGTTCTTCGATCACGTCGAAGAACCGCGACTTGAACGCGGGCCACCAACCGCCGGTCAATACCGGCTACAAGAAAAGGAAATGTAACATGATGAAGAAACTGATCGCCGCCGCCGCTTTGGCAAGTGCCATGATCGCCAGTCCCGCAATGGCCAGTGAGTGCTGCAAAGGCATCGATCCTTCCCACATGCACACCGCAGCTGACCTTGAGCGCACTGTTGCGGCCGATCTGGGCGATGCAAAAACACCTTCGAAAGGCGCCGAGCGCAGCGCGGAGTATCGCATCGTCCAGGCAAAGAAGATGAAAGCATATATGGCCGCCGCAGCGGGTAAAACAGCGCGCAGGACGGCGCTGAACGACGCTGTCAAATGCAGCGATTGTAGGCAAGTGAAAGTTGCTGCCAATTGCACTGACTGCACGGAATGCGACGATTGCGAAGTCGGTGCCGATTGCGACAGCGGGCAGTGCTCGAAAACAACGTAATGCATTGGAAATTGGGGGCCGGCACAATGAACGAACGACAGGCAAAGTGCCCGTTCTGCAGGCAGTTCATGACAGGATGGCGCTCGCGGTATCCTGCCAAGGCTTGCGATCAATGTGATCGGCCCCTTTTTCTCATGCCATCGATATTCAAACGCGATCACCTGGCGATTTTAAGTGCGCTGGATATTGCAAAGGTTCTTATGCTGCCAATCGTGACCGGTGCCACCATATCGTTCGGACTGGGCGGATTAACACCAAGCGAGTTCGCGGCAGTTGTTGCCGGCGCATTGCTTATGTGGGGGCTGATCGACGTTTGGGACGGAACAGCGGGATTGAAGACCGGCATCGACCGGGTCAAAAAGCAGGTTCAAAAAGGCGGCAAAGCGCGCAAGACGTCCGTTGCGAAGACGATCTTTGGATTTTCATCAGTTTTGCTCGGCGCGCTTGGTTTGCTTCTCATCATCTAACCTGCTGAACAAGCGACGCGTTGCAAGGTACATTCATCAGCTTTTGCCATAGAGCCGTTCGCCCTGGCGCAATTTCTGCAAGGACAAGACTTCCCATATGCGGCCCAGAGCGCTTCGCTGTCGCTCTATTTTCTGGATCATGTTTTTCAGCGTAATTATCCGAAATCTTTCATCGAGGCGTTCATCATCGACAAACGCTTGTATAACCTCGATCGGATCTCGGTTTATGTGCCAGTGAGATTGTTTTCCGGTGATGTCTTTCGACAAGAAGTCAAACAGCCGCTGAAGCGTTTTGATGGCTTCTTTCACATCACCATCCCCGAGGGCGCGATTGATATATTCCCGCAACACCAACGGAGCCGCCTCTGGCTGACGTTTGGCGGTGTCATCCTCTCTGCGCAAAACGGCAAGATTGCTGATGCGGCTTTGCAGACAGTGTAACGGATGCATGACTGGAATCGCGAAATGCTTGGTCTCACCGTCCTGAGTATATGGAACAATTATTTCGGCGACAAAATCATTGAGATGGTCGGGCCGCACGCCGAGGACGTGGCCGAGAAAGTCGATTTTGAGCTCTTTCCCGTCAACCAGCGCTTCTACAATGGCGGTTTGCGGCGTCTGATTATCGATTTCAGGAATCAGAACTTTTCCGCCGAGGGCTGCTGCCAGCTTCTCGGCTGCGTCCTGCAAGCCGTAGTAGTCAATATCCTTGGATGTGTAAGGCCGATAAAGTTTCAGCTCTTCGAGATCAGAATAAAGCTCAGCCCATAGATTGAGCGCCTGCCCGCCGATAACAAACGCCCCGTCTTCCAGCACAATGTGAGAAGCGATAGAAAGTACGGTCTCGGGAGCTAGCTGTTCGGATACCAGATCAGGCTCGGCGGCGACGCACCGATGCGTTTGACAGATCAAGTGACGAGAAAAAGCCGTTCTGGCGATTCAGCGCTTCAGGTGATATGTTGCCAGCGCCCAAGTCACGATCATCCTGCACCCGGGCGCGTTGTTTTTCGCGCTGGCGCTCCATTGGATTATATCGGTTGACTTGAGACATGGTTATATCTTTCCTTGTTCCTGTTTAAGCACCAAAATCCTTTCCAGTCAATGAATGCGGTGAGACTGGCGGTTTTCCTCATATTCCATTTCTAATCCGACCAGGTGGAATAACCATTTTGATTCAAAGGCATAAACTGTCAGGAGCTTGAGCTCACGATAGAATGTGTCGACGTATTAACGCTCAATCACGCCCAAACGAAACGAGAGGGCTTAAGACGATATTTTCCAAAGCAATGACCCGGATGCGCAGCTGGATAAGTTCCATATCCGACAGCGCGGCAATACCCCACTCGTCGCAGGTGGCCGCGAGCGCTTCCTGGTGGCCGCAGGGCAGTGCTCCACCTTCATCTTCCCACCGCGATCCAGGTCCCTACCAAAAAACGGAACCCCGCGCAGGGTTGGAGGCGCGCGGGGTTCCTGAGCGACCCCAGTGCACCTGCGACCCGCAGGGCTCGGGGGGGGGGGGCGCTTTTCAGTTGGTGCAGAGAGGAGCAGCGGAAAATCCGTGCGAGACATTTTTATCCGCAGCCTCCCTCGATCACCAAGTTTCGTCACGTCGGTCCTGTCGCTCTATCGGTCGCAGCCTTCTCGCCGCGCCTTATCTAAAACTTCGCCCGGACAATCCGTTGGCCACCCCTGCTGCCGTTACATTCCTTCCATGTCGTGACCAGCCATGGACTGCATATCGTGACCGGCATGTGGGTCAGGAGCTTGCGTCGGCTCCCCTTTCGGTTCTGAACGCGTGATTTCCGGGGTGGGTGATGCGACGGGTTCGGACGACGGGCGAGAAGGCTGCGGTCTGTCAGGCGCGGCCGCACGGCCACCAGTCGGATTCTCACTGGGCGCGTCCGCTCGTTGATCTTGAACACCGGCAGCGGTTCCATTTTCCTCCGGCAGTGCCGCAGCCGCCGGGGCGGCGGTTGGATCCGCAATCGTCGATGAGACATCTACTTGTTCAGGTGTTGTCGATCCCTGATCGCAGGCAGCAAGCGCCACAGCCAGCACAGCCATAGAGATGGGCCCAACGATCATCTTCGATTTGCTTTTGCACATCATCCTATCCCTTAGAGCCAGGAAATGCCGAGATGGTTCTGGCCGTGCGCCAGTTCGCCTCCAAGGAACCCTTGGGTGAGAATGAGCACAGCCATCGAAAAAAGCGCAATGCGCAGCGCGGTCCGGCTCTCCGGGCGGCGGTGGGCTAGCGCGGCGAGCACAAGACCCAAAACGGCAATGAGCATGCCGTTCCAGCGATGGAGCTGCATAGCCGTATCACCGCCAAACCACAGTCCGGTGTGTATCCACCCGAATATGGCAGCAATGACGGCGCCGCCCGTACCGCCGTAAATGAGCACGCGTACGGCGGGCTCCAGCCCGGCTTCTCTACGCTTACCGATGAAGAGCTCGGTCAGCGCGGCCATCAGAAACAGGGCAATCGGGAAATGTATCGTGGCAGGATGCAATCTCTTGAGCACGCCAACGAAGCCTTCCTCGTTGACATCGGCGGTCTCTCCCGATGCTTCGTCGTGCCCGCCTGAAGCATGAGCGTCACCCGAAGCGCCATTCGATAGCTCCTGGGCTTCACCGGAATTGTTCGCTGGACTGGCTGTCGCAGGCGCAGCTGCATTCGCGGCCCCGCCATGCGCTTCGTCGCCATGCGCGTGCACCGGGCTGACCCAAAGAAAACTTGCGCAAACAAGCGCTAACAGTTGGAATGGCTTCATAATGACGGGTACCCTTTCATGGCGGCTTACCGCTGCCCACACAGATTGTTACGCATCTGGAGCTCTCACCCCTCAGAACAATTTATTGAGGGTGCGCTAGCGCGGGATGCATTCGAATTTTGTGTGCTCGAAAAATGCAATGTCTGGCCAAATTGCGATCCATGGCGGCGAGCGAAGCCCGAGGGGAGTTAGCACCCACCTGGGCCGCCGGTTCCTAGTCGTGCTGCGCCATGTCCTGCTGGGCAGCCATCTGCCCCATCATGTCGTGCATCATCGTCATGCGCTGGTGACAGGCCGCCATCATATCGGCGTTGTCCCCCTGCATCATGCCCGCCATGTGCTCCTGCATCTTTTCCCGGTGCTCGGCCATCAGCCTTTGGCGTTCGGCAGGATCGCTCGCCGCGCGGACCTGCTGCATAAGCGCGCGCATTTCAGCCATCTTTTCACGATGGGCTGTCATGGCCTCGGAATCCTGCATCATGTGACCAGCGTGTTCCTGCTGCTGTGTTGCAGCTTGATTTGCGTGGTCATGCTGCTGCTGTGCCATTGCCGGGGAGGCTGTCAGGCCAGTGGCGAGTAAGAGAGCTAGGGCTGTGCGGTTCATTGTCGAATTTCCTTTTTGGTCATGCGGTGGATGCCTTGCGCATTCATCAACTTTACGCAGCGGACGCGCCTTCCCCTCAAACAATCACGCAAAAGGTGGCGATGGCGAAGGGTAAGCCAACAGCCAAGCCGGTTGCAGCGTTACTGATTTTCAGCCACGTTTTCGGCAGAAGCCAAGAGAAAAGAAGGAAACGATCATGGTATCACAAGAGCCGCCGGGAATGCTGCGATGAGCGCGGTCGATGAGGATGGCAGCTGGCAAGTCCCGGAACCGAACAAGGCCGAACTGGTGCAGATGCGCATTCGTCTCATAACGCTCGAAAACATCGTTCTCGGGCTGCTGTCCGGAGCGAGCAGTGAGCAGATCGAACAGATCAGAAAGCGCGCGGACATGATTGAACCGCGTCCCGAGGCGACCAGGCACCCCCTCACCGAACTGGCAGCGAATGACATGCGCAAATTTCTTGACCGTGCTGCTCGGCTTGCCGACAATGCGGATCATGGAGAGGCGGAGTAATCTGGCAATGCAGACGCGATCGAGGACCGAAAATGCAAACCGCGGGCGGCTTGCTGATGCTCATATCTCCGGAATCTTGGCAAGATGACCAGAACCCATTGGCTAGTCTATATTTGCGGTAGCTTGATCGCGCTTGTCTGGGAAATCTACCAGATGCCGTTTTTTGTTCCGGGTAATCTCGAACCCTATGAGCAGACCATTCGCTGCGGCATTGCGAGCTTGGGCGATGGACTCATCCTACTCGCAGCGTACACGCTCGCAGCCATGAAGGGCGGGCGCGCTTGGTTTCGGCGAGGCGCCAAGATACCTTATGCAATATACTTTGGTTTCGGGCTTGTCGTTGCAATCGCTGTCGAAATTATAGCGACGTCGCTACCGTCAGACAGCCTGCTGAGCTGGCGCTATAGCGATCTCATGCCCCATGATCCATTGACCGGCATGGCTTTGATCCCGATCGCGATGTGGACGATCGTGCCCGCGTTGACGATCCTTCTCGTTCGGTTTGCTCAAACCGAGCGCAACTGAACTGAAAGCTGCTTCAGGGAACGACTTCGCCACGGCTCGCCCAGCGCTTGATCCTCGGAAACCTGTTGGCCAGCAAGACGAAGCCCGAGATCGCGATAATTGTCCCACCGATGCCGAACAGCAAAAGCCACCAGCTGTTGATGCGGTCGCGCTGCGTCCAGTCCATGATATGCAGCCCCCAGATGAAATCGAAGAACCGCCACGTGTCGCTTCGCGCGGAAAGGACCGCACCGCTCGACGCATCGACATAGACGCGCGTGTTAGCCTCGTCATTGTAGGTGATTTGCCATGCCGGAAACGGGCCTCTGAATTCGGTGCCGACGCTTTCGTCGACCAGGCGCGCCGCGCGGATAGATGTTTGCGGACCCACCCAGGCGCGGCGCGCAATTGAACGTGCCGTGGCTGCGGGAATGGGAGATAATATCCGCCCGCTTCCTGGATCATGCAGGCTCACTGCGCCATCGGCTCGCCGCACTTCGGTAACAGCTTTGCCATCAAGAGCCCGGATTGTGATCGCAGCAACGCCATCGCTGTCGGACAGCCATCGCGGGATGGCGGCATCGTCGGGAAGCGTTTGCGCTGCGCGTGAGATCACATGCTCGGATCGCACTTCCTCCAGATCGAGAAAGGACATCAAAGCTCCGGTGGCCATCCACAGAAGCACCTGGAGGCCGACGAAAATCGCCAGCCATTTGTGCAGCTTGCTGCCCAAGACATGCAGGCGCAGCTTGAACGAGCGCTTCGCCACCCGGTTGGCCCCTCGCACTCCGATCAGCGGTAACGCGGCGCGCGCGACGAGGAATGGTATTGCACGATCTTCCAGCCATCGGCGTCATGGGCAAGTACGGATGTTGCCACGCCCTCGCGTTCGATCACGCGCCCATCCGTCAGTTCGATCCGGTAGGTATACGTTTCGCGCCCGTAAGCGAGATGTCCCATGCGGGTGACCGCAACGGTCGGATCACCAAAGGTGAAACTTGTAATTGCATCCAGTTCGGGCCCGAGATGATGCTCCATATAATGCGTGAAGCTGCCTTCGTCCTTGCCGTTCTCGTAAACGAAAGATTCGTCTGCAAAAAGGGCATCCATTGCGTCAGCGTCGCGGGCAACCAATGCCTCACGGTAGGCGACCAGAGCCGCTTCCGCACCGGCGACATCATCGTTCATGGCCGCCATGTGATCGGCATGGTTCATGCCTTGCGCCGAATGGTCCATCTCCATCGCCTCAGTTTGATCCTGATGCGCCGAATGATCCATGGTCTGCGCCATCGCCGGTACTGCGGAAACTGCGAGGGCCGAAGCCATCAAACCTCGAATAATCATTGAATTTTTCATTGGTCATTCCTTTTTCTAGAACCAGAACCGGACGCCGACGACGTAGTTCGTCACGCTGGGATCTTCGCCCGCCGCGCGCGCAAAATCTGCACTGCCGCCAATCCGCCATTCCTGAGCGACGCCGATATACGGCGCGAACTCGCGCACGAATTCATAGCGCAGGCGCAAACCGGCTTCGATCCGATCGATCCCCGCGCCAACTCCCAGCTCCGGAATGTCCTGCGCTGAAAGTGCAAGTTCGGCACGTGGCTGTACGATCAGGCGCTGGGTGATGCGCTGGTCGATCTCCCCCTCAATGCGGGCCGTCACGTCGCCCTTATTGGAAATAAATGCCGCTGCATCCATTTCAAACTTGTAAGGAGCAATGCCCTGGATACCGATTACCGCATGGGTGCGTTCAGGTCCGGTCAGGTCTTGTCGGACACCTGCCTGGAAGTCGAAAAAGGGTGCGATGGCCCGGCTCCACAGAGCTTGGACCTCGGCCCCTTCGATCGGTTCGCCGAAGCTGCCTTCACCTTCGGATTTAAACCAGAACTTGTTGATATCGCCGCCGTAATAACCCTGGACGTCCCAGAGATAGCCGTCCGCGCCTTCGCGTGCCCTGTATTCCACGCGGTCGCCCTGTATCCATAGCCGCATGCCGCCATCGGTTTCGCGGACCAGCTCCTGCCGGGCTTCGTTCATGGCTTCCTCGCCCCAAATTGCAATACCGGCGCGCGCGGGGCCGCTGCCAGCTTCGGGCGGAGGCGGGAGGAGCGGGATCATATCGTCGGCAGACCCTTGCATTGCGGAATGATCCATTCCCTGCATGGCTGGTGACGGCGCGGAAAGCTGGCCCATCTGACTGTGGTCCATCTCGCCCTGGCTCGCCTGGCCTTGAGGCATATCGCCATGATTCATCTGGCTGTGATCCATTTCCATGGATTCCTGACCGGACTGCGCCATGGGCATCTCCATGCCCGAACGTTCTTCACCTTCGGCCATCGCCCCATGGTTCATCTGCGAATGATCCATAGTTCCGTGATCCATCGCCGGTTGGTCGCTGGCGGTCGGCTCGCAGGCGCCGTCCGCAACGGCATGGCCCATGTCCCGATGGCGCTGCGCTTCCTGCGCACACCTGTCCGCAGCATCCTGGCCCGTGACCAGCCCAGCCCCGGGCTGGGGTTGACTGGTGTCATGCCCGGCATGCTGTGCCGAAGCCGGTGCCGACAGCATCGTTCCGGCTGCGAGCGAGGCAAGCAGGCTTGCTACAAAAGTCTTCATGCTTCGCTCCCGTCCGGACTGGCGACCGTGACGATCTGAAACATTCCGGCATGCATGTGGTATAGAAGATGACAGTGAAAGGCCCAGTCACCGGGCTCATCGGCTGTCAGGTCGAATTGGGCGCTGCCGCCTGGCTGCAGGATTACCGTGTGCTTCAAAGGCTGGCGATCCGCAGGGGCACCATTGACCAGTTCGAAGAAATGACCGTGGAGATGGATCGGATGCGCCATCATCGTGTCGTTGATGAGCTTGACCCGGACCCGCTCGTCGTAGGCGAAGCGGATCGGTTCGTCGGAGACAGCGGAAAACTTCTTGCCGTCGAACGACCACATGTAGCGCTCCATATTGCCGGTCAGATGGATTTCCATCCGCCGGGACGGCGTTCTGCCCTCCTGGTGGGGCGTCAGCGCGCGAAGCTTGCGATAATCGAGCGTGCGATGGGGCACATCGGCAAGACCGATTCCGGGATCGCCCATGCGATCCACCGGATTCATCGACACCATGTCGAGGCCGGGGCCAACCTCGACGTCCGGAGGCAAAAGCGACGTATCGCGCATCTGCATGCCCGACATGCCTGCCATCCCCGCCATTGCGTCGCCGTCCGGCGTTCCGCTCGAGCCATGATCCATGCCCGCCATGGCACCATCGTTTCCGTGGTCCATACCAGACATGTCACCACCACTGCCTGCACCGTGGTCCATTCCGCTCATCCCCATGTCTGCCATGGTCAGAAGGGGCGGGTCGCGCAGCGGAGGTATTGCTGCGCGCGCGCCGGGCCTGCTCGCCAGCGTCGCGATGCCCATGCCAGAACGGTCCATCGACTCCGCCACCAGCGTGTAGGCCGGTTCCTCGCGCGGGGTGACGACAACGTCGTAGGTTTCGGCGACACCGATCTGCAGCTCATCGACCTCGACCGGTTCGACATTCTGTCCATCAGCCTGAACCACTGTCATGGGTAGGCCGGGGATGCGGATGTTGAAGAAGGTCATCGCGCCGGCATTGACAAAGCGCAGGCGCACCCGCTCACCCGGTCGGAACAGATACTCCAGATTGTCCAGCGGGCCATGGCCATTCAGAAGATAGGTATAGGCCGCGCTCGATACGTCGAGGATGTCAGTCGGCATCATGCGCATCTTCGCCCACATCCGGCGGTCTTCACCCGAGAGCGGGTAATCGTCGGTCCAGGTATTCTGGTTGTAGTTGAAGTAACCCTCGCCCTTCTTGAGTTTGTCGAAGATCGTGTGGGGCGACATGTCGCTGAATTCGCTCAGCACCACGATATATTCGCGGTCGGCCTGCACCGGATCGGGACCTGCGGGATCGACCACGATCGCGCCATAGTGGCCCGCCTGTTCCTGAAGGCCGCTGTGCGAATGCCACCAGTAAGTTCCCGATTGCCGCACGGGAAATTCGGCGGTGAAGGTCTCACCCGGCTTGACCCCGGGGAAGCTCACTCCCGGAACGCCATCGAGCTCAAATGGTACGAGAAGCCCGTGCCAGTGAATGGACGTATCTTCCTCAAGCTGGTTATGCACGTTTAGCCGGACCGTCGTTCCTTCCTGCAGGCGCAGGAGAGGTCCTGGAATACTGCCATTGACAGCGATCGCGCCGCCGCGCCTGTTGCCGCTTGCGAAGGCGGACCGGGCTACGGTGAGGTCGATATTCGGCCCCGCCACCTCGTCCAGTCCCTTACGAGCATTTCCCGCCAGGAGGTCACCGCCGCGCGCCCAGGCCGGCATTGCTCCGGCAAGGCCAAGCAGGCCCATCCCGCCTGCTCCCGTACCAAGGAATTTGCGTCGATTTACGGAAATCATTGAATGCGGCTCCTGATGTGACATACACCCACCCTTACGCGCCTGTCAGCTGTACCCCTCAAAGTTTTTGACCCGTTCTCTCAGCCGGTTGCGCGCACGATATATGCGCGTCTCGATCGCCTTCTCGGTCGTGCCGAGCAACGCGGCGGCTTCGGCCTGGCTTCGGCCTTCGACACTTACGAGCACAAGCGCTTCGCGCAGGCGTATGGGCAACCGCCCGATCTCCGCCTCGACGAACCTGAGTTGCTCACGGCTCGCTGCAAGGTTTTCGGGATCGGGCGTGTCGTCGGCCACCGCCTGTATCTCGTCAGAACTCGGAAAACCGAAGAAACCGACGACCTTCCTTCGGCGAAGTCGGTCGCGACACCGGTTCAGTACAATCGTCGTCAGATAGGGGCCGATGGGCTTGGCGGCATCGAGGCGATGCCGGGTGATCCATACCGAAGCGAGGCTGTCCTGGACCACGTCCTGAGCGGACGAGGAGGACCCCAGCATACGCGTCGCAAGCGCACTCAGCCGGGCGACGTGGGCCTCGACGAGAGACGAAAACGCCTGCCCGCTGCCGGCCACTACCTGCGCGACAAGTATTTGTTCTGAATTGCCCCTTTTTGCCGGCATGCGGGATCAGCTGCGCGGGCTGTCGGTAAGAGCCTTGGACACTTGCTGGTCAAATCGTCTTTGCTGATCGGGGTCGAGAATTTCACGCATGTCGAAGACATGACGGACCGTTGATTTTTGTAGATCGCCCATGCGGGCATGAACCTCATCGATGGCCGCCCCCACCTCGGGTCCGTATTTGTGCTCGGCTTCCATCGCCTGCGCGAGTTGGGCGTTGGCAGCGCGCGCAGAGGCGTCGAGCCTGGCCCGTTCCACAGCGAAGTGCGCTTCGAGTGCTTCAAGGCGTTGCTTCTGCTCGTTGGTTAACGTGAGTTCGTCATGCACGAACGCGTGCAGGCCCGTATCAGCATCGTGATTGGCCCAGCGATCCGCGCCGAGCGCACCGAGACTACCGGCGAGTGCCGCGAGCAGCACAGCGAGGGCAATATGCAATTTCTTCAATGTCTAGCGCTCCACGTGCAGCAGCGCGGAGGGCGAGAGCCGCTCTCCTACAATGATACTATCTGCTATGCTTGCTTGCGAACCAGCAAATTGTGCAGGCCACCCGCTGGTGCCTGCGCCGGCTCCCAGGCCGACTACGAACAGGCCCGCGAACAAGGCCATCCTGCGGCGTCGTTCAACGATTTCGCCAAGCTGGCCAGCCCGTTGCCACACGCCGGTCATGAAATCGTCCGGGACTTCGAAGGAGTCCTGTGCGCCCAGCGTACCAAGCATCGCATCGAGTGTCTGATTGTCACGCATCCATTGCTCCTGTCGGTTGCCTGCTTCCTATACGCGATAGAATTCCCGAACCCTTAAATTTCTTTTTTGAGGGCTGCGGCCCCGCTGTGCGTATCAGAACGTGCAACGGACAATAGCGAAGTTTGTCTGAACAGACCGGGAATCATATGGTGAAAAATGCACGCCTCACAGAAGCGGAACGGGAATTCACTCCCCTGCTTGGCAGGAGCTGGCTTACACCGTTCTATGATCGTGCAATTGGTATATTCACCCGTGAGGCGAAATGGCGCCGGGAGACCGTCAGACAGGCTCGGCTTGAACCTGGCGACCGCGTCATCGATGTCGGGTGCGGCACGGGGACGTTACTGCGGGCGTTGATGGCAGACTGTCCCGAAGCGGGCTTGGTCGGCGTCGAACCCGACCCTGCCGCGCTGGCCATAGCCCGCAAAAAGTTCGGACAGGGTGCCGATCTGGTACGGTGGCACAACGGCTTTCTCGACAGCCTCGTGCTTGCCGATGATTGGCGGCCCAACATAATAGTCAGTAGCCTCGTTTTGCACCAGGTTCCGTTGCCGGAAAAACGCGCGATTCTTGACGAGATCGAGAGGTTGCTCTCTGCGGACGGTGTAGCACTTATCGCGGACTATATGCGGCAGGACCGCCCGCTGATGCGCGCACTGTTCCGGACAACCGTGCAATTTCTCGACGGCGTCGAGGATACTCAGCCGAGCGCTGACGGAGCAGTCGAAAAATTGCTGGATGAAATTTTTGCAAACGCAGAGCTGCTCGCTCAAATCCATACCGCAACCGGAACCATTTCGCTCTGGCGCGGCACCAAGAAAGGAAATGTAAGATGATCAAAGACAACCCATCGAAGCCGCTGCGGCGTTCGCTGACGGCATCGGTTCTTCTCACGCTGGCGGCGTGCTCGAATGCCGCACAGGCCGCAACCTACACCATGTTCCGGGATCCGGGATGTGGTTGCTGCCTGAGCTGGGCAGGACATGTCGAGGGCGGCATGGAAGCAGAAGTGGCTTCGGTCGATACTGACAATATGAGTGCGCTCAAGGCAGCCAGGGGCGTACCGCAGGATCTGTGGTCGTGCCACACAATGGAAGTCGATGGCTACATCATCGAAGGTCACGTACCCGCCGAAGCGATCGCGCGGCTCCTGCGCGAAAGGCCCGAGGGAGTAACCGGCCTCGCCGTTCCCGGAATGCCGATAGGCTCCCCCGGCATGGAAATGGGCGACCGAGTGCAGCCCTATGAGGTCATCGCTTTTGGTCCGAGCGGCCACAAAGTCTTTGCATCCTATCCGTAACCGCCACCCGACCCGTATAATCGCAATTCAAGAGGAGATCGCTCATGCAAGACCGCTCGCTCAAATCGTCGATCCTCGCCTGGGGCTGGACACTCAGCCTGTTTCTGCTCCTCAGCTACTTGATCTGCATAGCTTTCGGCCTGCTCGCGCCCGAACGGTTCCATATGCATGAAGCCTGGGAGCCGCTGCTTCCTGGCTTCGAGTGGTTGACGCTGTCCGGATTCCTTGCAGGCGCAATCGGCAGCTTCTTATATGGGTGGTACATTGCTGTGATCGTGGTGCCTTTGTACCGGTACTTCAGATAACGCTCGAGGAAATCAGACTGGCTTGAAACGGCGCTCTATCGATCGGATCGAGCACTCGATCCGGCGCAGATGTCGGATGCGATAAAAGCAGGCTAGCGGCGCCAATTAGAATTACCCGTCAACAGGAGACGAACAATTTCGCGATATCGATCCAGCGACGATAGACATGGTCTCCTTCTGCACACCGTCATAGGCGCGATCATGGGTTTCGCGATCCTTCATCCGGCGACAACACTTGTCTATTGGTATGAATTCGGCGCTTCGAATACTGCCGCCCATAGCAACGCGCTCGCTTTTCTGCTTGACCGCCTGTCTTCGGCATTCGCGTTCGAAATGATGACGATGAGCGCTGTTTATGCAGTCTTGGGCGCTGCGATTGGGCTCGGATTTGGTATTTATCACAGCCGCCTTTTGGATGAACGCTCGAAAGTTCGTTTCCTTGAACGCGAGCTCGAAGAAGAACTACCTTTGCTCATTGCCCGGGGCGAAGGAGAGCATGTCGAGTTCAAGTCGTCTATGCGTTGGGACAGACGCGAAGAGCGCGTAAACCGGCGCCTGCAGCAGGTTGTCGTGAAGACAATAGCGGGTTTTCTCAACCATGAAGGTGGCACGCTCTTGATCGGCGTGGAAGACGACGGGGCTGTTGCGGGCATTGAAGCGGATATGCGAACGCTCAAGCACGCTAACCAAGATGGATTCGAACGACTTTTGATGGATACTACAAGAGACGCCCTAGGCGGGCATGCTTGTGCCCTGGTCCATAGTCGTTTTCATATCCTTGGCGGGCTGACCGTTTGCAGGGTGATCGTCGAGAAGAGCGTACATCCAGTTTACTACACCGACGGGGGTGTCGCTCATCTCATGCTGCGCACCGGAAACAGTACCCGGGAGCTGGATGTTCGCGAAGCTCAGGCGCACCTTCAACGAAGAGAAGCCGGGCCGATATAACTTTAACCCGGTCGCACGCAGACGCCTGGATTCTCACAGATTCTTTTTTGAGGGGTGAAGCCCTGCCAAACGTACTTTTCGGCAATGATGTTTTTCCGACGAGAGGACATCCATAGGGGAATGTGTTGCAAGGACATTGTCGCGATCGAACGGGCAGTACTGCCGGATCCATAACACTGTTGGGCGGTGTTGCGATGGGAACCGGCGTCATGATCGGCGCAGGAATATTCGCGCTTACCGGGCAGATCGCCGAACTTGCCGGTCCGCTTTTCCCGCTGTCCTTTATTGCTGGCGCGCTGGTAACCTCGCTGGCGGCCTACAGTTACATCAAGATGTCGAACAAATGGCCGTCCTCTGGCGGTATCGCGATGATCTTGCAAAAGGCATACGGGCCGGGAGTCGTTGCCTCAGCAGCCGCGCTGATGATGACGCTATCGATGATTATCAACGAAAGCCTTGTCGCACGAACCTTCGCAACCTACGCTCTGCGGCCCTTTGGTCTGGAAAGCACCGGCTGGCTTGTGTCCGCCGCGGCGCTCGCCGCTATCGTCTTTGCCTATCTGGTCAATGCGGCGGGTAACAAATCAGTCAGCGGCCTTTCGGTTATCATGTCAAGCATCAAGATCGGCGGGATCGCGATTTTCGCGATTGCCGCGATCTGGGCCAGCGGACTGAGGGGCGGCGCATTTTCAGAGCCGGTAGAGCTATCAAATGCCGATGCTTTGCTTGCCTCGGTCGCCTTCTCGATCCTGGCCTTCAAGGGTTTCACCACGATCACCAACAGCGGCGCTGAGATGGTTGACCCGCACAAAAATATCGGTCGCACGATTATGATCTCGATTGCAGTTTGCATCGTGATTTATCTGCTTGTCGCACTAGCCGTCGGCTCCAGTCTCAGCATCTCACAGATCGTACAGGCGCGCGACTATTCGCTGGCAGCAGCGGCGCGGCCGGCTTTCGGGCAGATGGGTTTCTATTTCACTGTCGCTATTGCTCTCACCGCTACCATTTCGGGTGTGATCGCGAGTGTTTTTGCTGCCTCACGCATGTTGGCCATGTTGACGGAAATGAAGATGATCCCGCACAGCCATTTCGGCATGAGCGGCGGGATACGCAGCCACATGCTGGTTTATACCGTGGTCATTGCCGGCACGCTCGCCGCCCTGTTCGATTTGTCGCGGATCGCTTCGCTGGGCGCGTTTTTCTACCTCGTGATGGACATGTTGGTGCACTGGGGCGTCTTGCGCCATCTGCGCAAAGAAGTTGGTGCAAGCGCAACGGTACTTCTTGCCGCGTTGGCGGCAGATGGCGTGGTCCTCGCAGCCTTCACCGCAGCCAAATTGCGCAGCGATCCTGCGATTGTAGCCTATGCGATCATCGGGATCGCTATCGTATTCTTGGGCCAATGGATCTTCCTCTCGCGCAATCCCGATGCTCCTGCATCACCCGAGAAAGATCAGTCGGAAGAAACGGGATGAACAGGCTTTTCCTTCTCGATTGTGAAGCTCTCGAAGCGAATTCGTTTCGAAACCACACCCGATTCTCGGCGTTTCCCAAAAGAACAGCCAGACAGACCCAATGGAGCGATTTATGACGACCCGAACAGCGACGGTTTACCGCATGGTGATGGAGGATCATGTCTGTCCCTATGGTCTCAAGACGATCGATCTCCTCAAGCGGCAAGGCTTTGAGGTCGACGATAATCACCTGACAAGCAGGGAAGAAACCGACGCGTTTAAAGACAAGCACGACGTTGAAACCACGCCCCAGACCTTTATCGAAGACAAGCGCATCGGTGGTTACGACGACGTTCGCGAATTCTTCGGCAAGAGGCGCTCGCAGCCCAAGGAAGGCGAAACCAGCTATCAGCCCGTCATCGCGATTTTCGCGGTGGCTCTGCTGCTCGCGCTCGGGCTGAGCTGGGCGTTCTTCGACAACCTTTTTACCGTGCGCGCGGCAGAATGGTTCGTGAGCCTGTCGATGACTTTGCTGGCTGTCCAGAAGCTGCAAGACGTGCGCAGCTTCTCGACGATGTTCCTGAACTACGATCTGCTGGCCAAACGCTGGGTGCCGTATGGCTTCGTATATCCGTTCGGCGAAGCCGCCGCGGGTATTCTCATGACCGCTGGCGCGCTGACCTGGCTCTCGGCTCCCTTGGCGCTGTTTATCGGGACTATTGGCGCCGTCAGCGTATTCAAGGCGGTCTACATCGATAAGCGCGAGCTCAAATGCGCCTGCGTCGGGGGTAGCAGTAATGTTCCGCTTGGCTTCGTCTCATTGACCGAGAACCTGTTCATGATGGGCATGGGTCTGTGGATGGGCGCAAAGGCCTTCCTATGATCATTGCGCTCATTCTTGCCGTCGCTCTGTTCCTCCTGGCTGTCGCTTCACACCTCGCGATCCTTGGTGTCGGCCACCGCCTCCTTGGTCGCAGGCGAGACACGCTGGCCAAACTTGGCGTCTCGCTGCTCGTCCTTGGGTCGCATTTTCTGGTCGCAATCCTGTTCGCGGTCGGCTTCTGGCTAGGTGCGGAATGGGATCTTGGAGGGTTCGACAAGGCCCCGGCGATGGACTGGATGGACTACTTTTATTTCTCGCTCATCAATGTGACCACGCTTGGTCTGGGCGACATCTATCCGACCGACCACCTGAGGGTGCTCGCCGGCGTCGAAGCCCTGACAGGCTTCGCACTCATCAGCTGCTCGGCGCAGCTATTCTGGACCATGATGCATGAAGGAGAAAAAGCATGACCGAAAAGACGAACCACTCGGACAAAGGAGGGGGAGGGAGCTACTGGCGGTTCATGGCCATGGTCTCGACCTCAACCGTGATCATGTTCTTCCTGATGTATGCCAACACGTTCACCGTTGACGATATCTTCTGGAGCGAAACCCGCTTCTGGATGATGTTCGTCATGGGCGGAATGATGATGATCGTGATGCTCCTTTTCATGTGGGGCATGTACAAGGACCGGACCAAGAACTTTATCATTCTTGGCGTCGGTGCCGTCGTGTTCGCCCTCGCCCTGTGGCTGGTGCGCAGTCAAACCACCGTCGACGATACCGAATATATGGCCGCGATGATCCCGCATCACTCGATCGCGATCATGACCAGCGAACGCGCAAGCCTGAAGGATCCAAGAGTGCGCGAGCTCGCACAGGCCATCATCGTCGCCCAGCGCCGTGAAATTGCTGAGATGAAATATCTCATCCAGGACATCGAGGAAAACGGTCCGCGCACCGAAGAACGCCTGCCCGAGGAGATGCAGCAATGAACAAGATCGCAATCCTGACGCTTGCAGCCCTCCCTCTGGCGGCCTGCAACACCAATACCGCGGTCGGCAATGATCGCGAAGCACAGCTCGATCCCCCGGCAACTGCGGCGCCGATAGAGAGTGCTGCGAGCGCTCTTGCCAACCTCAGCCCGGGCCTCATGCTGCCCGAGACCATGAGCGACGCGGACCTCGCCACGCTGGGAGCCGAGAACACGTGTCAGTTTCGCCTGACTGAGGTCGCGTTTCCGTCGTTCGTCTACGACAACAGCGGTGGCGGCGCGATCAAGATCAACGGCAAGCTGATCCCTGTCACAGCAAGCGCCTCGGGTGAGTATGCGAATGGTGAGCTTCGTATCCGCACGCGCCTTCTCGATGACGAAGGAGACGCGGGCCTGCAGATGCAGGAACTCATCGTCGCCGGCCCCCGGATGAAGGACGAGTTCGGGTTCTGGGGCTACACGACTTG
>OJAU01000160.1_pt1 | contig 40266 bp, 36 predicted proteins | sample 1589791 | NCBI WGS metagenome assembly OJAU01 (sample SAMN05416849, study PRJEB24817) | seawater metagenome | isolation source: Sea water | place: Canada:Atlantic | collected 2013-07 | reverse complement strand
ATTCGACTACGTCCGAATCCACTCGGAATTGCTAACGTCAGTTCTAAACCGAAAATCAACGAATATTAACCCGTAACTGACGGTTATACGAGACCGTTGTGTGTCATTTGAAAAAAATATGGAAGACCTGAATGAAATAGAAAAAAAACTCAACCTGACTTTTCCAATGGTATATAAAGAATTCTATTTGGAATGTCAAAAATCTATTCCAAAAGGTATGGTTGGAACTGACTTATTTCACAATAAAAATGAGCTAAAAGAATGGGCTTTAGAATTGTTAGAAGAAGATAATGCTGAAAACTTTCTGACTGACAATGACTTTGTTTTTATGATGCACCAAGGATATATGTTTTGGTATTTTAAGATAGACGGAACTGAAAATCCAAGTGTTTATTTTTATCGAGAAATGAGCTTAAAACCAGATAAATTAACTGATTTAAAAACATTTCTATCGGAATATCCGAAAAACTAAAATGTCTAATGCAAAAAACAAATTCTAAATTCTTAAAAAATCAATTAGAAAAATTTCTATCAGAGAATGAAGTAGAAAACTTCATAATGGAAAATTTTGAGAAAATAGAATATATTATCGAATATGACCCAACTGAAAAACAAGAATCCAAAACAAATTCAGATGATATTATGAGATTATGGTCCTTACCAAACGTAATTGGAAAGCAATTAAATTTGAATGACGTTTGTGAAAGGTTAGTTACCTACAAAAATGAAATTCCTCTTTGGATAAAAATAGAATCAACGGATGACAATAATGTTTTGAAGTTTTTAATAAGTAAACGATTTAGAAAAATAAGAATTATTGAAGAATGGCACAAATTGAATGAATACAAGCCAATTCTGAAAGAAAAAACGCCACACAACAACGTATAAAATTAATTGCTAGTTTCTAGCCTGCTTACGAAAGTCCTCGCGGACTTTCTATCTGTGTTTTATTTGCTAACTTTAGTGCTTAAACCACGCAACTAATCTTATACAACAACGTTGTGGGTAATTAAAACAAGCAGAATGTACTCAGAATTCTATCGGATTTGTGTGTGACCGCAATCATTTAATCGGTTCATAAAGTCTAGGTAAAAAGCCAATCAGCACTCTTTCGGATTTTTGACACATTTACTAAATGCAAGGGTAGAGGAGAAGCGACAAAGATCAATGCGTAATTCAAAAAAACTACCCACAACAAAATGTAAAAACAATAAGCAAATCTGAATTCCTTCGGAATTCATCGCTTTTTGCTAAATTTAGTGATTGTAACCGGAAATTCCTTCGGAATTTACGCTTACTGTTTTTACACAAACCGTTGTGCTTAATTAAAAACCAGAATGCAGAGAGAAATAATATTAAGGCGTTTAGCTATCATAAAGCAACTTTACAATCAAGGAGTGGAACAAACTAAAAGGAGCGAAAATCTTGCAAGTTTTTCAATTTTAAGTTTTCACGACTCTGTAGAAATGTTATTAAAACTGTATTCTGAATATAAAAATAAAAAGGAAGTTTTTTCTTTTCCTAAATATTGGGATGAATTTCCAGAGTTACCGCTGAAAGAACAGATGAATAGTCTTTCTCTGAGAAGAAAAAATTTAAAACATAAAGGACTTTTTCCTTCAAAATTAGACATTGACCACTCAAAATTTTCTACAAAAGATTTTCTAAAAGAATCCATTGAGTTAATTGATGGAATAAAATTCGACTCAATTTCACTAACAGAATTAGTTTCTAATAATGAAGTAAGAGAATTATTAAAAGAGTCTGAAAATCAAATTGATAAGAAGAATTACGATTTGATTTTGGAAAATACCGCTAAAGCCTTTGCAATTTTAATAAGACAATATGAGAAAAAAGCAGATGGAAATTATAGTTCGCCTTTTTTCTTTGGTGAGGATTTAAGTTTTCATAATAGCTTTTTTATGGGTTTTGACAGTAGTGAATTACCAAATGAATTTCGGAAATTAGGAGAGTTTATTGACAAATCTGGAGAGTCAATTAAACAAATGCAATTTGCGATAAAAATTATAAGTTTGGGTTTAGATTATAAAAAATATGTTTTATTCAAATATTTAACACCTAATGCAACTTTCACAATTGGCGGAGATATAATATGCGAAATGTGGAGTGGTCACAAAAAAGAGCAATATCCTGAAAATGAATTAAGTTTTTTAATAAACTTCGTTGTCGAATGTTCATTAAAACTTCAAGAATTTGAAATTGACTATGAAAAATTGAATTTTGAAATACCCGAAGTAATAATTAAAGAAATAAATAACTAAGCACAACAACGTATATAGCTCATAGCTTGGTAGTTGCTTAAACGAAGTTAAGGCATATTTGGAAAGTCGCCAAATTTTTAAATTTGACGATTTCCAATAAAAAAGATAAGTAGTAAAACTTAAAAATCTGGCTTGTGCTTAATCCGAAAATAATCGCTAATTTACACGCTACGAGCCATATACAAAACCGTTGTGAGCAATTAAAAAGAACATTTGTGAGAAACATTTTCAACCTATTTTTATTACTATTTTTCTTCGCTTCTTGTGGACAGAAAGGAAATGAATCGAACGATAATAAACGTGAAAATTCTGCACTAACGAATCAAACTGATTTATTTGAATTTAAGATACCTGACACCATTTCTCTTGGAAAGCATATTGGAAGAATAACTAAATATAAGCGGAATAAAAAGCCTAATTACGACTATTTACTATCGGTAATTGTGAGTAATCAATATGTAGATTCAAAAGTCAAAACAGACACTTTTAGCAACGGAACTTTGAATCCGTTTTTTGGAATTAATGGATTTAAAACTGGAACTCAAGAAATTGAATTAATAATTGAAGAACAAATTCTTGAACTGTACGAAAAAGACAAAGACTCTTTTTTAGGAATAACAAAACTATATCACCAATATGACACTCGAATTACAGTCGTTGATGGAGATTTTATATCTGAAACTGAAAAAGAACTATTAACTGAATTAAAAAATGAGTAAAATAACTGCTCACAACACAGTATAAAAATAATTGCTTAGTTTTAGGCTTAAGCGAAGGTCGTTGCAAGTTTACTACGTCTGATTTTCCTGCGGAAAATCCTCGCACGTAAACCCGCAACTCTTTTTATACCAACCGTTCTACGCAATTTGACCAAATCAAGAAAATGAAGGAAAACTTCCATATTACAGGACTTTTTTATGAATCAAAAGGATATAAATTCAGGAAAGTTCTGAATATTAAAAAAAATGAATCCAAATTGAAACTTCCTGACTTAATGGTTGTGATGATGAATCCAGGAAAGTCTCGACCAATAAACGGAATTGACAATAGCGACTTGGAATCGGAAGCGATACCTGACACTACTCAAAGTAAAATAATGGAAGTAATGCTGAATTGTGGATTTGAATACTCTCGAATTTTAAACCTGTCAGATGCTAGAGAAACAAGTAGCGGAAAATTTTACCAAATGATTCCAGTATTTGACAAAGAAAATATTGCTCACTCAATTTTTGATAAACGCAGGAAAAATGATTTTGAAAACTATTTTATAAGAGGTGTGAAAACTATTTTTGCTTGGGGAGTTAATAATTCGCTAACTGAATTAGCCAAAAGCGCAATAGACAGAATAGGAATTGAAAATTCTTTTGGAATAAAAAAAACTGGAACGGAATACGCATATTATCATCCTTTACCACCAAATTATTATAAACAAAAAAAATGGGTGGAAAAGTTAACCGAACAAATAAAAACTGCGTAGAACAATGTGTATAATTCATTGCTAGTTAGAGCCTACTTACGAAAGTCCTTGCGGACTTTCTATCTGTGATTTATTTGCTAAATTAGGTACTTAAACACGCCACTAATCATACACAAACACGTTACCCAACATTTGAAATGACCGACGAGGAACTAAAAAAATTAATAACTGAACTTGAAAATCGGAACGAAAAAGACAAAGCTTATTTCGGATTTTATCAATACGGCGGAGGACCAGACGAAAGTTGCATAAAAGCCAATAGGAAAGGACTCGAACTCTATGCTGCTGAATTACTAAAAGCAGGGATTAAATCTGAAAATCTTGAATACAACGAAAATAAAATTGCCTCAGTTGGACTTGACATTGATTGGATTGACGAAGATGGCGAGTTCTTTTTTGATTATGTTGAATTAACAAATAAGAAAAAAGAACCGAACAAAAAGTTTCCTGAATATAAAGAAACTTGGAAAGATAAAATTTTCAAAGTTAGTTGTATTGGGATTGGAATATTACTTGTCGGACTGATTTTAGTTGGAATAATAACTGTTATAACTTGGATATAAAAAAACGTTGGGTAACAATGTATAACCGCAATTACGGCGGATTCGACTACGTCCGAATCCACTCGGAATTGCTAAAGCCAGTGTCAAACCGAAAATAAACGCTAATTTAACCCGTAACTGACGGTTATACGAGACCGTTGGCATTAATATTAACGAAAAAATGGATATTGACGAAATAGAATTAGGAATTATATTTATAGTTCTTGGAATTGTTGGGTTTCTTATTCTCTATCCGAAAAAAAATAAACTTCATTCTGACAGAACAAATTGGGTTCAGAAACAATTTTTAATCAAATCCATTTTTGCTTTATTTATCACCTTAATCGGGCTATTTGTATTAATACGATATTTTATTTAATTATCATAAACCCTGATTAAATTACATCAATTTTTGGTAGAAAAAATGGAATTAATTTTATTTCTAGACCATTTAGTCTCTAATACTATGAGGCAAACTAGCTGAAGAGAAAACAAAAAAAATCTAAAATGAATCACTGCAATGTGTACTTGAATAAATACTAATGCCAACACTGTATAAAAACAATAACGGCTGAATTTCCCCTTCGGAAATCCCAGCCGTTTTGCTATCTTAGTGGCTTAACCAAAAGGTCAGTACAGGAGTTTGCTCGCCTTTGCATTAATAAACTCAGCCGCATCCGCAAACTCCCACCGTTACTGATTTTTATACATACACGTTGGCAATAATATAAAAAATGAGTAACAGAGAGATTGAATTAAAAATTATTTCCGACGAGTTTGCCTTGTGGGAATTAAGGTTACAAAATCTTAGTTCAATGAATCTTTTTGATGCTCATAATCTATCTGAAGATAGTATTTGTGAGTTATTCAATAACATATTTAATTACAATCTTATAAATTTAAATGCTATTAATGTTAACTTTCCAGCAATAGATTTAGGTGATTTAAGAAACTCTGTTTGCATTCAAGTTACAAGCACCAAATCAAGCAACAAAATTCAAAAAACAATAGATAAGTTTATTGAAAGTAATCTGCACATTAAATATTCTGAATTATTTATTGTAATACTTGGAAAAAAACAAAAAAAATATGACTCTTTAAAAGCTAATGAAGAGATTTTATTTGACTATAAAAGTCAAATACTTGATTTTCGAGATATTTTAAATTTAATTAGGAGTAAACCAATAAGTCAATTAAAAAAAATATCAAAAATTCTAAAACAGGAAAATAACATAAAGAGCAATGTTCCAGTAGTAAATCATAGAAAAATTAAAAGAAACTTTAACTTAAAAAGAAAACTCGAAGAGAATTTTTTAAGAAATTTAGATTATAATGAGTCAGAGTATTCTATTTATGAACCCTGGATTAAATTTAAATATTCTAAAATTTTAATAAAATCAATTAATGATTGTCAATGGCCATTATCTGAAATGGATTCTGACGATAATATAAGCTCGTGGTTTAAAGCTGAATTTTGGGATTTCTATGAGAACGGAATTGAATTTGTTTCTGGAAATTCAAAAGTTGTTATTAATAAAGATGGAACTTGGAAACCAATCGATTATTTTGAAAATAAAGCCGATTATCCACAATCTGAATTTAAAGGTTGTGTAAATTTCTTGAGAATACCATATGAATTTATAATTGATTTTGATATGGAAGTTGACCCATATGATGGACTACCTAGTTTATACGTTACATATGCAAAAGACGGAATGCCTTATGAAGAGATTTTATATGGTGAGATAGGCTCTTTTAAATCAAAGAAAAAAAGAATAATCTTTGACGAAAAATTGAAATTAATTGATTAAAAAATACTATTGCCAACAACGTGTATAAGTAATACGGGTGATATTGTTTAATCGAAAGTTTCGGTATATTTGGTACGACCGCCAAATCTTCTGATTTGGCTTTTTGAACAAAAAAGATAAAAAGAAAAACAGTAGATTTGGCTAGTGTTGGCTTGAAAATTAAGGAAACTCCCTTCCCGCACTACTCATACACAAACCCGTTGGGCACAATTAGTAGACTTAATTAAAATTAAATAATGAAAAAATTAAAAAACTTCATTTTACTTGCATTGAGTTTACTACTATTCGATAGCTGTAACTCTCAAACTGCAAATGTCGATCTTTATTACAAGTATTCTTTTAATAGCCCAATTAAGGTATTTAACAAAAAAACAAAAAAACCGTATAGTGGAGAATTTGTCAGTATCTCTAACAACGATAAAGTTAGAATTGAATTCAAAGATGGAAAAATGGATGGTACTTACCTTCGTACCTTTATAGACGGTGACACGCTTGAATACAAAAAATATGAAAATGGAATTAAGCTGCTATCATTAGATTTTATATATCATAACGGCAAATTAGATTATAAAGAACTTATAAAAGATCAAAATGGTAATAATGCAGATATAAAATTATTTATCGAAAGTTGTAATTTATTAGTTAATAATAATTTTAATGAGTTGGATAATTTATTAGATAACGACTACAGTGAAACATTTAAAAAATTAAAATATTTATTTGGACCTCTGCAAAGTTTCAAGTTAAATAATGTCACTAAAAAATATTACAGGTACAATAAATCTGAACATATTACTGGAGATATAACATTTTATTTTTCTAAAAAAGACCTTAATTTAGCTTTTTTAATTGTTATGACACCGCAAAAAATTAAAGGACAAGGGTTTATTTATCCAACCTTAGATTATGAAATAGAAAAAAGTCAAATAGACAGAAAAGTTATAAAATCAATAAATGAAAAAAACATTGATGAATTTATTTCTTTAACTCAATATTCTGATTCCCATAAAACTTTCTTTAAAAAGAAATTTGAGAAAATAGGCGAAATATCAAAGGACAGTAGGTTCCTTAATACTCATTTTGACTATTTTAATCGATTACTTTTAGTGCAAGACTATTTGGTAGTGATTGACAATGAAAAACAAGTTTTATCTTTAATTTATGACATAAACAAGAATAATTTAAATTTAATCGATATCAAGTTTTCAAATTATCATAAAGACTTTAATGTTTTGCATAGAATCAATGGAAAATAACTGTGCCCAACAATGTATAACCGCAATTACGGCGGATTCGACTACGTCCGAATCCACTCGGAATTGCTAACGTCAGTGCTAAACCGTAAATTAACGCCTATTAACCCGTAACTGACGATTATACGAGACCGTAAAATGCTGATTGTTTAAAGTTTAATTTTAAGTAGTAAGATTGTATTTTTTTAACAAATATAAAGGGGGGGTGGTAGCATTATTTATTTTGATTAAAGCCTATGTAAAATCACTTTTACATAAATGACATAGTCTATATTTTATATAAAACCTCTCAAATTAAAATTAATTGAATAATCTCTTTAGGTATATTACTGAGGTTAGCAAAAATTGGTAAGCTTATAAAAACCAAATTTTATATATTTATATAATCATATAATTCTACAAAAAATGCGGCACTCAAATACATTAAATGGACTTATTGATGAAGACTACCAGATTCTTCAAAATGAATATAGTGGTACCGAGCAGTTACATGAGGTTCTTCATTTTTTAGATCTTGCATTTCCAGAATGGAAAACTCATAAAGGGCTAGGGGCAGGGGCTCCAGAGTTTGTACTTTGGGTAATCAATCATACAAGCGAAACTTGCCATACTTACTCGATGAGGGAGTATCTCAAGTTGCTTTATACCGAGATTGCTGACACCTACGAATCTAGTAAAGAGTTTTATACAAATGCTTTTGAAGAAAATTGCTATAGAATTTTTATTGATATGGATGATGATTTCTTCTTAGAAGAATATGGAGTGTCTGTAGAGTATTTAAATGACCATCAGATTAATGGGATGTTTGAGGATTACTATAAGAAAAGAGTAGAGGAAGAGCCTTTTAACTTTACGTTTGAAGAAGACATACCCTGGGAACTTTCATTATAATTAACAAGATTTTATATAAATTATACTTTAAAAAAATTCTTATATCCTTTTATTGGCATTTCGGTTTCTCTTCCATAACCCAGAGATTTCATTGAATCGTATAGTGACTTATTCAAAAAATCATAATAATCGCAGCCATTTGCTTTACAATATTTTTTTATATCACTTTTTAAAATGCTAGAAATACCTTTTACAGGATAAAAAATAGGAAAGTAGGCTTTTGGTAATGTGTGGGTATACTGTCCACAAACATCAATTCCGGTATAGATTTTATATTTAAAACCGTAATCTTTTTGATCTTTTATAAATTGAAGCATTAGGTTAACACAATTACCCTTTCTAAATTCGTTTATTCCTCCGAAGTATTTCTTTTCTTCAAATTTGTACTGAAAATCTGTTGTAATGTTGAGTAGGTTTTTTTCTAATAGACGAATATTTTTCTTTATTGGATTCGTAATTATCATAGATTTATAATGGTCAACAATAAAGCCTGAAGATTTTTCTATACAAGATATTCTAAAAGAGATGTTAGTAGTTATTCCTATTTTTAAAATATTCTCATTTTGAAATTTTAAGATGTAAAGTACTATTTTCATGTCTGGCAATTTTTAGTGAATTAATAGATTAAACCATATATTAACAATTAAAAAGCGTGGAACTGTACTTACGAGTTTAAGAGGTATCGCCAGACACCTATCGACCACATAAGACAGCCCACGCCGGAACGTGAACGTCTAAACTGCTAATAGGTCGATTTTAAAAACTGGCGATTTTCTTAAACCTTTAGTAGCTAAACGCTAAGAGTATGTATTCAAAATTTTATTTCATAGTTGAATTTAGAAATATAAAATTAATCATTTATTGCTGATATATGATGCGATACTTTTGTTTATAATATTTTTGATAGAGGTATCTTCCTCAAGTGCTCTCATCTTAAGTTGTTTTAAAAGATTGCTTTCCATCCAAAAAGAAAACTGCGTTTCATCTTTTTCTTGTTTTAAAGGCGTTACTTTTTGAAGCGGCTTTCTGGTTGAACTGTTAACCTTTTTTAATAGTTCTGAAAGTTCTAATTTTTTATGGCTCATAGGGTTATATAATTATAGAAATCTATATAGTATTTCGGTGGAAAGGCTTTCAATCTGTTGTTTCGCTTTCACATTTTCTGGTATGCCCTTGGTAAAAGCAGACCTTGTAAATGATACGAGATCGCTTATATGTGTTTTGGCTAAGGAAAGCTTGTCAATCTTTCTAAGCTCGGTCTGTATGTCGAGCGTAAGGGTCGTGTTGGGTTTAATCATATTAAGCACCACAAGAGATTTATCTAATGCCTTTTGAGACTTTATAAGACTCATTGTCCCTTGGATGGCCATCAGGTCCATTATGCCCGCTTTTGTTGGAACCACTATCAAGTCTGCAAGATTGATAAGATATTTAAGGTTATTGGTAAGATAAGGGGGTGTATCTATAAATATATAATCATATTGCAACTTTTGGATTTTTTCAGGCTTACCTTCTAAAGTAAGGATGTCTAAATCCTGAATTACAGTGCTCAATTGGGTAAGGCTACCCTGTGGATCCATATCAACAATCCCTACATTGACAGCTTTAGCAAAGTTTACGGCTAAATTGAGAGTAAGGGTTGACTTGCCGACACCGCCTTTTTGATGCATCAGTAAAATGTATTTACTATTTTTCATTATTTTGCGTATTCCATTCGTAAAATTTGTCTTTGACTTCGGAATGCTCATCTAAAAACTTGTTCATTTTATTGATAATTTCACTCCGACCTGTTGAGTAGCCATCTTGGTAATGAGTCCCTGATAACTTAGTAATTGTAGATTTAAAAAAATATATCTGAATGACACAAGTGATTAAGATTATAAGAGAGTTAATAGAAATACCGTAAAAGAAGAAATGCTTCAAATTCTTAAGGCTTTTGGATGTTTCAAATAGCTCTGCTTTTGTAAAGGCAGCTATTAAACTCTTGTGATTGTCATCTATCTTGTTAATTGATTCGGTGCTGATTTTATGATTTGCTGTGGTTGTTTCTTGTAATTTTTTGAAATTACTGAACTGTTTATCTAAAACGCAACTATTGTCTTTCATAAGTCTCACCAATTTCTGCGTGCTATTATAATTGTTTTCTGCTATAATTGGTATTTGCTTCAAATGTTCATTGATATAGGAATCAATTTTAGCAGAGTTTTTTTCGATTGTCTCCACTTTATTTTTGAGTTCAAATAAATCTGCAATGATAATATCACTGTTGATTACGTTTTTGCTTTTTGCCATTTTTGTTGATTTTTAAATTCCTCTTCCCCTTCGTTTTTTTCTCTTTTTTCTTCTTCTGAACTCTTCATTTTCAATATCTGCTGAATTGTCGATAGATTGAGATTTTCTAAGCATTTTGCAAATGTGGTCCAGAAGCCGAATAAACTCATAGTTGTTATTGACTGTATTTGAATGTTCACTAACCATAGGTTGCGTGTCTTTTATTTCTGGCCATCCATCCTGAGAATCATAAAGAGTCCTATGTAGATTAGCCAAACTCATACTTCGGTGTATGGCACTTGCCTTAAAATTCTGGTTTTGGTAGTAATACCGAAACCCATTAAGATGACCATTCTTGCTTTCAACAGGTTTCACGGTAACATTCTGGGTTGCCATAGCGTGTATGTAATTTTCATAGTTTTTCTGTTTTAGGGAAGTAACTACCTTGCTGTGTATTCTATAAATTTCATTTCGTATATTCTTGGTCTTTTTTTCTCTTTCCTTTTTCATTTGCATAGGTCTGGCAAGTCCATGTTTTTCAGAAATCTTATCCGCAACCAATCCGCTTTTATACCCAATGTAAGAACTGCTGTAAGCCTTGCCATCATACCTAACTCTATTTATATACAGATGGCAGTGTAAATGCTTTTTATCTTGATGCTTGAAAGCAATCGCTTGATGGTCTTCCAATTTCATTTCTTGCATATATTCATCAATTATGGCCTCCCATTTTGAGTCATCAACTTCTACAGTATTCTTACTGGAAAGACTTAAAACCACGCTAATAGTGTTGTTGGGGCATTGGTAATTTTGATCTTGGATCAATTTGAACTCTTGGTTTATTTCTCCTGGATCTTCACCCATTATATTATTACGGTACACTACTACAGCATCTTTTTCTTCATTCCATCCATAGCCCAGTGAGTTTTTAGTATGACCGATACATTTTGCAATTGCCATCATCTGAAATTTTCTATAATAATTTTTTTGAATTCATCTTTTAAGGCAACGACTTCGTCTCGTAATCTTGGGTCCCGTTTACTGAACATATTGCCTATTTTCTGCCAACGGACATTATCCGTTTTAAGTAGGTTCAAGGTTTTGATTTCCTCTTCAGTCAAGCGCTCTTTGATGATACGATGTTCAATACATCTTCGCACGAATTCACTTAGGGTCAATCCAGCTGCTTTAGCTTTATACTCCAGACGTTTTTTTTCTGGTAAAGTCATCCTAAGTTTTATAGTAACTGTTTTGTTCATTTTTGTTTTTCTTTTGCGACCAATCGGGAGTCAAAAGCGAGTTGTGGTTGTGGTCTCAAATTCTATTTGTGGCCACAAGCACACTACTCGAATAACCCACCTAATAGACTTTTTTATCCTTATCTTTTAAAAATTCATTTAAGTCTTTATAACCACTATAAGATTGACTCTTATCTTTTGAAAAATTAAATTTCTTTTGGATTTTTTTGCTTGCTTTTTTTCCAGCTTTATCATTATCTAAGTAAAGTTCAATCTCCTTATAATTAGTCAATAGCTTTAATTTTGAATCCACAAAAGAAAGAGAGTTTAAAATTAAGTGGTCAAATTTTTGGAACTTCTCCTCATTCAAAGTCAACAAAGATAGAAAGTCGATAAACCCCTCGAATACAAGTAAAACATTGGATTCATTTTTCAAATGAGTAGTTGCTTTGCTTTTAAGGCCTCCTTTAAAGTATTTATTCCTGATTTCAAATCCACCAAGATCGTTTTCAAAAGCTATAGCGAAATAACTTTTATTGTTTATTTTATAGTAGACTTCCTGACAATACTTCTTAGCCACTATTAGATTGATTTTTCTAATTTCTAGATAGTTTAGCAATGCCGGATTATCTAATGACTTTACCTTTTTAATAGAATAGCTAGTTTTACTTTCATCGTTGTTTTGATGCTGTTGAAAAGAAAAAGAGTTATTGGTACTGGCAGATAAAAATAAAAGTGTTTCCTTGACTGAGTAATTTTTTAATCTTACAATCAAGTCAATAGTATTTCCTCCTTTTCCAATTCCGAAGTCATACCATTTGTTTTTACTTTTCGAAACTTTGAAAGAGGCTTGGGTTTCTGACCTAAAAGGACTCAAAAACCAAGCTTCTTTTTTTGTTTCTCTTTGAGGAAAATACCCTAATTTTCCGAGTGCTTGCACAATAGAAATATTACGAGCTTTTTCGCAATTCATTACTTCCTTATTCATTGGTGTGTTGTTTAATGGTGTCTTGATGAATTGATGACAATGCTTTGTTAAGTATTGATTTTATTAATGTTTCAAGTGTCATCATTTTTTCATCAATCATCAAAGTGATGTAATACCGCCATTATTTTTAAAATGATGATACTTTGATGATAGTTTTGACGACAGTATAATAATTTGTTTATCAATTAATTACGAGACTACATCATCATTTCATCAAAAATATTTGCGATTAGTCTTCTAGGAATTTCATAGAAGCGTCCTTTTCGGTCTATTTCGATGAACTCTCCATAAGATGTATATTCAAACCCTCTATAAGAATTTGAATTTGAAGATGGATCTAAGTTCCATTTCTTTTTTAGGACTTTTCGGATATTATTAGTCATAAAGTTTTTGCTTCTCATCTTTTTGATGATTGCGACTAAATCCTGTGGTGTTGCTTTTAATGAGTTATAATTCTCAACGTCGAAAATCTCATAAAGACATAAGACCATTTCTCGTTCAATTTCATTATTGTTTAGCCAAACTACTTTTCTAAGAGCTTTAGTTTTTATTTCATCAGCTGAAAACCACATCCTTGTGGTTTTAGGACGTGAAAACTCTCTATCCATTAGATATTGTAAAAACGCTGGTATCTCTTTTTTAAGCTTTGATAAAAACTCAGTGTCTTCATTTTTAAGCGATCTAATTTTTCTTACCCAGAATCGTATTTCATCTGAATCGATTACTATAAAATTTTCCTCATTGTTGCTACATAGGATAAACTTTCCGAAAAACTCAATTTCTTCGCGGTCTTTACCCTTGGCTTCAACCTTGTCCTTGTCGGTTGTAGAAAGGTATTTAAGTCGTTCTGTGATTTCTTTCTTGTCAAAGAAAACCTCGTCCATTGCAATAATAGTTTTAGAAGCCCAATCTGAATTAAATTGAGAACTAAAGCTGTCACCTTTGATATAGGTCATATTATGACCGAAAATTGCTTTAAGCCAATGAATAAAAGTACTTTTACCTGTTCCTCGCTCTTGACTTACCAAACAGAGAATTGGAAGTGTCTGCGTGGGTCTAAGAAAAAGAAGTTTTAAGTAGTCCAGTCCCAATTCTTTTTGTTCGCCAAAAATATGTTCAACAAAGTATATGGAGTTTTTGATTTCTCCTATTTTGCTTGGTTTATGAGGTAGTTCATGGTATTTGTTATAGAAGTTGTTGACAAACTGTTCATAGTTGGTATGGTTGGGTATACAACAAAAACCGTCAAGTTTTGGAACATCCCGTAAGAATGCTTTACCAAAATCTTCAATAATTGTTTCTTTTCGCCAACGAACCAAGACTTTGGTTGTCTCACCGGAAATAAGTGGCTTTTCGTTAATTTTGTAATAAGATGTACCTATTCTGAAGTATTCTAATTCATCTTCCATCTTATCTCTTATTTTTAAGAGTATAATCTAGAGCTTTGTCTTTTAGATCATTCTTTGATTTCTGTTCATTTCGTAATAACCATTCATCAAGCTTCTCTTTAGAAAAAAAGATTATTTTACCATTTGGTTTGCTATAGGGCAAAATATTTTTAGAAGTTAACTTATAGAAATAGCTTCTAGATATACCTGTATAGTCACAGGCTTCGTCAAAAGTTAATACCTTTTTGTTTGCGATTAAAAGTTTTTCAATCCGATCTAATCGTTCTTCTATTTTTAATATGTTCATTACTTTAGATTTTTAAGTTATTGAACAAAGCGCTTTGTTTTTGTTTGTTAACAAAGGCAAATATTGGTAGAAGAAAGTAATGTAGTTTTTAAAATAGAAATAATAGAATTCGATTGATCTTAAGAAACTGATTAACAGGTTTTTATTCTTTCAAAATAGAAATAATAGAATTTTTGATATTCTTATATTTGTCCTTTTTATTCCATTTTTTGAAATTCGATTCTGCAGTTTGAAAATCTTTAACATCGGTTGTTTGTCCTTTTTTACTTAGCAAAAATTTATTTTTTATAAAGATATCAATAGTGGCTCTGTCAATCACTTTGTCTTGAGCTAAAACAATCAAAGCAAAAGCAAAATGATTGTAAACTTTTACTGTTATGGGATTTTGAATGTTATCAATTTTACTTTTCAACAAACTTTCAAGATTAGCTTCAGTCGGTCGATATATGAATTTGGAGAGAATAGCTATTAATTTTTCAATTTTTCGATTTGATAAATCGCCTATATTATTATCAAGTTCGGGCGGCTCATCATCCTGTTTATATGTGGTTTGAAATTTTGAAGAATAGTCTGAAATTTCATTAAGTTCCGCTATGAAGGGTGTCAAATATTTAAAACATTCATGTTTACTCTTGATAACAACAAGCCTATTAGTTAATGTTTCTATCTCTATGGTTTCAATCGAGCCAATATCATTACGAATATGTCCAAGTAATTTCTTTAGATATAATTCAACTAAATCTTCAGGCTCTAGACCAGTACGAAAATAATGAGGGCTATAGATATCGAAAACTAGATGGCTAAGTAACTTTTCGACACAGCTTGATATAAAGGAGAGGTTTTCAGTGTCAGGAGAGAACACCGAGGTAATTTTAATATTACCCAAAATGTACTTAAGATGACTAGTTAGAACAGGCTCAATAAATTCTGTGATATAATTAATTAGGTTTTGATGAAGATGTCGATGTATATTTTCTTCATTGTCAGATATATACTTAGGTGTTTTTTGGTATAAATCTATCGATTCATATGAGAGACAATTTTTATAAAATTCATGTCTATGTAGTTCCAAAAGATTAATTACCTGTTTTAATAGCCTAGAATTCTCTGTTTTATTAGTTATTTGGACTTTTTTTAATTCACCAATGAATTTATAGTAAGCTTCGGTTTGTTTTATATTCTTAATCATAAGCTTAGATTCAATTTTGGTATCAACTCAGAAGCCTCTTTCATTTTCTTGTCAATAATCTTTGTGTATATTTCAGTCGTTCTAAGCTCACGATGGCCAAGGCGTTTGGAAACAGTGTAGATGTCAGCACCATTCTCTAATAATAAGACTGCGTTGGTATGTCTAGCACTATGAAACGTGATATGTTTCGTGATACCAGCACGCATACACCAGCGTAATATTTCTGCATTGAAATGTGCGCCGTACTTTAATCCCGTAAAAACACGATCCGAATTATTCTTCCTCCCTTTTAGAAGTTCTCTTGCTTGTACAGAGATGTCCAAATATTCTAACCCATCTGTTTTTTGTTGTCTAAATATAATTCTACTGCCTTGATTCTCATCTCTAACATCACCCCAAGTTAACGAGTTGATATCACTCCACCTAAGACCTGATACACAGCTGAACAAGAAAGCTCTCTTTAAAATATCATACTTACATTTGGCATTACTTAATGCTTGCACTTCATCGAAAGTCAGATACTCTCTTTGGGATTCGCCCATTTTAAAAGCTTTAGCATGTTTTCTAAGATTAGTGTCTAGATAATTGTCTTCAAAAGCTTTTTTTAGACAAGCTCGAAATTTATTGAAGTAAGTATATTTAGTATTTTGGGATAAGGGAGTACCTCCTTTAGTTTTTGCTTCTGTGTCTAAATATTTTCGATATCCTTTAATGAAATTTTCATCGACTTCTTCAAATGTTAAATTAATAGGGCAATAGTTATTGAGATGTATACCAGCTGCATCCCAATTATCATAATTGCCTTTACTTTCGTAGCGGGCTTCTTTTAGCTTATCATAATAATCCAGAAATCTAATTTTTTTCCTTTTGGTATTTCTAATTTGATATTTCCCCTGTAAATGTTCAGCTTTTCTGATTGATAAGATATTTTCAGCTAATTCCAAAGTTTCCTTATTGTCTTGTTTTTCTTTAGTAGTCTTTGCTTTTAAGATAATGTAGAGGTCCAAGTATTCGAAATCTCTTAGATGCTTACGTTTTCCTTCTGGAGTAGTTGTAGACCCTTTATAATATTCAATATATAAACTTTGACGGTTGCTTTTAAGTTTTTTCTTTTTTAGTGTAATTTTCATAAAGATGTACTTTTGTACACCTTTATACTTTAATATCACTACGAGGTGTACGTTAGATGTACGAAATATACTATTATTGTCAAACTAAAAGAAATAATAAAAAGATTAATTTTCAACATTGACAGTACTTTATGGATTATTGTTGGATGATCCTTTCCCTTATTTCCGTTGTTTACTTCCCGATGCAAAAATTGGCAAATATGTTTCCAAGTAGTTCGTCATTCGATATTTCTCCGGTAATTTCACCAAAGTAATACAAGGCTTGACGAATGTCTATCGCCATGAGATCACTACTTAAGTTACTATCAATGCCTTGTTGTACTTTATGGATTTCTTCCAAAGCTTTTAAAAGCGAATCGTAATGGCGCGTGTTGGTAACAATGGTTTCGTTGTTGCGCAACGCTCCCGTATTTACAAAATCGAGTAGGGTGGTTTGTAGTTCTTCAACCCCTTCACCTGTTTTTGCTGAAAGTAGTTTTATATTTGGAATTTCAGTAGTGAGCGTTGTAATTTGTTCTTTAGAAAGTTGATCCACTTTATTGGCAATAATCACCAAGGGTTTTTGAGGGAACTTATTTTTAATTTTTTCTATTTCTACCTTTCTTTTCTGAATGATATCGCTACCACTAGTCAACTGAATACCGTCTACCAGCAACACAACCACCTGCGCTTGCTCCATTTTTTGAAAGGTCTTCTTTATCCCTAAGCCTTCAATGGTATCGGTCGTTTCTCTAATGCCAGCTGTATCAATAAACCGGAAGCCTATACCACCAATGGTAATTTCATCTTCAATGGTATCGCGCGTAGTACCAGCAATATCACTTACAATGGCACGTTCTTCATTCAGCAACGCATTTAACAGTGTAGACTTCCCAACGTTAGGTTCGCCTACAATAGCTACGGGAATTCCGTTTTTCAATACATTTCCGGTAGCAAATGAGTCAATTAAGCGTTTTAAAACGTGCGTAATGCGGGTTATTAGTTTCTGAAACTCATCACGATTGGCAAATTCTACATCTTCTTCGGCAAAGTCTAGTTCCAATTCAATCAAAGAAGCGAAATCTAACAACTCTTGGCGTAATTGTTTTATTTCAGAAGAAAAACCGCCACGCATTTGTTGAATGGCCAATTGGTGTGAAGCAGCTGAATCACTACTGATTAAATCGGCTACAGCTTCAGCTTGGCTTAAATCCATTTTTCCATTTAGGAAAGCACGTAAGGTAAATTCACCAGCCTGCGCCATTCGGCAACCTTTCCGAAGACATAATTGAATAATTTCTTGTTGAATATAGCTACTACCGTGACACGAAAACTCAACTACATTTTCACCCGTATAACTGTTAGGGTTTTTAAAAACCGTTGCCAATACTTGATCGATTACACGGGTATCGTCCATAATATTGCCTAAATGCACGGTATGCGTTTTCTGCTTCGCCAAGTCTTTCCCCGAAACTGAGGTAAATAAATTAGCGGCAATTTTAATGGCATCGCCTCCCGAAAGTCTTATTATGGCAATGGCTCCAGCTCCCGAGGGAGTGGCTAATGCAACGATTGTATCTGTGTGCGTCATAAATTCCTCTGTAGGCAGGAATCTCGTACCTGCTTTATTTAGATTGCAAAAATACATAATTCCTTTTTCGATTGGTATGTGTGTAACATTTTATCAAATTTTGCTACATATATAGTATATCATCAAAATCAATCAAAAAAAATGGAAGTAATCAACCACACCGCAAAAAGAACCGACAACCAGTTGTTGGTCATCGCACATGTATCACAACTATTAACCTATGTTACCGGATTTGGGGGGCTCATCGTGCCTTTAGTTATCTGGCTTACTCAAAAGGATAAAGTAATAGGAATGAACGAACATGGCAAAGCTATTGTTAATTTTCAGCTAACGTTGATATTGTTAACTATCATTAGCATTCCAGCTATATTATTATTGGGCTTAGGAATTTTAATGCTAATTTTTATAGGTATTGTAGCCTTTGTACTACCCATTGTAAATGCAGTAAGAGCTAGCAATAATGAACCACCAAGTCTCTTTATGACGATACGTTTTATTTCATAATACAAAGGAGTAGCAGATAAATATATAAGATGAAACTAAACTGGAAAAAAGCAACATTTTCGGATACATATAAATTGTATGACAATGGAAGGGAAGTAGGGGAATTAGTGGATAAAACCTTTTCTTCTATTTCTACAGGATCGCTTTTAAACAAAAAGTTTAGGTTTGAAACCAAGGGTTTTTTAAAACAAACAACGGATGTTTTTGACGTTGAAACCAATAAGAAAGTAGGAAACATTACATACAATGGCTTTGGCTCAAAAGCAACAGCTACTTTTAACAACGAGACATTTGTTTGGAAATATGAAAATATTTGGAATTCCAAATGGAGCTTCAATCAAAAGGAAAAAGCATTGGTAACCGCAACCCTGTCATCAAAAGGTGGTACGGCAGTATCTAGAACCGAAGAAGCAGTATATTTAATAACAGCCTTGTTTATAAACAATTACTATAAAAAACTGGCCCTGGCAGCAATGATTGCCATTTTTATACCTATCTGGATGGCCAGTATTAACTAAATGCTTTAAAAGGAATACTGAATTTGTAAACTACTATAATAATTACGAGGTAGACCAGGGTAGTAGTACCGAGGTTCGCTTCCACCAAAACCAGAAGCATTAATTAAAATTGAAGAAGCATATTTTGAATTAGCTACATTATTAATGCCTGCTGAAAGCCGGATATAAAAAGCATCTGCTATCGCCTTTTTATATTCGGCTTGTATATTTAATAGGGTGTAGGAATCGCTATACAGCGTATTACTATCCGTTATTGGCTGACTGCCTAAGTTTCTGAAATTTGAAGAAACCCCAACTCCTGAATTATGATTGACCCGTAACCCTGCGGTTATTTTTTTATCAGGAACACCCGTGAGATCGTTTCCTGAAAAATCGTCTGCTTCATCCACAAAATTAATAAATTTATGAAAGTTGAATGCTGCATTTAAAAAAGGGTTAACCTCAATTTCAGAAGCTATTTTAAACCTGTAATCAGCTTGAAACTCGACACCTCGATGGTGTGTTTTACCAGCGTTCCTGCCAATAAATTGATCATTGCCCACACGTTCAGCAACCAATAGGTTTGATATAGATAGTAGATAAACCGAAGACTGAAGGTGTAAATTTCGGTTTAAGAAATGTAAATCGGTTCCCACTTCATAATTCCAACCGGTTTCAGGGCCAATATCGGGATTAATAATCCCCTCGGGCGTCAAGGTTTCTTCTAAACTTGGATAATTAAAACCCCTACTAATATTTCCGTAGAAAGAAGTATTGGGCGATGCGGTGTATAAAATATTGAGGTTTGGGGCAATAATAGGATCGAAACTTCTGTCGGCAGAGGTATTATCACTTCCAGTGTTAAAAGCATCAGTATAGTCGTAATCGGTTTTATTAATATTTACACCAAACTCTGCTTTAATAGTAGAAGTAAGTGGTAAGATAGTAGTGGCAAACACATTAAATTGTTTTCTAATTTCTTTGTTCCTGCTAAGTAAATTACCTTCTAAGCTACCTTGATTGTTATTTTCTTCATATAGGTTTTCAATGGTTTCCCAGCGGTACTCGTCTTGATACCATTCGCCGCCAAAACTTACGGAAGCTTGTTGCGCATTAAAAGCAAATGATTTTGCGAATACCGTTCGAGCACCATAACCGTTGGTTATTTCATCCAAAATATTAAAAGGACGTGGCTCATAATGATCTAAATAGGTGTAATATACACTTGTAGTGTTGCTAAACGTTTCAGAAAACCTACTTGAAAAACTAAGTCCGGTTAGGGTTTGACGGTTATCCTCATACCCTTTGGAAGCATCCCAAGTAAAAGCAGCTTGTGAGGGATCTTCATTAAAATCTGTTATCCCTAGCGAACTAGGTATTTGCGCATTGTTGTTAAGATGGTTTACTAAAAAAGTAATGCTGTACTTGTCATTAAACTGGTAATCTGTATGTAGAAAATAACTGTTGCGATTATACCGACTGTTATCGCGATAGCCGTCCTGTTGGAAATGATCGTAATTAAAATGAAGCGATAAATTGTCTTCCTTAACAGAAGCGCTTACTGTGTTTTTAAACAGTCCATAAGAGCCCAATGTTACAGTATTTGAAACTTCAGCTCCGTCTTTTAAGAGCTCTTTAGAATTGAGCAGTAACGTACCACCTAGATTTGTTCCGTATTGTGTGGCTTTTGGGCCTTTAATAATTTCAATATTTTGTATATCGTTAGCGTCATAACTATCAATAGCGGTTTCGCCTACCCCGTTTGTGATGGGAATTCCATTAAAGTACGCTCGTATTTTATTGGTGCCGTACAACGTTCGAGAGCCTACCCCGCGAATGGTGATTCGGTTGGTGTTAATCGCTCCTTGCTGAATATAAACACCCGGCGTTTCATTGATTGCTGAAACCAAATCTACCGGACTGTAGGTTTCAATTGTTTCAGAAGTCAATTGCGAAGTAGGAATTAATACTCCACTTTCTTTTTGAAATTTGGAAGCAAGGATAACAATTTCCAATTGTTCGGTTTCTTTTATTTTTTTCAGAATAAAAGTGTTTCCTGTTTCTGAAACAGTGATTGTTTCAGAATAATATTCGGGATGTTGTAAGGTAATGGTTGTAGGAAGCTTAACTTCTGAAGAAAAAGAAAACATTCCATTACTATTCGTATAAGCATTGATAGAGTCAGCAACCATAACCGAAACACCTTCAATTGGGTTGGCGTCTTGTGAGGTGACAATACCGGTAATTTGAGCTGTGCTATTAAAAAAGACGGCTATAAGAATAACCGTCAATATGTGTTTTATTTGCATACTTGCGAACAGTTATTGATTGTAGCTTACTTTCCAAATAGTGTTTCCGGTATCGTCGTTTACCAATAGAGAACCATCTGGAGTTTGAGTAACCCCAACTGGACGTCCATAAACGTTTCCTTCTGCTTCATTGGCAATAAAACCACCTAGAAAATCCTGTTGTTTACCGGTTGGCTCTCCATTAGAAAATGGTACAAATGTTACTTTATACCCTGAGAATTTTGATCGATTCCAAGACCCGTGTTGCCCAATAAAAGCACCATTTTTATATTTCTCTGGAAATTGATCACCCGTGTAAAAAGTAAAACCTAAAGATGCAGTATGCGGACCGACAGAAACATCGGGAACTATTGCTTTTTCCACTAACGAGTCGGCTTTTCCTTCCATTCGTGGATCTTCAATTTGACCGAAATAGGAATATGGCCACCCATAAAAACCACCTTTTTGTACGCTAGTAATATAATCTGGAACCAAATTATCCCCTAATTTATCACGCTCGTTAACTGCGGTCCAAAGATCACCGGTAATAGGATTCCAATCCATCCCAACAGGATTACGCAATCCGCTTGCGTAGATAATTTCACCACTACCATCTAGATTTACTTCTAGAATATTAGCGCGTCTTATTTCTTCTTTCATCCCATGTTCGCCTACATTACTGGCCGATCCTACCGAAATATAAATCTTATCTTTTTCGTCGTTGGTAATAATATTTCGTGTCCAGTGGTTATTATATCCACCGGCAGGAAGCGAAACAATTTTAGTTCCTTCTACATCTTTTAATGATGTTTGACCTTCTGTATATAGGTATTTATAGAGACCGTCGGTATTTGCTACATAAAAAGAGTTGCCAATAACCAGCATCCCAAATGGTTGGTTTAAATTCTCTAAAAAGGTTTCTCGTACTTCAAACTTGCCATCATTATTTGTGTCACGAAGTAACGTGACTTTATCGGCACTGCTTCTGGTATTCGATTCTACCACAAAAATATCCTCATTAGGGGCAATATACGTCCAACGAGGATTATCAAAACCATCGGCAAACTTAGTGACGGTAAAGCCTTCAGGAGCTTTAGGTTTTTGGTTTTCTGGCCAATCTACCAAGTTATAAACCTTAGCGGTAGATTTTGTAGCATAGGGAGCTGGTAATATTAATTCACCTATAGCGGTTTGTACCGTATCGGCAGTGTATTCTTGAGAAGCTAGTTCAGGATCAGATTCTGCTTTCTTTTCTGCAAACTGTTGCTTACAAGAAAGAAATGAGAAACTTAAAAAAAGCGTTAGTAAAGTAAATTTTTTCATAGCAATTTTTGTTTCCCCTTAAAATACTATGAAACTTTTTAATAGAAGCTTAGAATAGAATAGTTTAAAATTTATTTAACTGTTTATTAAAAAGATAGTTAAAGTAAAAATCCGCCTTAGTAGACGGATTTTAAAATAGTTGGAATATAATTTTTTCTAGTTATTTAGCATAACCGGCATGACAAGCATCGTAACTCGTTCGCCTTCATCAAGCCCATCTACTGGGGTTAAAATTCCAGCACGGTTTGGTAAGGACATCTCTAAAGAAACATCATCACTGGTGAGATTGTTTAGCATTTCGGTAAGGAAACGTGAGTTAAAGCCTATTTGCATATCATCACCTTGGTAATCACACGTTAAACGCTCTTCTGCCTTGTTGCTGTAATCTACATCCTCTGCAGAGATATTAAGTTCAGATCCTGCAATTTTTAAACGTATTTGGTGTGTGGTTTTGTTTGAAAAGATAGACACACGGCGTACTGAGTTTAAAAACTGATTGCGGTCAATACTTAGTTTATTCGGATTCTCTTTAGGGATTACCGCTTCGTAATTAGGGTATTTCCCATCGATAAGGCGACACACCATTTCGGTATTTTCAAAAGTAAACTTAGCATTGCTTTCATTGTATTCAATGGTTACATCTTCTTCACTTCCGGCCAAGATACTTTTTAGTAAATTCAATGGCTTTTTAGGCATGATAAATTCAGCTGTTTCTGAAGCAGTTAAATCTTCACGTGTATATTTTACCAGCTTGTGTGCATCGGTCGCTACAAAGGTTAACCCTTCCGTAGAAAATTGAAAAAATACCCCGCTCATTACTGGACGTAAATCATCGTTACCGGTTGCAAAAAATGTTTTATTAATGGCGGTTGCCAAAACATCTCCTTGTAAAACTGTAGAAGAAGGATCGCTCAATTCCACAGCATTCGGAAATTCTTCACCATCGGCATACGCAAGAGCATATTTACCGTGATTACTGCTTATTTCTACCGTGTTATTTTCTTCAACAGTAAAAGTTAGTGGTTGCTCAGGAAATGTCTTTAAAGTATCTAACAAAAGACGTGCAGGAATACAAACGCTTCCTTGTTCACTACTTTCCACTTCCAGTTTTGAAGAAACCGTTGTTTCTAAATCTGAAGCTGAAACGGTAAGCGAGCTCCCGTCTAGGTTAAACAAAAAATTATCTAAAATAGGAAGTGTATTGTTATTGTTGATAATACCTCCAAGCACTTGTAGTTGTTTCAGTAAATACGAACTCGATACGATGAATTTCATTCTCTATATTTTGTGGAAATAGTTGATTTTGCAATTTCTGCTGAACTGTATTCAGCATACGTACAAATATATCTGAAATGCGACGGTTTTGAAAACTAATTTATTAACAGTTAACACGTATAACGACGTTTTCTGAAATATTGAAAGAAAATTCCAAACAGGGCAAGTAACCCCAACGGTAACAGGATGTTAATAAGTTGCCATTGGGTGCGTTGCTCGGCTGTTTTTTGTGGATCGAGAAACGGAACGGCAATTTCCTTGCTTCGAATGTTTATAAGTCCGCTATCGTCTAATAAATAATTTACGGTATTCAATAAAAACTCCTTGTTTCCGTAGAAAGATTGTGTTAATTTATCGAATCCTAATTCCAATGGGCGGTTGCCATCCAATTGATTTTTGATAAGATCACCATCACTTATCACCACCATTTTTGTTGGGACAGAGGTTTCTTTATTTTCAGAATACTGAAATGGCTTTACTCGATTAGTAAATGAAGAAGGAAATGTTCCTTCTAACAAAACGGCCAAGGGTTTTTCCCCAGCACTGTACTGTGAAGGATCTGGACCTTCATTTACAACCTTTAGGTTTTCGGGTATTTCATTGTCAAAGTTTATTTCGTAAGGAACTCCTATTACTTCGGTTATGGGCGAAGTAGATAATAAAACTGTTTTGTTTACCTGATTGGGTAACGTATCAATCGTGCTTGCATAATCAAACTTTACTGCCTCTATATTGGTTACAATAGGATGATTATTGGCACTACTGCTCAAAGGACTAAAAAACCACGGATAGCGATTGTATTGTGATTCCCGTTCATTTCCCTGCGCCAATACGATAGGGGCAGAGTAGACATCTTTAACCAAGTTTGGGTTTACGCGTAATCCGTATTTAAAAAAGAAATCATTTAAATTAAGGTCTTTTCCAAAAGCGAATGTTTTACCACTTATGCTGTCCACTTTGTTTTCGGTAGCGTCGACAAGCCATAGCGAACGACCACCATTCATGGTATATTGATCCAGAATATATTTTTCAGAATCTGAAAAAGCTTCGGTGGGTTTAGCAGCTATGATGAGGTCAAACTCAGTTAATGTTTGCAAGGTTTTGTTTGGTGAAATGGCAGCCGAATCCAGCGTAAATGGAGCTAAATAATAATAATCTTTAAGTGTAGAGAGAAAATCAGCAAGGTAGCGATCTGGTAATTCGCTATTACCTTTTAAAACTGCAACTTTTCGTTTTTTTGGAGTAATTAATTTGTTAAAACCATCAGCAAAGGCATACTCTAGATTTTGTACGGAATTGTTTACCCGCTCTTGTGTTGTCGTGCCCAACTGGTTTTTAAGTAACGGAATAGCTACGTTTTCATCATTAAAATAAGCCAACGCCCAAGGAAAAACAGTTTCGGTGCTTACTTTGCCATTTTCACGAACTTCCACTTGTGCACCCGTCATTCCTTTAGCAGCAAATTCTTGTTGTAAAGCTTGCGGATTATCCACTTCTAAAGGATTGATAAATTCATACTTTATATTTGGATTATAAGCAGCAAACTCTTCTAATAGTTGTTTGGTTTCAGCTTGTAACCGATTAAATTCTGGCGGGAAATCACCTTCTAAAAAAACATCAATTACAATAGGGGAATTAGCCGAAGCAATGGTTTGTTTGGCTGCTTCAGAAAGTGTGTACCGCTTATCTTGTGTAAGGTCAAAACGTTTATATACGTAAGATGAAAGTACATTTACCAAAATAAAGGCCAGTAACGCTACTACAATATATTGAATGATTTTTTTATTCATATTACTTGCGTTTCTTCAACTTTATAATGGTAAAAGAAATGAAAAGAGCAGCGATACTTATAAAATAAATTATATCTCGTGTATCCAGTACGCCACGGGCCACACTGTCAAAATGTGCTTTCATGCCTAATGTTTCAATTGGGAAATCAATACCTAAATTAGTAATACCTTCAAATCCGTAATACAGAACAAAAGATAGAAAGACAGCGATAATAAAAGCTACAATTTGGTTTTGTGATAGGGTTGAAGCAAATACACCGATAGCTGTATAAGCAAGCACCAAAAAAAGTAATCCAATATACGAACCCAACGTACTACCAATATCCCAATTCCCTGGCGGGTTCCCTAATTGCGAAATGGTAATTATATACAATACGGTAGGTATTAATGCTATGATAATTAGGGTAACGGCACCAAAATACTTACCCAGCACTATATTTTTTAAAGAAATGGGTTTAGTTAACAATAACTCAAGTGTCCCCATTTTTAATTCATCACTAAAACTACGCATGGTTACTGCGGGGATTAAAAATAATAACACCCAAGGTGCTAACTGGAAAAAGGAAGATAAATCAGCAAAACCAGCATCAAGGATGTTATAGTCTCCTGTAAATACCCAAAGAAACAACCCATTTATCAACAGAAAAACCCCAATTACCAAATACCCAATGGGGCTGGCAAAGAAGGCTGTTATTTCACGTTTTATTAATGCGGTCATATAATTTCTTTTAACTTTCCATATTGTACTCTCAGTGGTAGTTGAAGCTTATGCTAACGTGTGAAGTGTATCCACACTCCAAGCGGCTGCCTTGCTTTTAAATTTTGGTTTTGTTTCGGCCCAAACACCTTTAAATAAATCGCTGTGGCGGTAGGCTTCTAAATCTGTTTCATCTTTCCAACGGCTATAGGTGAAAAAGATTGTTTTATTATGTTTATCACGGTATAATTCTAAAAATTCACAGCCAGGAAAATTTCTTATTTTATCTTTTATGGTTTCAAAATTAGTAAGAAAAGCAGCAACTTCTTCTTCCTTAAAATCCATTTTTACGATTCGTGTAAACATATAGTTTTATTTTTTTATTTAAAATTCACCGAAATGGTATCCCAATATTCTAGTCCAAATAGGGTAGAGGCACTTCCTACAGTACTTGGGTTGCTTTTGTAAATAGCCAATTCTAAATAGTTGGATGAATTCCAAATAGCTAATTTTTTACCGTCTTCTTCCCGTTTATCTTTAGGAAGTTCAAAATTAATTGCATCGCTGTAGTTGGTATATATAGTTTCAAAAGTCGCACGACGGGCTTGAATTGTAAAATCGCGGCCTTTACCTATTTCTTCAAAAAAGGCTTTAGTGATATTGCTAACCACATTTCCGTAGTTATCAATATAAATAACATTTCCTATAATTTGATTGTTTTCACTGTTTACAACCGGTCGCAAGTCTCTAATTTCTTTTATATTGGTAATAGGTTTACCAATTACATCCAACGTACCTCCGCGGGCAATGTGGCAGGCGACTTTTACAAATACATCTAGCACCGGAAAGTTGGTTTCTATACGATCGTGGATATTTATTTCAACAATCTTCTCTGGTTTTATTTCTGAAGCCAACATAGAGATAATCCCGTTATTGGCACAAATAAAATAATGGCCGTCTAAATAGACAGCAATATGTTTGTTTTCAGGGTTTAACTCTGAATCAATCCCAATTAAATGTATAGTGTCTTTCGGGAAACTTCGATAGGCATTCTGAATTATATAAGCAGCTTCGGTAATATGAAATGGGGAAACTGAATGTGAGATATCAACAATTTTAACATCAGACAGTTCGCTATAAATAGCTCCTTTTACTGCTCCTGCAAAGTGATCTTTCTCTCCAAAATCAGTAGTAAGGGTAATAATGGGCATTGTCGATTGTTGATATTTTGTTAAAACAAGTACCACAAAAATAAGGTACTTTTGTTATAGGAAAAACTATATTTACACTTAGTATAAAATCTTATAAACATTACTGCTTTTGAACGAACTTATTATTGAATTGACCGAAGTAAGCCCACGAGAATTTTTTGGGCTTCAAAATGCAAACATTGATCTACTTAAAAAGTTTTTTCCAAAACTTAAAATTGTTGCCCGAGGAAGCAAAATTAAAGCCTATGGTGATGAGGAAATTCTTGAAGAATTTGATAAACGGATGACCATGCTTCTTGAACACTTTGGTAAATACAATAAAATTGACGAAAATGTAATTGAACGCGTATTACAAAGTGAGAGCAAAGAAGATTATGAAACTCCTGTAAGTGCTGGCGAAGTATTGGTACATGGTGTAAGCGGAAAGCTAATAAAAGCACAGACAGCCAATCAACGTAAGTTGGTAGAGTTAATGGGTAAAAACGATATGGTTTTTGCAGTAGGTCCTGCCGGAACCGGTAAAACCTATACTGGAGTGGCATTAGCAGTAAAAGCCCTAAAGGAAAAACAGGTTAAAAGGATTATACTAACCCGTCCAGCTGTAGAAGCAGGAGAGAATTTAGGGTTTCTACCTGGGGATTTAAAGGAGAAATTAGATCCTTATATGCAACCGCTCTACGATGCGTTACGTGATATGATTCCACATGAAAAACTAGAGTCACACATAGAAAAAGGAATCATTCAAATTGCCCCAATGGCATTTATGAGAGGACGTACCTTAGATAATGCTTTCGTCATTCTTGATGAAGCACAAAACACGACGCATGCACAAATGAAAATGTTCCTTACCCGTATGGGTAAGAACGCTAAATTTATGATTACAGGTGACCCTGGACAGATTGATTTACCACGACGGGTTATTTCAGGGTTGAAAGAAGCGTTATTGGTATTAAAAGATGTAAAGGGCGTGGGAGTTATCTATTTAGATGATAAAGATGTTATTCGCCATAGACTCGTTAAGAAAGTAATCGCTGCCTATAAGTCAATTGAAAATGTTGACTAGTTAATAATTTACTGAATAAAGAATATATTATAATGAACACCCTAACTTCTACTAATTTTAATTTTCCTGGTCAAAAAAATGTATATCACGGAAAAGTACGAGAAGTCTACACATTGGAAAATGATACATTAGTAATGATTGCAACCGATAGGTTAAGCGCTTTCGATGTTGTCATGCCAAAAGGGATTCCATATAAAGGACAGATATTAAACCAGATTGCCACTAAAATGATGCGCGACACGGAAGATATTGTTCCCAATTGGTTAACTGCAACCCCTGACCCTAATGTTGCAGTGGGTGAAGCTTGCGAACCTTACAAAATTGAAATGGTTATTCGGGGTTATTTAAGTGGCCACGCAACTCGTGAATATAAAGCTGGTAAACGAATGCTTTGTGGTGTCTCTATGCCTGATGGAATGAAGGAAAATGATAAATTTCCACAACCTATTATAACTCCAGCTACAAAAGCTGAAGCTGGCGATCACGACGAAGATATTTCCAGGGAAGAAATTTTAAAGCGCTATATTGTTTCAGAAGAAGAGTATCTTCAATTAGAAGATTATACAAGAAAACTTTTTAAAAGAGGAACTGAAATTGCAGCCAAACGTGGATTGATTTTAGTGGATACTAAATATGAGTTCGGAAAAACGAAAGATGGAAAAATTGTTCTTATAGATGAAATCCATACCCCAGACTCTTCCAGATACTTCTATGCAGACGGATATCAAGAACGTCAAAATACTAACGAACCACAAAAACAATTGTCAAAAGAGTTTGTAAGACAATGGTTAATAGAAAATGGTTTTCAAGGACTGGAAGGCCAAAAAGTTCCTGAAATGAGTGATGAATATATTAAGACAGTCTCAGACCGGTATATTGAACTGTATGAAAACATTACTGGCGAAACTTTTATTAAAGCAGATGTTTCAAACATTCAAAACAGAATCGAACAGAATGTGGCTAAATATCTTCAGCACTAACAATAATTTAAAATTAAATTATCCTTTACATTTTATTAAGTTTTAGTACAAAAAAGACAAGACCTGTGTTTTTTATCTAAAAAAACTCAAAAATTTTATAGTTTTTTTAACAAACCGTAAGCGTGTTTTCTTCGTAGGTTAAGTATAAATGTTTCTCTATCCCCAAGAAACGCAAGTTTAATTAATCAAAAAAACACTTTATGGAAAGAACTATTACGCGAAACCTTTTTTTATTGGTTTCTATCTTGTTAATGACATCTTTGTCTTATGGACAATTTGTTGTCATGAACAACAACGATGCAGGACCTGGCTCTTTAAGGCAGGCTGTTATCGATGCAGATGCTGCAGCTGGTCCTAACACGATCACATTCAATGCAGACTACACGATCAACCTTACCACAGGACAAATAGTAATCAACGATGACCTTACCATTACGGGTACAGGGATAGGGAATACTATTATAGATGGTACAGGTAATGGAACAGCTCGACTTATTGGAGCTAGTAATTTTACCGATTTAACTATTGAAGGAATAACATTTCAAAATGCCACTGCATCAGTTGATGGTGGGGCAGTTGGAATTCAAAACGTAACCAATGCAGCTATTGTTGATTGTTCGTTTGATAATAATTCAACAGATGGAGTCAATGGTGCTGGAGCATTAGGTTCATTAGATTCAAACCTTATGGTTACTGGCAGTTTTTTTAACGGAAACACGGCAACAAATGCAACTTCAAGTAGCGGTGGAGCTATTGGGCAAGCCTCTAGCGGAACGTTAACGGTTGTAAATTCTGAATTTACAAACAATACAACCAATCGTGCCGGTGGTGCGATTGAAGTGAATTCGCCAGACCTTATTACGATAACGGATTCAAACTTCGATGGAAATACAGCTGTAGGTCCTCCCGGAAACGGAGGATCTTTGCATATAACAGGGAGTGCAGATGCTACAATCTCTGGTTCAACCTTCATTAATAACGTAGCTGCTTTAGAAGGAGGAGCTTTATGGAACGGTTTAGGAACTATGACAGTATCTAACTGTACAATTGATAATAATGAAGCACAAGGGGCTGCTGCCGATGACGGTGGTGGAGGTATCTTCAATAATGGTGGAACACTTTTAGTGAATGCCCAAACAACAATAACAAATAATATAGCTTCTGGAGCCTCAGGTTCTGGTGGTGGTGTTTTTAGTACAGCTGGAACGGTTGAAATTATAGATCCTGGAACAGCAGTAAACTTAAATAGAGCCAACCGCGCAGGTGGTGGTATCGAAATAATTGATGGATCACTAACACTTACCGATGTATCATTAAACCAGAATAATGCAGGAGTTGCGCCGGCAGTAGCCGCACCTGGTAATGGTGGAGGTATTCACGTATCTAATGTAGCGACCGTTATTATAAACGGAGGTAATATTCAAGCTAATATTGCTGCAAACCAAGGTGGAGGTCTTTGGAACCAAGCTGGAAGTACAATGACAGTAACAAATTCCCCTACACCAAACTTTAACGATAATATCGCTAGCGGTGATGGTGGTGGAGCTATATATAATAATGGAGGTGCTTTAGAAGTGCAACCAGGAAATGTATTAAGTAACAATATTGCAGATGGACCTTCAGGTTCCGGTGGAGCAATTTTAAACGCCACACCTGGAACATTAACAGTCGACGATGTAACGTTTACTGGAAATACAGCAAACCGTGCAGGTGGTGCAATTGAAATTGCATCAGCTGGAGGAGAAACATATACTTTTTCAGGAGTAACTTTAGATGGTAACTTTATAGCAACACCGGCACCAGGAAATGGTGGTGGTTTTCATATAAGCGGACCTGGTGATGTGACTTTCACTAATAGTACAATTCAAAATAACACAGCTGTAGAAGGTGGTGGACTTTGGAATGGTTCAGGAACGATGACCGTAACAGATACAGAAGTTTCTAATAATGAAGCCACAGGTGACCTTGCCGAACAAGGTGGTGGTGGTATTTATAATGAAATGGGAACATTGATTGTAAATGGTACTTCAGCTATAGATGGTAATTCAGCAACTGGAACGGCAGGTTCTGGTGGTGGAATCTTAACCAATATGGGATCATTAAATGTAGATGGCCTTACAATATCTGGAAACACAGCTGTTAGAGCTGGTGGTGGTATTGAAGTACGATCAAATGCAGGAGATTTGTTTGAGTTTAATAATGTAACATTTACTAACAATACAGCAACAGGAGCAACAGCCCCTGGAAACGGAGGAGCTTTCCATATTAGTGGAGCAGGAGATTCTACATTCACCGACTGTTTGGTTCAAAACAACACAGCAGTAGAAGGTGGAGGTCTTTGGAATGGACCCGGAACGATGACAATAACCGGTTTTAATACACAAATGAACAATAACGAAGCTACTGGTAACGATCCTGATCAAGGTGGTGGAGCTTTATTTAATAATGGAGGAACAATGAATATTGATTCCTTTGCCGATATATTCAGTAATATAGCTACAGGAACATCAGGTTCTGGTGGAGCTATTTTAAGTACTGGAGGAACGCTTAACACCAATACTATTTTCCTAAACTCAAATGGAGCGAATAGAGCAGGTGGAGCAATTGAAATTATTGACGGTACAGCTAACCTTATCGATATATCAATTATTCAGAATTATGTTACTGGTAACCTTACCGGAGGAACTGCAAACCCAGGAAACGGGGGTGGATTGCACGTAACAGGTAATTCCGCAACAGTAACTTTAAGTGGAATTGTATTCTTAAATGAAGCTGCTTCAGAAGGTGGTGGACTTTGGAATAATGGAGGTACAATGAATATAGAAGGTGGAATCTTTTATGGGGATACTTTTATAGATCAAAATATAGCTTCGGGTGCTGCCGCCGACAATGGTGGTGGTGGAATCTTCAATAATGGAGGTACACTTAATGTAGCAAGCGGAACTGTAATTACTCGAAATATCGCTGATGGAGCCTCAGGTTCTGGTGGTGGTCTTTTCAGTACAAATGGAGATGTAGTACTTGATGGAGTTATAATTACTGAAAACCGAGCTAATAGAGCTGGTGGTGGTATTGAATTAATTGAAGGTTCATTGATGCTTACCAATTCAACATTAGATAATAATAACGCAGGGATTTCTCCTGCAGTTGCTGCTCCTGGAAACGGAGGAGGTCTTCACATTACAGGTGCTGCCGATGCCAACATTTCAGGCGGAACAGTTGACAATAATGTTGCTGCTGCCGAAGGTGGTGGTCTTTGGAATGGATCTGGAATTATGACTATTGATGCAACTCCAATTACAAATAACGTTGCTTCCGGAAATGACGCTACCAATGGTGGTGGTGGAGTATTTAATAATGGAGGTACCTTAGATGTTTTAGCAGGTACAGAAATAACAAATAATATTGCTGATGGAACTTCAGGTTCTGGTGGCGGTGTATTTAGTACTGCTGGAGATGTAACACTTACCGAAGTAATTATAACCGATAACCAAGCAAATAGAGCTGGTGGTGGTATTGAATTGATTGACGGTTCATTAACGCTTACCAATGTTACCTTGGACACTAATAATGCAGGAGTTGCTCCCGCAACAGCCGCCCCAGGTAATGGTGGTGGGTTGCACATAAGCGGAGCTGCAAATGCTACGCTAACCGGAGGTTCAGTAGACAGTAATGTTGCTGCACTAGAAGGTGGTGGACTTTGGAATGGGACAGGAACAATGACAGTTGATGGAACACCAATTACAAACAATATAGCTAGTGGAGCTGCTGGCGATGACGGTGGTGGTGGAATCTTCAATAATGGAGGTACATTAGATGTATTAGCTGGAACTAATATCACTAACAACTTGGCAAATGGAACGTCAGGTTCTGGTGGTGGAATTTTCAGTACTGGAGGTTCAGTTACTGTAACAGATGCTGTGATTTCACAAAATAGTGCGAATCGTGCTGGTGGTGGTATTGAAGTTATTGAAGGTTCAGTAACATTGAATAATTCAGCACTTAGCATTAATGATGTTAATGGAACTGCAGGAACGCCTAATCCGGGTAACGGGGGAGGAATGCACGTAAGTGGCTCTGCAACAATTTCAATAACAGGTGGAACGGTTTCAGCAAACGAAGCTGCCAGTGAAGGTGGTGGACTTTGGAATCAAGCCGGAGCTACAATGACTGTTACCGATGCGATGGTAAATATAAATACCGCAGCTGGTAACGATGCCGATAACGGCGGTGGAGGTATCTTCAACAATGGAGGTAACTTAGGGATTGTAAATTCTACAGTTCAAAGTAATACGGCTACAGGAACTTCAGGTTCTGGTGGTGGTGTATTGACAACCGATGGTGATGTAACAGTTATAGGAGGAAGTATTGATAACAATTCTGCTAACCGCGCAGGTGGTGGAGTTGAAATTATCGATGGAATGCTTTCTATGGCAAATACGTCGTTAAATTCTAACGGAGTAAATGGTTCTTCTGGAGCACCAAACCCAGGAAACGGTGGTGGAATGCACGTAAGTGGTGTCGCCAATGTTTCCATGTTTGGAGGTACGGTTTCTCTTAACGATGCTGCTGCTGAAGGTGGTGGTCTTTGGAACCAAGCTGGAAGTACTATGGAAGTAGATAATACCATTATAGACAGTAATACTGCAAGTGGTAACGATCCTGACCAAGGTGGAGGAGGAATTTTCAACAATGGCGGAACATTGATGGTACAGAATTCTTCAGAAATTACAAACAATTTTGCCGATGGAACTGCAGGTTCTGGTGGTGGAATCCAAAATGTAGCTGGTGGATCTGTAACCGTAAATAACACGATAATTTTAAATAACTCAGCAAATAGAGCCGGTGGTGGTATTGAAGATAATTCTTCAGTAACTGCAGGAAGCATAACGCTGTTTAATGTGAATTTAGATAATAATGAAGTAGGAAGCGCACCGGGTAATGGTGGTGGACTACATATAACAGGTCCTGGTACTGCTATGATAACCAACGGAACAGTAAACGGAAACGTTGCAACTGCCGAAGGTGGTGGTCTTTGGAATGGATCTGGTGAAATGACAGTTGATGGAACAACTATTGACGCAAACACAGCCAGTGGAGCCGATGCCGATCAAGGCGGAGGAGGAATCTTCAACGAAGGTGGAACGCTATCTGTACTGAATGCAACCGTAAGTAATAATGTTGCTGATGGCGCATCTGGTTCTGGTGGTGGAATCTTGAACAATCAAGGAGCACTTACTGTAACCGATTCTGAATTGAGTGGAAACACTTCAATGAGAGCTGGTGGAGCGATTGAAGATAATTCAGTTGCTGGAGGCTTGTTAACGTTGACGAATGTTGACTTAATGAACAACGCAACTGCATCTGCACCGGGTAACGGTGGTGGACTGCACATAACTGGTCCTGGTGACTCAAACATCACAGGTGGAACGGCAAGTGGGAACACTGCGTCTGCTGAAGGTGGAGCGTACTGGAACGGAGCTGGAATTATGACAATCGACGGAACAACTGTTGATGCAAACACAGCCAGTGGAGCTGATGCCGATCAAGGTGGTGGTGGAATCTTCAACGAAGGTGGAACGCTATCCGTAATGAATGCAACCGTAAGTAACAATATTGCTGACGGCGCATCTGGATCAGGTGGTGGAATCTTGAACAATCAAGGTACTTTAACTGTAACCGATTCTGAATTAAGTGGAAACACTTCAATGAGAGCCGGTGGTGCAATTGAAGATAATTCAGTTGCTGGAAATGTATTGACACTTGAGAATGTTGACTTAATGAACAATAGCACTGCATCTGCACCGGGTAATGGTGGAGGACTGCATATTACTGGAGAAGGAGATGCTAACATCACGGGTGGAACAGCAAGTGGGAACACTGCTTCTGCTGAAGGTGGAGCACTTTGGAACAGTGTAGGAGTTATGACAATCGATGGAATGACAATCGATGGAAATACCGCAGAAGGAGCCGATGCCGATAATGGTGGTGGAGGTGTCTTCAATAACGGAGGTACATTGAACATTGTTAACGGTACAGTTATTACTAATAATATGGCTACAGGAGCTTCAGGTTCTGGTGGTGGATTACTGAGTACAGCTGGTGATGTAACCATTACTGATGCTACGTTAGATTCCAATGCTGCGAATAGAGCAGGTGGGGCTATCGAATTGATTGATGGTAACTTAATATTCACAACTTCTGAAATGACAAACAACGATGTAAATGGAACGGCAGGAACAGCAGCACCGGGTAACGGTGGTGGTCTGCACGTAACAGGAAACAGCGGATTGATTACTATTTCAGAAAGTATTGTTTCAGGTAACGAAGCTGCTCAAGAAGGTGGTGGTTTATGGAACCAAAGTGGAACGATGATGGTTGTTGAAACAACTACAATCGATTCAAATAGCACATTTGGTACTGCTGCCGATGACGGTGGAGCTGGTATCTTCAACAATGGAGGTATAGTAGAAGTTAATACATCTACAGTATCTAATAATATTGCTTCAGGAGCGACAAGTTCTGGTGGTGGTATTCACAATGCCGATGGCGGTGATGTAACTGTAATGGTAAGTACTATTTCAGGAAATACAGCAAACGGTTCTGGTGGTGGAATCCACAACAACGGAAACAGTTTTGACATCAATGCGGCTACGATAGCAATGAATGAAGCATTAGCAAATGGAGGCGGTATTAGTAGTATGACTAATACTTCGCTTAAAAACACATTGGTTGCTTTAAACAGTGCAGCGAATGGTCAAGATGTTTCAGGAGTATTTGCTTCTAATGATTATAACTTAATTGGGACAGACGACGAAGGTGCGTTCCCTGAGCAAGCTAATGATATTGAAGAAGTAGACCCATTGGTTGGACCGCTACAAGATAATGGTGGTTTAACAAATACACATCAATTATTGGAAGGTTCTCCAGCATATAATGCAGGTGATCCAGCCGATCAGTTTAATGATCAAATTGACCAAGCTGTATTTGATGATGTTCGTGATATTGGTGCTTTTGAAGCACAGGAAATATTACTTGCTATCGAAGATATAACTGAATCTGGTAACGGAATTGTAATTTACCCGAACCCTTCAGAAGGAGTGGCAACGGTAGAAATTCCTGAAACTTTTGGAACAGCTATTCAAATTACGATTATTGAATTAGGTTCTGGTAAGATTGTAAATAACCTTACAACATCTTTCGGAGCAACCGAACTCAATTTTAGTGCAATGGCTAACGGAGTATATATAATCAATGTAACTTCAGAAGAAGGAACATCAACACACCGTTTGATATTGGCTAAATAATTATAATTAGTTTAAAGTGGAAAGCCTCTTTCATTTAGTTGAAAGGGGCTTTTCTTTTTTGAAGTTAAAGCTGTGCACATACCCAAAACTAAGTTCGGTAAAGTCTGCTTGTCCTAGGTTGGAATTTATATAGGTACCTACAAAAACATTGTGCTTAGGGGGGCTTCTGGTACCGATGAGGTAATACTTTAAACCCAGTCGGGATGAAATTAATTTCTTCATTTTAAACTTGGTATCAAATTCACCTAAAACAATATTACTGTCTTCGGGAATTTCAGCAGGAACATAAGACCAACCTTGATTAATACGCCAGTCTATTTTATAGCCTGGTTTATGCAAGTTAAAGCCAACTTGTAAATTTATTCCAAAGTGGTTTAACAGCACCTCACCATTAATAAATAGCCCTAAGTTACTTGCACTCCATGTAGGATGCTCTTTAAAAGAATCAAACTCACGTCCATCTTGTACTAACGATTCATTGTTTTCTATATAATCGTAATAATGTTGATAAAAACGATAGTACATTCCTATTCCCACTTTCCAAGTATTGTTAAAAACCTTTCCATATTCCCCAGAAAAAATATAAACACCTTTCTTTTCATTAAAGGGTTTTGCAAGTACCTGCAGGCCATAACCTGGACGTAAAGCGAGGTAACTGTATCTACTTGCTGGAAAAACACGTTTGTTTTTTTCAGAGTAAAAAGTAGGTTCAGCGTTATTTTTTATATCTGCGGAAACACCAACTAAAAAAGAGTTAAACCCTTGATTTGGTAATCTGGTGTGCCCATTGGAGTGATGCGAATACCCAAGACTTGCTCGCCAATCGATGTTTCTTGTAGATAAAACGTTGTAGTGCCCAAAAAGCTTAAATGACCATGTAATATCTGTAGTGACGGCTTCATTGTTAGGATTGGCGATGGAATCGTATTTTTTTGTAAAATAAGAAGCTCCAGTGCCAACCTGTAAGGTTATTTTTTTACTTTTAAATGCATTGAATTCAATAAATGGTAATATTGAAAAGGCAGCCCCTAAGTTTTCAGTATTTCCAAAATCGGTATATCCTATACTTATTCCTGTTCTAGGTCCTTTAAGGCGATGTGCCCATTCTTGCGTATTGTTATCGTGTTCCCACCCAAAACTAACAAGAGCTTGTGTTTGCAATCCGTGGTCTGGAAAATAGCTGTTAGCTTCGGCGGTAATGCCCAATAATACTTCAGGCGAAATAATAAAGTTTGATTTTTTAGATAAAGAGTCAGGTTGTTGTGCAAACAACCCAAATGAAAATAATAATAAAGAGGTTAGTATAGTTTTCTTCATAAAAAACTGCAAGAAACAATATAAATGTTACTTTTAAAAATTTAAGGGATTTTTTAGTGCTATTTTTTACAGGCTAACTATTGGAAAAACTAGATTTATTTATTTCTGAAATGGCTTCTACGGCTTGGGGGCTACCTTTACTATTGCTTCTCATTGGTGGCGGACTGTATTTGTTGATACGTATACAGTTTTTACCTTTTCGATATTTAGGTCACGCTATCGCAGTTTTACGGGGTAAATATGATAATGAAAGTGATAGCGGTGAAATTTCACATTTCCAGGCCTTAACGACGGCCCTTTCTGCAACTGTGGGCATGGGTAATATTGCAGGGGTTGCTGTGGCTATAGCCCTAGGAGGCCCTGGAGCGGTTTTTTGGATGTGGGTGAGTGCCGTCATCGGGATGTCCACCAAGTTTTTTACAGCTACGCTTGCTATTTTGTATAGAGGAAAAGATAGCGATGGCAAAATTCAAGGTGGTCCTATGTATTTTATTATGGAAGGTTTGGGCAGAAAGTGGAAACCATTGGCCGTTGTATTTAGTATTGCTGGGTTAGTGGGTGCTTTACCTGTTTTTAACGTAAACCAGTTAACTCAAGCTATTAATGATATTTTACTGAAACCTGCCGGTTTATATTACGGATTTTCGAGTGACTTAATTATTGGTGTTATTTTAGTATTGATTACTTCAATAGTGATATTAGGTGGGCTATCCCGTATAAGTAAAACAGCTTCTAAATTAGTCCCTGCTATGGTGGTTTTCTATTTTGTTATGGTGCTAATTATTTTAGGGGTGCATATTGATGTATTACCTTATTATTTCAAACTCATATTTACAGATGCTTTTTCAGCTTCATTTTATAAAGGCGATGCATTTTTAGGCGGAATCGTTGGCGGAATCATCTTATTGGGAATTCGTCGTGGAGCTTTTTCTAACGAAGCAGGGATAGGTACAGCACCTATGGCTCATGGAGCTGCAAAAACCAATGAGCCCATTCGTGAAGGACTGGTAGCGATGTTAGGTCCGGCTATAGACACCCTTATTGTATGTACATTAACGGCATTGACCATATTAGTGACTGGTGTTTGGCAAAGCAGCGATGCAAATGGAGTGAGTTTAACGGCTACTGCATTTGCAGATGGCATTCCTAACTTTGGCAAATATGCTTTATTGCTCTGTATTGCTGTTTTCAGCATATCATCCTTATTTTCATATTCGTATTATGGAACCAAGTGTATGTCCTTTTTGTTCGGTGCTAAATACAAAGGATATTATAACTACATCTATATTGTAAGTATTATTATGGGAGCTACTACATCGTTGAGTATGATGATTAACTTAATTGACACCTTTTTTGCATTAATGGCTGTACCCACAATGACTGCAACTATTTTGTTGGCACCACGGGTAATAAAAGAAGCTAAAAAATATTTCGGGAATTTAAAACTGAAATAGGGTAGATTACTTATCTATCTCCTTTAAAAAAGAATTCAGTTTTTTAGTCAGTTTTTCTGCCCCTTCTGGGTTAAGATGGTTTTCATTTCTGAAATCTTCAACTTTGAAGTCCGAATCTTTTTCAGTATTCAGAAAGTAAACGTTTTCATAAGTATTATCTACATAATCTAGGATCTGTCTCTTATACACATCTCCGAGCCCACGAGACGGACTCCTATCTCGT